>ERZ889217.234-NODE-234-length-36546-cov-22.335453_pt1 | contig 36546 bp, 30 predicted proteins | sample MGYA00521098_ERZ889217 | MGnify/ENA primary metagenome ERZ889217 (study PRJEB32303, sample SAMEA104408613) | aquatic metagenome | biome: Brackish water; feature: Pelagic; material: water | place: Baltic Sea | collected 2014-06-10T22:04:00 | depth 2,362 m ... | reverse complement strand
ATGGCAGCAATGCCGCTCAGATCGAGCGGATCCTATGGAGCCCAGTTCCCGGGCTAGCCGGGCGAACGCCAGAGCCGCCATCGCAAAGAGATCGCGAACCATGGCGGGGCCAGCTTGGCTTCCTAGCGATCAGGGCCTAGCAACAAACAGGACCAACCGCCGGGGCCGAGCTAAAGCCAAGTTTGGTAACATTTTAGACCAAAAAGCCAGGCTGGCCGGTTCTCCTGTATCGCAGAAGCCACTGCTGGCGCCCGCCAGTTGTAATAATAATACCAATAAATCCATAAGTGAGGGTAGGTGATTGCCCACAACGCCCAGCCTGGCATCGCCGGTTGATCTCCTTGCCACCCAGGTGGACTGCGAGCGGATCACCTATCCCACGGGGGCTGAGATATTTACCAGCGGAGAGCGGGCAGCCTCAATCTTTGGCGTGCTGCAGGGCTTGGTTGAGCTGATCGATGCTGGCGGCAACCGGCTTTGCTATCGCCCCGGTGAAGTCTTCAGCTACCAGGACATTGCCTGGCGAGAAGGCCGCTACTGCAATGACGCCGTGGCCCGCACGCCCGTGGAGCTCGTGAAACTAAGCCGGGTCCACTTCCTCAACCTGCTGCACAATCACCCCACCATGGCGGTGATGCTGATCTCCCAGCAGCATGAACGCATGCGTGAACAGCGCAATAGTGGCGCGATTTGTTATTAGTTGGTTGAATGGAAACGCGATTAAAAAACCGATAAAACAAGGGGTGAATCGCGCTCACCATCTATCAATGCATCGATCCTCCAGCCATTGCCGGCTGTTGGAGTTGCGAGCCCAGTCCCTGTAGTGCAGCTGTCGGATACCTGGCCCAGGGGCTGGAGTTACTGCCCAAGCAACAACAGCAAACTGCGCACCACCTTGGCCGCCAGCACGCTGCTCACCCCACTGGGATCCAGCTGGGGCGCCAGTTCCACCACATCTGCGCCCACCAGCTGGTGGTGGCGCAACTCATCAACCAACACCGCGAAATCCTTCCAGAGATACCCCCCCGGTTCCGGAGTGCCGGTGCCAGCCATCACGGCAGGATCGAACCAATCGAGATCAACGGTGAGATAGAGGGGCCGGCCCCGCAGGCCCGCCAGGGATTCGGCCATCCGCTCAATCGCCACCAGCCGGCCGCTCTGGCGCAGCTCGCTGAACTCCGCGCGGGTGCCGCTGCGGATGGCGATCTGTAGCAGGGCACCACTGGGCAACACCTCCAGGCAGCGGCGCATGGCACAGGCATGGCTGTGCTGGTTGCCCAGCCACTCGTGGCGCAGGTCGGCATGGGCATCGAGCTGCACCAGGGCCAACTCGGGATAGCGCTCGGCCACGGCCGCCACGGCGCCGCTGCTGATCGAATGTTCGCCGCCCAGCATCAAGGGTTTGAGCCCCAGGTCCAATACCGCCTTCGTCGCCGTCTTCACCGCCGCCACCACCGGCTCCGGTGCGCCGAAGGGAATGGCCACGGCGCCCAGGTCGGCGAAGGCCAGGTCTTCGAGGTCGCGGTCGAGCTGGGGGTCGTAGCTCTCCAGGCCCGAGCTCACCTCTCGGATCGCCGCCGGACCAAAGCGGGTGCCGGGCCGAAAGGAGGTGGTGCCGTCGTAGGGCACGCCGAACAGGCCCACCCGGCAGCCGGCCGGATCGCGGCGACTGGCCATGTAAATGGCGCCTTCGGTGTCAAACAGGTCGGCCAGGAGTTCGGCGGCGGGGCGGCGGGGGGATTCGGGGCTGGTCAAGGCGAGCGGGTGGGTGGAAAGGGGCTAGACGGTATGGGCTGGGCTTTGGCCCCTTCAGGCGTTCAGGGCCCGCTCGATCGCCGCCGGCACGGCCTCGAAGGCGCCCCGCTGCCAGCGGGGGGACCAGATCTCACAACCTGCGGCAACCGTGGCGGCACGGGCGGCCTGGGGCTGGAGGTAGGGGCGGCCGTCGCGGGCGGCGAAGGTCCAACTCCACCAGCCGCTCGGATACATGGGCACCCAGCCATACATCGGATCGGCCTGGCCAAACACGTCGCGCAATAGCAGCACCATGTCGAGGTGTACCTGGCGGAAGGCCTCGGGCGATTCGCTCTGGGTAGCAAACACGCCACCCGGCTTGAGGATGCGGCGGCTGTGTTCAAAGAAGGCCCGGTTAAACAGCCCTTCGGCCGGGCCGGCAGGATCGGAGCCATCCACGATCACCACGTCGTAGCTGGCGTCAGCAGCGTTCGCGGCCCAGGCAATGCCATCGCCGATCGTGAGCCGTAGGCGCGGATCGCTCCAGGCGCCCGCCCCCAGGGAGGGGAGGTGTTTCTGGCTGAGTTCCACCACCAGGCCATCGATTTCCACCATGTCGAGCTGCTCGACGCCTGGATGGCGCAGGCATTCGCGGGCGGTGCCACCGTCACCACCGCCGATCACCAGCACCCGCTCAATCGAGGCCGCCCCGCAGAGGGCTGGATGCACCAACGCCTCGTGGTAGTGGCGCTCCTGGCGCTCGGCCGTCATCCAGCAGCCATCGAGCAGCAGGCCCTTGCCATAGCGCTCGCTATCGATGATCGTCACCCGCTGGAAGGGGCTCTCGACCTCGGCGATCACCGTGCCGGCCAGGCCATAGCGCACGCCGTCAAACACCTCATCGATCCAGCCCATGGCCCTTGGAAGCACTGCCTCCAGGATTGCGCATCGTCCCTGTCGCCTGGGCAACCCCAGCCTGGCCAGCCCTAGGGACACCAACTGCACCGTTGGGCCCACTTGCCCCCAGGCGCTCTGTTGTGACTCTGTTGTGGTCCCCTTATGAAGCCCATTTCAGAGGTTTGCCCCTAGATTTGCCCCATGGCCAGGGCCTTCCCGGCCAAACCATTTAAACTATTAAAATGGCTTTTTCTAGACGTCACCTACTACAAGCCGCTGGCTTGGTTGCTGGTGGACTAGTCCTACCGAAATTGAGTGGTGGCCCTGCCCAGGCGGCTGGCGCCATGGATCCAAAACTGGCGAGGGATCTCACCGTTTGTTCACCACCGATTGACCCCTTAGCTGAACTGTTGCGTCGCAATGGCAAGTTCAGCAAGGCCTGGCAGCAGGCAGTGAGTGCTCCAACGGCAAGCCAACGCATGGAGTTGACCAAGTCGATCTTTGCGGCTGGCTGCCAGATCAACCCAGCCGCCCTGGCCGAAGGCCAGAAGCCCTGGGCCGCCCTGCTGAGTTGCGCCGACGCCCGGGTCGCGCCGGAATGGATCTTTGCTGCCGGTTCCGGCGAACTCTTCCAGGTGCGGGCCGCTGGTAATACGGCCTTTGACGATGCGATTGCCTCCATGGAGTACGCCGTGGCCGTGCTGGGAGTGCCGTTGATCCTGGTGATGGGCCATAGCGCCTGCGGTGCCGTCAAGGCCGCCATAGCAACCGACCCCCTAACCCCCCTCCTGGAGGGGTTAGTGAAGCCGATTCGGGCCTCACTCAAGCCCGGCGACGATCTCACCAAGGCCATTCAGGGCAATGCCCGCTATTCCACCGCTGCACTCACCCAACGCAGCGACGTACTCAAGCAGGCCCAGGCCAGCGGCAAGCTAGCGATCAAAACAGCCTATTTCGACATCGGCACTGGCAAAGTGTCGGTGATCTGAAGTTTCTGGCCATCGATATACGCAACGACCACCTTGACCTAGGCATGGGAATTTCAATTCCCATGGCTGAGTTGGGGTGGCGTTTTTCCCGCTCTTCAGGACCCGGCGGTCAAAACGTCAACAGCACCGATACCCGGGTCGAATTGATCTTTGACCTGGCAGCCTCAACGGCCTTGCCAGCGCCTCTCAAGGCCCGGGCTGTCGGGCGTCTGGCAGGGCGCCTGGTGGAAGGCTGCCTCGTGATTGCGGCCTCGGAACACCGCTCCCAATGGCAAAACCGGGTAGCCGCCCAACGGCGCCTGAAAGACCTGCTCCAGGTGGCCCTCGCACCACCTGCACCACCGAGGCGCCGTACTAAACCGACCCGAGGATCGGTGGAGCGGCGGATAGCGGCAAAAAAACAACGCAGCGCCATCAAGGGGAAACGGCAGGGCCAACCCCGATCTCCTGAGGACTAGGAAGCCCTAAGAGGGCTACCAGTTGATCCTGTTTGAACATAAAAAAGGGGCACTTCTGCCCAGAAGCGCCCCATAATTTTGTTACGGATAACCGCAGCGATCAGTTGCTAGATTTGATCACGCGTCCATTCAAAGGCTGAACAGGACGGGCGTTAGTCGGATATAGCTTCAGAAAGGTGTCTAGTTGCTTGGCCGAAATCGTCACGGGCTCCTTAAGAATGAAGAACTGGACTCCCTCGGTGCAAGGAGGGGTGGTCAAGGAGCCGGTGTAGGTGAAGTAAGCCAAGGACTTGGGCAACAAACCAGCCAGGGAAGCCAGTTCAACCTTCACAGTTCCATCCTTCTTGGCAGGGAGCTTGCTCCAGAACGACTCCAAATAGGCATTCGGAGATCCAACCTTGAGATTAACTCCAATCACCTTAAGGTTGCCTGCACTGTTGGCATGGACAAGGTGGGCATTTAGGGGGTAATGAACACCGTTAATCGCCTCCTCACCATGGGCATGGAAGTGGAACTGCAACAACTTATAATCGGCTGGACCGATCTTTAGGTCCCCCTTGAGATTGGCTTGAATGCCTGTGCCAGTATTGACGACTTCGGCGGGGCCAGGGATGTAAATGGGCTTTAGGGGCAGGCTCTTAGAATCCTTAACGGTTTTCGCCGTGACGATATTGAGGGGAGCCTGGCTGGTGCCCTTGGAGCAAGCTGCGTACTCAGGACTGAGCTGGCCCCACTTCTCGGGAGCAACAGCACCAGTATAGCCATACTTGGGCTTAGCAAGACCCGCCGCCGGCAGGGCCAAGCTCAATAGCAAAGCAGTGGCTGGAACAACCTTGGAAACCATGGGAATCAGTGTTAATAGATTAGCAATTAATCCTAGCAGAATTTCACGTGAGTCACCCATTCAGCCTCGATCCAACATCCACATCTGCCCGGGGGCAACTCTAAGACTTAACAGCCAGCCTGATCCCTAGCCACCCTCAGCCGACCGGAATCGAATTTAGTCACATTGCCAGTGACGGTACGAATCACACAATGACCCGCTTGATCGGAGGGCAATTGTTCGGCGGCAGTACTCTGGCCATCAACGATGACCGTAGCGCTCACATCACTACCAACAGTGATCGTCTGACGGATTCCATCGGCCCATAACAGCACATAACGGGCGCTCCAAGCTGGATAGCTCAGATCAGCACTTGCGTTCACGGTGCATCGCTGGGGTGTCCCATTAAAAAAGCAACGCCCTGAGGTGGACCAGGTTTCAGCGAGGGCGGCCGGCATGGATACAAACGCCAAGCAGACAACCAAAAGGGGACGGAGGATCGTCATGGTTCACCTACTTAGATTGGATCATTTCACAACGGCCACCTTAATCCATAATCTGGAAACGTACATACCAACATCCGCCTATCCATGTCAAAATAAACGCAAACTTCAAAGTCAAAACCCTTGAACCGGGTCAACCTAATTCAGATATTGATCCTAATTGGAATCACTATCAGCCCCAAGCCAGTAGCAGCGGCGCCCCCGCAGCTATCCGATGATCCAAGGCGGCCTGTGGAGCAACTCAGCCGTGATCTTGGCATTCCAGCTGGCGTTTTTAGGGCCTGCTTTTCCAACGTTAAGCCAGCTGCCCTAGGCGATCATCCCACAAGGGAGCGGGTCCAAACCAATAAGGCCATTCTACTGGCCTGCTTACAACAGAGTAATCCGAAGATTAGCAATCACACCCTGGATACGGTGATGGATCGCTATCGGCCGGGTGGCAAGGAAGCGCAGGAACCGCAACGCTGAAAGACGCGGGAGCCGTATGTCAACACCTGGGGCGAATGCTACGCCTCCTCCTCAGACATACCACAACATATTCGCTGCTGGCATCGACCCTAAGAATTAGACCGCGGCCCACGTAGTGGTTCAATAGAGTCACCGCTTGTATAGATGCTGATGAACGCCAGACCTCAGTGAAAGCTAAAAAAATGGCAAGGCTTGAGTTGGTGGCCGTAAGCAATATATTTAATGACGGCAAGGAGCCATTCACTAGCAGATAAAAAAAGGCTAATAGAGAATTTAGAAGCAAACGCTAGTAGTGATTCAACAAAGAATCTCTAGTTTATTGATTTTATTCTGCAAGGCTTGCAGCCTATTTCTGAGCTGGGCGATGAGTTTGAGGATCTCGGGGTGGTCGGCAAGTTCTTTCTTCACCACAAGGATGTCGCCAGCAAGGAACTCCATTTTCGCGTTGATCTTAACCAAGTCTGGCCTAATCAGCATGGTCATCGCCGTGCCATACCTTCTTGTAGTGGGCGGAGGCTCTTTTTGCGAATGAAAATAGCTAGGATCTTGAGCTCCAAAGAGATGGGAATCAAGCCTCTCCATTACACGCCTACACTCTTTGCTAACAAAGCTTGAGTGACCGAGTTCAGTAGTGCTAGATACTTCTGCCAGGGACAAACCTGTCTCGCTTGCCAATGCGTTGCAAGTAGAAACAAGCAAAAACAACGGCTGGTTACTAATGGGATAGCGGTGATAACGACTATCGCAGTCAAGAGGTGCTTCTGGATTGGCCACCAACGCCGCATCAATGACGTGTTTATCAAGAAGTTCAATCGCATCACAGTGCCTAAACTTTTTGATAGCCGCTTGATTGGGTATCCATCCTTCTGGAGGCGGCTCCAAGAGAAGATGCCTTACCCAACAGTTCGCATGAATTCGCAGGCACTTAGTTTGATCGAATCGAATCTGCTGATGAATTTTTCTTTGAGCCTTAAGAATTTGGCAGCTATCTTCAAACGAATACTTATCGCCTCCCAGGCACTCAATGCCAACGGAACCAAGCACCGCTTTGGCTTTGTAAAGATTGCGACTAATCGAAATTTGATTGAAACTAAGAATCCTGGCAGCCTCTAGTTGCGACCCCGTCCAAGCACAAAGGTCAAGAACTGCGAGTTGTTCAATCTCAATCATTGTTGCGGATAAACATTAAAAAATAGAAAAATTTCGTGATTATAACACTTGTCTAGCAGTTGTCAACTACAAACCCAAGCCACTCCCAGCCCTACACCACCAACACCACCCTCAAACCACTACTCAACCGGCCAAGACCTCTGGCGAATGCTGCACCTCCACAATCTCGCCGCCCTTATCGCCCCCGTCTGGTCCTAAGTCGATCCCCAAGACGCCGCAGAAGATTAGATCGAGTTTGTGCTCGATCACCAGCGAAACGGAACTCAGGGGTAGATGCTCACAAGAAAAAGGCACCAACTTCAGCTAAACAAGTTTAACTACCTCCTGCTCATGAAGTCAGTGCCAAGCTTCGATCGGAAAACCCCTATCGATCGGTCTAACCGTATTTTCCAGGCTGACCCAAGCCTCCCCCACCAAGACCTATATCATTTTATCGACCATGGTCGATAGACACCGCAAGCGATTGACAGTAGTTTAAATGTTGATATCAATTCATTAAAAATGACTATCCCAACTTCAACTCTAATGGAATTCGTTTCTGTTGGAAATTCGGGCAACGACCCTGATGGTTCGGGGGGGTACGGTAGTGTAAGCTACAATTATGATATCTCCAAATACGAGACTACGTATGGGCAATACGTTGATTTTCTAAATGCTGTCGCAAAGTCTGATCCAAACGGACTATTCCATCTAGGAATGGAGGATGACTTATTAGTCAATGGCATTACTAGGACAGGTAATGATGGAAGCTACAGTTACAGTGTAGCTCCATCAACAACCATAAATCCAGAAGGAAGCCTATATAAGCCAGTAAATTATGTCAATTACTTGGATGCCATTCGTTTTGCGAATTGGATGCACAATGGTAGTAGTAATGATCCTAAAAGCACTGAAAGCGGCGCCTATTTAATTACAACCGCTGCGCTTGTGGGAGCTGTACGTCAGAATAATATAATCACCTATAAAGCAACAGGTGATTTAAGTATCTCAGTGGGAGACCAGGCACAAGCGAGTGGCCTTACTGGCAGCGGATTTGATATACGTAGCACAATCAGGTCTGTCACCATAAAAGATGGGTTCACCTACTTCACAGTTCAAAATAACCAGTCCAATGGAATAGCGACTGGATCTGGAACCGTAACCGTAATACCGGCAACCCATGACCCAGGAGCAAAGTATTGGATCCCAACGGAAAACGAATGGTACAAAGCAGCCTATTATAATCCCACATTGAATAGTAATACGGGTGGTTATTACGATTGGGCTACTCAGAGCGATACCGCACCTGGCAATGCCGTAGGCACTGGATCAAATCTAGCCAATACCCGAACAGACACTGGGTTCACAAAATCATCTGGGCCTTTGCTCCTTCTCCAAACGCCAGATCCCTTAAAGGGGCCAAATATGCTGACACCAGTTGGCACATTTAGCGGCAGTGCAAGTTATTATGAAACCTTCGATCAAGACGGCAACGTTACTGAGTGGAATGAAAGCATATATGACCCTACAGCTGCATTTGGAGACTACAATGGGTCTATAAATGGTACAAGATCAAAACGCGGAGCCAGTTTTTACAATAATGATCCTGGCTCGTCGCATCGTGATGATGGGCTGATGCCCAATGATGGGGGATATGGCGCAGGTTTTCGACTTGCTCGTAATCTTAATCCTCCTAGCAATTCGACCTCATCAAGCGGTCACGATCATAGTGCTCACTCCCACGGCGATGTAACTGCCAGCTCTACCTCTTCAAGCATGGAGGCATCCGACAGTTGTGAGTTTGATGCTGGCCAAATCTACTATGGGATGCTGCAAGCTCGCAATGAAGTATGGCCTACTGTAAGTACAGCTTATGGAACAATTCAACTCACCCTGAACAAAGCTCGCACCGAAGCGATTTATTTACTGAATATTATTGGATTAGATTTCGGCAAGTGGTACGATGGCACACCTAGAACTTCTGACTCAGGCGATGATGTGGCCGGAATGCATTTCCATTATTCACCTTTCTATACCGTTGGGGATGCTGCCATTGGCCTAATTAATCCAAATCAGGATAACGATCTAAAGATTTCTTATGATGAAGATAAAACCCTGTGGACCCTAACGGGGAAATGGACAGATTCTGATCAAAGCATTGTTAGCCTTGCGAATAGCCTACAATACATCGATAAAGGATGGCTTTATACGAATATACACACCGAGAGAGTAGCGCTTGGTGAGATTCGCGCACAGTTTGAAAAAGACACAAGACCAGCTTCTTCCCATAGCGATTGGTGCGAGCACGTTGATCCCGGCGAAATCTATCAGTCGTCATCTCAGTCCCAGGAGAATGGAACAGACTTTATGATTGATCTCTCCAGTGTTAGTGTAATCTCTACTACGGTTCAGGCCTCACGGTCGGCTGGATACAATACGAATGCCTTCTTCTATCGGATAGTTGATGCTCAGGGTTCCGTTGTCGATGCGCTCACGGGTACTTGGATCAGACCTGGTGAGTCTGGTTATGCGGCGGCTGTCGAAGCCAGCAAGGTTTCGAACCTAACATTGAGCCGCCAAGACAACCAATCGGCTTCTGAATCATTTATGCTTCAGTCTGACGGCTTCATGCTGGGGCTTGTGGCTACGGTCGTAAATACCGGTAACACTTTTTATAGCTTCGCTGCTGCGAATGCCGATGGTTACAATCACTTTAAGTATCTCTCGGCCAACAAGGTTGGCTTCGAAGACGTCTTTGGCGGTGGCGATCGCGATCACAACGACTTGATTATTGATCTATCTTTCGCGGCCTGAACCAGGTTCGTTCTCTGATCCAAGGGGCGGGCTGCTGAGCTCGCCTTTTTTATGCCGTGGGCGCTGGATCAAACTTGGATCTCGCAACCGCAAGTCCCGGAGAGCCTGGATCATGCCAAACCAACTCTTTTGATTAGCGTTGCATGGGCGTCAACAACCGGCAGAAGGCTCTGATTGCAGACCTAAAATTAGCTCCTCCAGATTTAGAAATTGGTTCTAGCATTCCCACAACGTTTGCTTCTCTCAATACCTTGAATAACTATTTAACAACAATCCAACTGCTTTTTCTTGCGACTATTTACATGCGTATTGGAGCAAACTTGCTGGAGCGCCCAGCCTAGGTGGCCAGTGCTGTGGTTGCCAGCAGGATGGGAGCCCCTACCCCGCCACAACCACCCTTAAACCGCCACCAGCTCAGGCGGATGCTGCGCCAGCACCTGCTTGAGATACCTGCCCGTATGGCTGGTGGAATGCTCCGCCACCTCCTCAGGTGTTCCCGCCACCACGATCTCGCCGCCCTTATCGCCCCCTTCGGGGCCCAGGTCGATCACCCAGTCGCCGCAGCGGATCACATCAAGGTTGTGCTCGATCACCAGGATCGAATTGCCCTTGTCCACCAGGCGCTGCATCACATCCATCAATTTATGGACGTCGTAGAAACTTAGGCCCGTGGTGGGTTCATCGATGAGATAGAGGGTCTTGCCGGTGGCCCGCTTCGAGAGTTCGGTGGCCAGCTTCACCCGTTGGGCTTCGCCGCCGGAAAGGGTGGGGGCAGGTTGGCCGAGTTTGACGTAGCCCAGGCCCACATCCACCAGGGTTCGCAGGCGATCGGCCGCCTGGGGAATGGCGGAGAACACCTCGGCGGCCTGCTCCACCGTCATCTCCAGCACTTCAGCAATGTTGTGGCCGCGATAGGTCACCTGCAGGGTTTCGCGGTTGTAGCGAGCTCCCTTACACACGTCGCATTGCACATACACATCGGGCAGGAAATTCATCTCAATCACGTTCACGCCCTGGCCGCTGCAGGCCTCGCACCTACCGCCCTTCACGTTGAAACTGAACTGGCCCACCTGGTAGCCGCGGGCCTTGGCCTCCACCGTGGCCGCAAACACCTGGCGAATCGGATCGAAGGCGCCCGTGTAGGTGGCCGGGTTGGAGCGGGGCGTGCGGCCGATCGGGGATTGGTCAATCACGATCACTTTGTCGATCGCCTTGATGCCCTTGAGTTCATCTAGCCCCGCCGGGAAGGGCACCTTCATGCCTAATTTATGCTCTAGGGCCGGGTGCAGCAGCTCATTCACCAGGGTGCTCTTGCCACTGCCGCTCACGCCGGTCACGCAGACCAACCGTCCTAGCGGAATCTCAATATCAAAGCCATTGAGATTGTTGCGCTTGCAATTCACCAAACTGATGCGCCGACTGCCCGTGCTGCGGCGCTCGGCCGGGGTGGGAATCGACAAACGGCCACTGAGATAGGCCCCCGTTAACGACTCCTCTGATGTGAGCAAGTTCTCCAGGGATCCCTGGGCCACAATGTGGCCGCCATGGACACCGGCGCCGGGACCGATGTCCACCACATAATCCGCGGCCCGGATCGTGTCTTCATCGTGCTCGACCACGATCAGGGTGTTGCCGAGATCCCGCAGCTTGAACAGGGTGGCGAGCAGGCGATCGTTATCGCGTTGGTGCAGGCCGATGCTGGGTTCATCGAGCACGTACAACACGCCCGTAAGGCCAGCACCGATCTGGGTGGCTAGGCGAATCCGTTGGGCTTCGCCACCAGAGAGGGTCATGGCGGGGCGATCCAGGCTCAGATAATCCAGGCCCACATCAAGCAGAAACTTCAGCCGCATGCGCACTTCGCGCAACACCAAATCACCAATCTGGATCTGGCGGGGCGTGATCAGGGGATCGGCCCCCTCACTCGCTCCCACGCCCATCAAAGCCTCGATCCGTAGCAGACTTTCGCCCACACTCACGGCCGTGAGTTCATGGATCCCATAGGGACCCACCTTCACCGCCAGGGCCTCGGGACGCAGCCGCAAACCCTTACAGGTGGCGCAGGGCACCATCTCCAGGAACTTCTCTAATTTCTGACGCACTGCCTCACCACTGGCATCACGCAGTTGCCGCTCCAGGATCGGCAAGATGCCCTCAAACGGACGCATGTAGGCCTGGCTTTTGCGGTAGCGACTATCGGCCTGAATCGGAATTTCTTCGCTACTGCCATTCAGCAACACCTCCCGCTGAATATCAGTTAATTGGTTCCAGGGCAGTTTGATTTCGAAGCCAAATGCTTCGCCCACACTATAAATCATCGAGAAGTAATAGGAATTATCCTTATCACTCCAAGGGGCGATTGCCGCATACACGGGCAACGATGGATCGGGCACCACCCGCTCCGGGGTGAACTTGCGCAGGTGGCCGATGCCGTGGCAATCGGGGCAGGCCCCATAGGGGCTGTTGAAGGAGAACAGCCTGGGGGAAAGCTCCTCCATCACGGCGCCATGGGCCGGACAGGCGAAGTTTTCCGAATAGAGCCGCTCCCGCTCCACGCCCTCGGGCAAGGGTTGGTCGGCCTTGGGCACGACCTCCACCAAAGCCAAGCCATCGCCACGTTTTAAGGCCGTGCGTAGGGAATCGGTGAGCCGTTCCAGGATGCCTTCACGGGCCACCAGCCGGTCCACCACCACCTCAATGTGGTGGGCGTGATTCTTATCAAGTTCGATGTTATCGGCAAGTTCGCGCACCTCTCCATTGATGCGCACTCGAGCAAACCCTTCAGCCACCAGGCCGCCCAGTAATTTCACATGGGTTCCCTTCTTGCCGCGCACCACCGGCGCCAGCAATTGATAGCGGGTGCCCTCGGGCAAGGCGTTGATCTGGTCCACCATCTCATCGATGGTCTGGGGCCGGATCGAGCGGTCACATTGGGGGCAATGGGGTTCACCGGCTCGGCCATACAGAAGCCGCAGGTAGTCCTGAATCTCCGTCACCGTGCCGACGGTGGAGCGGGGGTTATGGCTTGTGGATTTCTGATCGATCGAAATGGCTGGTGAAAGCCCCTCAATCGCATCCACGTCAGGCTTATCGACCTGGCCCAGAAACTGGCGCGCGTAGGCCGAGAGGCTCTCGACGTAGCGGCGCTGGCCCTCGGCAAAGATCGTATCGAAGGCCAGGGAACTTTTACCGCTACCGCTAACGCCGGTGAACACCACCAAGCGATTGCGCGGAATCGTTAGGTCAACATTTTTAAGGTTGTGCTGGCGGGCGCCGCGCACTCGAATCACATCCTCGAGGCTGCCGCCGTTGAGCTGGCGGCTAGCGCTCAGCTGGGCCGTCTTCTCATTGATGGTGCAGGCTGGCGCGGCGAAGCTCGTAGCAGGCCGATCAGAACTGGCGCTCGCGCGAGCCATCCAAGGGATCCGATAAGGGGTAATTCTAGGTGGGCCTAGGGGCCCGGTTGGGTCAAATCGGTCTTAGCAGCCAGTGGCTAGCGGCTGGCGCCGGTGGGATCCCCGCTCCGCTGAGGTTCAGCTCGGGGGGCTGGCGAGCAGGCTGGCCGCATAGCTGCGGGCCCCGCCGGAATCGCCCCCGGCCAGTTCCGCCAGTTCCTTTTGGCGGGACTGGGTGTCCCGCAGTTGGGACACTCGCGTTTGGGTTTGGCCTGCTTCCACCCATTTGGACACGAGGAAATGGTGCTCAGCGGCGGCGGCCACCAGGGGCTGGTGGGTGACGCAGAACACCTGGCGCCTTTCGGCCAGCTTCTGCAGCAGGGCCGCCATGGCGCCGCTCACCCGGCCGCTGACGCCACTGTCGATCTCATCAAATAGCAGGGTGACGTGGGGATCGGCCGCCGCCAGGCAGGTTTTCAGGGCCAAGAGGAAGCGGCTCATCTCCCCGCCGGACGCCACCTCGGCCAGGGGCGCCAGGGGCTGGCCCGGGTTGGCTGAAAACAGGAACTGCACCCCATCGGCGCCCTCCTCGCTGGCCGCCGCCGCCGGAGTTGCCACGGCAAAGCGCACATTGGCCAGGCCCATGGGCCGCAGGGCCTCCATCAGCTGCCCCTCCAGGGCCGTGGCTGCTAGGCGCCGGGCTGCACTGAGCTGGCCATTGCAACGATCCCGCTGTAAACGGCTCTGCTGCTCCTGGGCTTCGAGCTCGCTGAGCGCCGCCTCACCACCACCGGGGGCCAGGAGCTGGCGCAGCTCATCGCGCCGCACGATCAACTCGCCCAGGCCTTGGCCATGGCGCCGCTCCAGGGTCTTCAGCTGGGCGATGCGCTCCTGCAGGGAGGCCAGGGTTTCGGGATCACTCTCCAAGCTGGCGCCATAGCGATCGAGATCGCGGGCCAGGTCCTGGAGTTGGGCCAGGCCATCGGTGCAGGCCTGGCGCAGGCTCAGCAAGCTGGGATCAATGGCCTCCAGCAACTGCAGCTCCTGTTCGCAGGCACCCAGATGGTCCAGGGCGGAGGGGGCCTGGTCGGCCCCCTCGATCAGGCGGCCCAGCAGGCTCATCACCCCTTCCTGCAGGCGCACCCCGTGAACCAGCCGGTCCTGGGCCGTTTCGAGCTGCAGGCGCTCCTGGGGATCGTCCAATTGGGCGGCTTCGAGATCCAGCAGCAGTTGCTCCTGTTGCTGGCGTTCCTGTTGCAGCTGCTGCCAATCGCGCCGGGCCGTCTCCAGGGCAGCGGCGGCCTGTTTCCAGTGGCGATAGGCCACCGCCACGGGCCCTAGGGCCAGGGCTAGCTCGGGGCCGCCAAAGCGATCGAGCCAGCGGCGCTGTTGACCGGGCCGGCCCAATTGCTGGGTCTGGCCCTGAACGGTGAGATCGAGCAACAGGGGCCGCAACTCCTGCACCTGGGCGCGACTAACGACCACGCCATTGAGCCGGTGCCGACTGGTGAGCCGCTCCTCCTGCAGGCGCCATTCGCGGCTGAGCAGCAGGTCGTCCTCCTCCAGCTCAAAGTGCTGCTGCTCCAGCCAGCTCTGCAGGGGCGGCGTCAGGCTGAAACTGGCTTCAATCCGGCCGCGCTGCTGGCCCTGGCGCAGCAACCTGGCGCCCGCCGCCCCCTGGGCGCCGCCCAGCAGGGCATCGAGGGCATCGAGCAAAATCGATTTGCCAGCACCAGTTTCCCCGGTGAGCACCGTGAAGCCCCCGCTGAAAGCGAGCTCCAAGCTCTCAATCAGGGCAATGTTTTCAAGGCGCAGACCCGTCAGCACACCGGTCCCAGGCAATCAGGCCGACCGTAGCGGCTGTGGGATTCGTTTAGAAGGGGGCTGGCCATCTCTATCCCGCTGGATCGCCGCCCCTTGCTGCCATGGCCCTTACCGCCGCTGAAGCCGCCGTTGCCGCGATGCAGAGGGCTGTGACGGGCGAACCGGTTGGGCAAGACCCAAGTGGAGCCCCCCTGGCTGAGGACAGTCCAACGGCCAACCTCCAACCTGGAGCCCAACCGGGCGGAGATCCCCCTAGCAATGATCAGGTCCTGAACGTCGACGCCAACCAAGCCAGCCCCGTTGGCCAAAGCCTGGACCTGGGGGATTTCATCGAAGCCTCTGGCCTGCTCAGCTACGACCCGGCGGCGATCACCCGCATCTACGCCGGCCACCCCCAGAGGCTGATCCGGCGCCTTTGGCAAACCCTCGTGCCGATCGGCCTCTATCTCCTCGGGGTGAGCTTTGACTGGTTCACAGGTCTTTTGAAGGACAGGGATCGGGCCCGCCAACGGGCGCGGGAATGCGCCGAACTGCTGGCCGACCTGGGTCCAGCCTTCATTAAGGCGGGCCAGGCCCTCTCGACCCGGCCGGACATCATTCCGCCCCTGCTGCTAGAGGAACTGGCCCAACTACAGGACCAACTTCCCGGCTTCGACAGCGGCCTGGCCATGGCCTGCATCGAGGAAGACCTGGGCGCACCGGTGAACCAGATCTATGCCCACCTGGAACGGGACCCGATTTCGGCGGCCTCCCTGGGCCAGGTCCATCGCGGCGTGCTGCTTAGCGGTGAAAAGGTGGCCGTCAAAGTGCAACGGCCGGGCCTGCGGGAACAAATCACCCTAGATCTTTATATCGTTCGTAACATTGCCGCCTGGATCAACCAGAACATCGGCCTGATTCGCAGTGATCTTGTTGCCCTGATCGACGAGCTTGGTAAGCGGGTCTTCGAAGAGATGGATTATCTCAACGAAGCCGCCAATGCCGAAAAATTCGCCGCTTTACATCGTCATAACAAGCGCATTGCCGTTCCGGCGATCTACCACCAGGCCACCAGCCGCCGCGTGCTGACCATGGAATGGATCGATGGGGTGAAACTCACCAACCTTGAAGCGGTTCGCTCGATCGGCATGGATCCCGATGACATGGTGCAGGTGGGCGTGAATTGCAGCCTGCAACAACTGCTCGAACACGGTTTTTTCCATGCCGATCCCCACCCTGGCAACCTGCTGGCCCTAGCCGATGGTCGGTTGGCCTACCTGGATTTCGGCATGATGAGTGAGGTGAGTCGGGAGTCCCGCACCGGCCTAATCCAAGCCGTTGTACACCTAGTTAATCGGAATTTTTCAGCCCTTTCTAAAGATTTTGTCAGCCTGGGATTCCTCGCTAACGACGTAAACCTGGAGCCGATTGTTCCAGCTTTTGAAAGTGTGTTCAGCCAGGCCATTGAGATGGGGGTGAGCCGCATGGATTTCAAGGCCGTCACCGACGACCTTTCCGGCGTGATGTATCGCTTCCCTTTCCAGGTGCCGCCCTACTACGCCCTGATCATCCGCTCCCTGGTCACCCTGGAAGGCATTGCCTTGAGCGTGGATTCCAACTTCAAGATCCTCGGAGCCGCCTATCCCTACTTTGCCCGGCGCCTGATGGAAGATCCCGATCCCCAGCTGCGCGACAGCCTGCGGGAAATGCTTTTCGATGGTGAGATCTTCCGTTGGCAACGACTGGACAACCTGATCACCAGTGCCGCTTCAGGTGCCGAGCTGGATCTCGATGGCCTGCTCGATCAAGTGCTCGATTTCCTCTTTTCAGCCCATGCCGGCCTGTTGCGCCAACAGCTTGTTGAGGGCGTGGTTAACCAGATGGATGCCCTGGGCTGGCAGGCGGCCCTCCAGCTCAGCCAACGGCTACCAAAACGCCTCCAACCCCCCGGCCTGCGGGACCGCGATCCGATCAGCACCAGGGAGATGGAACTCCTCTCGCTCGAACCCATCCAACGGCTGGTGGAGATCCTGCAGCAACTGCCGGGCTTTGAGCCCCAGCTGCTGCTTAAGCGCCTACCTCGCCTCCTGCAGGAACCGGACCTACGCCAGATGGGGATCAGCCTCGCCCGGGGCCTAGCCGAGCGGGGAGTGGTGCGGTTGCTGCGGGATGTGCTGGTCTCCCCGTCCAACCGGCGGGCCATGGGCTTAGCCCCCGCAGGTGGCGCCTAAAATCGTCCGCAACACTTAGGCGATCCGGTTTTGACCCAGGTTTTACAGAGACTGACAAACCGAACCAGCAGTCTTCAGGGCGCCCGTAAGCCCCGCCCACGGGGCCGTCAACGGCTTCTGGTTGCCGCTGGCCTGCTGGGTCTGGGCCTAACCACATCGATGCCCGCCGCCCAGGCGGCCACCAACGTGGTGTTCGTCAGCGGCGCCTTCATGCGCTCGATCCCGGTGGCGGATTTGGAAAGCCTCGCCCAAACAGGCCAGGCCAGGGGCCTACTAGCCGATGTGCTCACCCTCAGCAAACAGAAACCGACCGATGTGGCCAAGCTGCTGAACCAGCAACTAACCCTGCCGGTCGTGCTCACCAGCCGGCTGCTCAATACCCGGATCGGCGAAGCGATCCTGGCGAGGGTGGCCCAGATCGTCTTCCCGCTCAAGGCCAAGGCCTATGGCGTGCCAGCCCTAAAGGCCGGCGTGATCCTGGGCCTGGACAACAGCACAGGCAGCCTTTCAGCGATCAGCTTCCTCAAGGCCTATCCCACCAGCGAGATGGAGGTGAGTATCCCGGCCCTGATGGCCATCGCCAGCAAGGCCAGCTCGATCGCCGATCTCGTCAATTTCTTCTCGAATGCGCCCCTCGATGGTCTCAAGGGCGAACCAACCGGCAGCAAATAAAATTGGTCCTAAACGTCCCGACCCTCAACAGGGGAGTTGCCAGGGAGGGAAACCGGCTGGAAGCCCCTGAAACGGGCTTGGCTTCAAGGGTTTTGGCCTGAGCCGTAGATTCATCCCAACCCTCCCTTCGCTGCCCGTGCCTCTGCTGTCCGCCCTCCGGCGCCTGGGTTCCAAGCCGGTGATGCAGGACTGGCCAGGCCTGATTGAGGCCTACCGGTCCTGGCTGCCCGTTTCAGCAGCCACGCCGGTCATCACCCTGCGCGAGGGGGCGACGCCCCTGATCCCGGCGCCCGTGATCTCAGAGCGGATCGGCCGGGGCGTGAAGGTGTTCCTGAAATACGACGGTCTCAACCCCACCGGCTCCTTCAAGGACCGGGGCATGACCATGGCGATCAGCAAGGCCCGTGAGGCGGGCTCTGAGGCCGTGATCTGCGCCAGCACCGGCAACACCTCGGCCTCAGCGGCGGCCTATGCCCGCCGGGCCGGCATGCGGGCCTTTGTGCTGATTCCCGATGGCTACGTGGCCCAGGGCAAGCTGGCCCAGGCCCTGCTCTATGGCGCCGAAGTATTGGCGGTGAAGGGCAACTTCGACCGGGCCCTGGCAATCGTGCGCGAGGTGGCCGACACCTACCCGATCACCCTGGTGAACTCGCTCAACCCCTTCCGGCTCCAGGGCCAGAAAACGGCCGCCTTTGAGGTGGTGGATGCCTTGGGAGATGCTCCGGATTGGCTCTGCATCCCCGTGGGCAATGCCGGCAACATCAGCGCCTACTGGATGGGCTTCAAGGAATACAAAGCCGCCGGCCGCAGCCGCAGCCTGCCCCGAATGATGGGCTTCCAGGCTGCCGGGGCGGCACCGATGGTGCTTGGCCACACCGTGGAACAGCCCGACACGATCGCCACGGCGATCCGCATCGGCAACCCGGTGAACAAGGAAAACGCCCTAAAAGCCCAGGGCGAAAGCCAGGGAGCCTTCATGGCCGTCACCGACGCCGAGATCATCGACGCCTACAAGCTGCTGGGCAGTGGCGAAGGGATCTTCTGTGAACCAGCCAGCGCCGCTTCCGTGGCCGGCCTGATCAAGCGCCGCGAGGAGGTGCCATTCGGCGCCACGGTGGTCTGCGTGCTCACCGGCAACGGCCTTAAGGACCCAGATACGGCGATCGAAAACAACGACTCAAAATTCCACACCGGCATCGAGCCCGTTACCGCCACGGTGGCCCAGGTGCTCGGCTTCTGAGTTAGGGCAACCCCAGGGTCAGGAGCAGGAAGGCTTGGTTCGGGTCACCCTGCGGTGACCCTTTTTTTGTGCTTTTTGGCCAAACCAGCTGGAGAACCGGCCGCTGGAAAGCCTGGGGATTGGGCTGGGCCAAACCGGGGAAAGAGGGGGAAGCTTTTCATCCCCCCTAGACCAAAGTTTTCCCCAGGCCAGGGAAACAGGGGAAAACGCTTGATTTTGCGATTATTAAAATTGATTTTCCCGGATCTGGATTGGCCAAACCTTAATGACTGACAAGGTTATTTAGGTTTTCCCTGCTTTCCCCAGCCCCTACTGCTACTGGGTTGCTTCTTTGTTTAAGAGATCAATCCATTAATCAGAAGAAGGGACGGGAAGCCGACAAGCCGGACCGTTGCGCTTGGGCCTGGCCTGTGGAAGCGTGGGGGACCCCTTGCGCTGACCCATGAAGCTGGTTTGCTCCCAGGCTGAACTCAGCGCCAGCCTGCAACTGGTCAGCCGCGCCGTGGCCAGTCGCCCGACCCATCCAGTCCTGGCCAATGTTTTGCTGACGGCCGACGCCGGCACGGGCCGGCTCAGCCTCACCGGCTTTGATCTCAGCCTCGGCATCCAGACCAGCCTGGCCGCTGCCGTTGAGACCAGTGGCGCCATCACCCTGCCGGCCAAGATGTTTGGCGAGATCGTGTCGCGCCTTTCGGCGGATAGCCCGATCACTCTCAGCAGCGACGAAGGCAGCGAGCAGGTGGATCTGACCAGCAGCTCGGGCACCTACCAGATGCGCGGCATGCCGGCGGAAGACTTCCCCGACCTGCCCCTGGTCCAGAGCGGTGAACCGATCCGGCTCGATCCCGAGGTGCTGGTGAAGGGCTTGCGGGCCACCCTCTTTGCCAGCAGCAGCGATGAGGCCAAGCAGATTCTCACCGGAGTGCACCTGGGCCTTGACGGCCAGGGGCTGGAATGCGCCGCTACCGATGGCCATCGCCTCGCCGTACTCAAGCTCAATCACGCCCTGCCCGAGCAAGGGCTGCCTGAGGGGACGGCTGGCAGCACCGTGGACGTCACCGTGCCGGCCCGTTCCTTGCGGGAACTGGAGCGCCTGCTTTCGGCCCGCCAGTCCAGGGAACCAGTCAGCCTGTTCTGCGATCGGGGCCAGGTGGTGTTCCTCTGGTCGGATCAGGTGCTCACCAGCCGCAGCCTTGATGGCACCTACCCCAACTACCGCCAGCTGATCCCAGATAGCTTCAGTCGCCAGTTGCAGGTGGATCGCCGGGCCCTGATCGCTGCCCTCGAGCGGGTGGCGGTGCTGGCCGATCAACACAACAACGTCGTCAAGATCGTGAGTGATCCCCTAGCCGGCCAGTTGTTGATCAGTGCCGACGCCCAGGACGTGGGCAGTGGTTCCGAGAGCTTGGCGGCAGTGGTGAGTGGTGAGGCGATCCAAATCGCCTTCAATGTGCGCTATTTGATTGATGGTCTAAAAGCGATCGCCGCTGACCAGGTGGAGCTTCATTGCAATGCCCCCACCACGCCCGTGATCCTGGTGCCCGTGGGCGAGCCAGGCTTCACCTACCTGGTGATGCCGGTTCAGATCCGTAGCTGAGCCCTTGACCAGACGCCAACGCTGATTCCATGGCCCTGCCCGACCAACTCCTACTCAGTGACCTGTTGCGGCGCCAGGTGCGCTGCGACGAAGGCCACGAGCACGGCGTTGGCGTCTTGGCTTGGATGCATCCGCCGGTGCATCGCCTGTTGGGCTGGATCAGCAAACCGAGTAATTTTGGCTCTAAGCGCCTGGCCTGGCGCCTGAACCAGTTGCGCGGCCTCGGCGAGCTTGAGCTGTTTGTCCAGGGCGAGGGGGCCGACACCGACCTCCTCACCGTTGAACGGCTGCCGACCTTGATCGATGCCGCCTTAATTGGCCAGCAGGGCCAGGTGCTGGGCAGCGTTGCCGATGCGGCCGTGGAGCTCAGCAGCGGCCGCATTCTCCATTACCTGGTGGCCCGCAGTGATCCGAGGCTTCCCGGTAGCAGTCGCTGGCGCCTCACGCCCGATCGCCTGCTCGATCAGCAACCGGGCCAGGTGGTCACCGCCCTCACCCAATTGGATGAACTGCCCCTGGCCCGGGCCAGTGTGCGCCAGGAATTCCTGCGCCGCTCCCGCCGCTGGCGGGACCAGATCGGCGAGGAAACCTCCCGCCTGAGGGACCAGTTTCAGGAGGTGGGCGGCCGCTTTGAGGAACGGCTGGAGGGTTGGCTGGAGGAGCCCGATGGTCCCGATTCGCCGCGCCGCTCCCCCTACGCAGACAGCCAGCCCTACGGAGACAGCCAACCTTACGGAGACAGCCATGGGGCTTGGGATGCCTGGGGTGAGGAGCCAGATCCAGATCCCTATCCCAGCCGCTACGGCCCGCCTGGCGATCGCCGTTCCCCGTCCCGTCCAGATCCGCGACAACGCCCTGACCCTGTTCGCGACCTGGACTCCGACGAGGATCCCTGGATCTAGGTCGGTTCCAGGCCCTAGCCCCACCAGCTGGAAGGGCCCTCAGCCAAAGTGGGGCCATCTGCTTCGCTGCTGTGGTCGCCACACCGCCCTTTTCGCTTGCCGAGGCACTGCGCAAGGAGGGCCTGAGCCGGGCCGACTACGACGAAATCGTGCGCCGGCTCGGGCGGGAACCGAACCGGGCCGAGCTGGGCATGTTTGGGGTGATGTGGTCGGAGCATTGCTGCTATCGCAACTCCAGGCCCCTGCTGGGCCAGTTCCCCACCACCGGCCCCCGCATCCTGGTGGGTCCTGGTGAGAACGCCGGTGTGGTGGACCTGGGCGAAGGCCAGCGGCTCGCTTTCAAGATCGAAAGCCACAACCACCCCTCCGCCGTGGAACCGTTTCAAGGGGCGGCCACCGGGGTGGGCGGCATCCTGCGGGACATCTTCACCATGGGGGCCCGGCCGATCGCCCTGCTCAACGCCCTGCGCTTTGGTCCCCTGGAGGAGGGCCGCAACGTCGGCCTGATGGAAGGGGTGGTGGCCGGCATCGCCCATTACGGCAACTGCGTTGGCGTGCCGACCGTGGGCGGTGAGGTGGCCTTCGATCCCAGCTACAGCGGCAACCCCTTGGTGAATGCCATGGCCCTGGGGTTGATGGAAACCGAGGACATCGTGCGCTCGGGCGCCAGTGGCGTCGGCAATCCGGTGGTGTACGTGGGCAGCACCACGGGCCGCGATGGCATGGGCGGCGCCAGTTTTGCCAGCGCCGAACTCACCGAAGCCTCCCTTGATGACCGGCCCGCCGTGCAGGTGGGCGATCCCTTTCTCGAGAAGGGGTTAATCGAGGCTTGTTTGGAGGCCTTCCAGAGCGGCGATGTGGTGGCGGCCCAGGACATGGGTGCCGCTGGCCTCACCTGCAGCTGCTCGGAGATGGCCGCCAAGGGCGGCGTTGGGGTCGAGCTTGATCTCGATCTGGTGCCGGCCCGGGAGCAGGGCATGACGGCCTACGAGTTTCTGCTTTCAGAATCCCAGGAGCGCATGTTGTTTGTGGTCACCAAGGGCCGGGAGGAGGCCCTGATGGCCCGCTTCCGCCGTTGGGGCCTGCAGGCGGCGGTGGTCGGCCGGGTGCTGGCCGAGAACGTGGTGCGGGTGCTCCAGCACGGCGAAGTGGCGGCGGAAGTGCCCGCCAATGCCCTAGCCGATGACACGCCGATTAACCAACACACGCTCATCAGCGAACCGCCCGCGGAAATCCAGGCCCACTGGCGTTGGACCGAGGAGCAGTTGCCTGCCGCCAGCGTGGCGGGGATCGGCGTCCGCAGCTGGAACCAGGTGCTGCTGGCCCTGCTCGATGACCCCACCATCGCTAGTAAGCGCTGGGTCTACCGCCAGTACGACCAGCAGGTGCAGGCCAACACGGTGGTGCCCCCCGGCGGCGCCGATGCGGCCGTGGTGCGCCTGCGGCCCCAGCAGGGCCCTGAAGCGATGGCGGCGGCTACGCGCGGCGTGGCCGCGGTGGTGGATTGTCCGAATCGCTGGGTGGCCCTGGACCCCGAGCGCGGCGCCATGGCGGCGGTGGCCGAGGCCGCCCGCAACCTCAGCTGCGTTGGCGCCGAACCCCTTGCCGTCACCGACAACCTCAATTTCCCCTCGCCGGACTCCGACACGGGCTATTGGCAGTTGGCCATGGCTTGTCGGGGTCTTTCAGAAGCCTGCAGTGCCCTGGACACCCCCGTTACCGGCGGCAACGTCTCCCTCTACAACGAGACCCGCCTGCCCGATGGGCGCATGCAACCGATCCACCCCACCCCCGTGGTCGGCATGGTTGGCCTAGTCCATGACCTGGCCCAGGTCACCGGCCTGGCCTGGAAGCAGCCTGGCGCCGCCATCTGGCTCTTAGGTGTGCCGTTGGAGGCCTGCGCTGGCCCTGGGTCCATGGCTTTGGATGGTCGGCTCACCTTGGCGGGAAGCAGCTATCTGGAGTGCATCCATGGCCTGCTCACGGGCCGGCCGCCCCAGGTGGATCTGGCCTTGGAAAAGGCGGTTCAAGCATTCCTGCGCCAGGCGATCAGCGCTGGTCTAGTGGCCAGTGCCCACGACCTGGCCGATGGCGGCCTGGCCGTTGCCCTGGCTGAAGCCTGCATGGCCTCGGGCCTGGGGGCGAGCGTCCAGGTCCCGGCCGGAGCCACCCGGGTGGATCGCCTTCTGTTTGCCGAAGGCGGTGCCCGCATCCTGGTGGGTGTGGCCCCGGAGCAGGCGGAAGCCTGGCAGCAGGCCCTGGATCAGGCCGCTGGCCCAGGCCCTGCCATTCCCGCCCAGCGGTTGGGCCAGGTGCAGGCCAGGGCTGATCTGGTGATCAGCCAGGCGGATCAGGTCCTGGTGCAGCTGCCCATCAGCGAGCTCCAGCAGAGCTATGAGCAGGCGATCCCGCGGAGGATGGCGACCGGGGTCTGAGGCAGAATGGCCATCTTGAAGAGGAACGATTTGTCAGTGCCGTTCGAGCAGCCGGAACGGCCCGATAAGCCCGAAGAAGCCTGTGGCGTGTTTGCCGTGCTCGCCCCGGGGCAGGCGGTGGCCAACCTCACCTATTTCGGTCTTTATGCCCTGCAGCACCGGGGCCAGGAATCGGCGGGCATTGCCGCTTTCCAGGGCGCCAAGGTGTGCCTGCACAAGGACATGGGCCTGGTTAGTCAGGTGTTCGACCAGGAGGTCCTGGAGCGCCTGCCTGGTGATTTAGCCATCGGCCATAACCGCTATTCGACGACCGGCAGTAGCAAGGTCTGCAATGCCCAGCCGGTGGTGTTGATGACCCGGCTCGGTCCCTTTGCCTTGGCCCATAACGGCAACTTGGTCAATGCGGCCGAGCTGAACCGAGCGATTGCGGCCACGGCCCTGGCCACCGCCACCGCCGTGGAATTCACCTCCACCACTGATTCGGAACTGATCGCCTTTGCCTTGCAGCAGGCCGTTGATAGCGGCCTTGATTGGCAGGCGGCGATTGTGACGGCGGCGGGCCTCTGTAAAGGGGCTTTTAGCCTGGTGATTGGAACTTCCCAGGGCCTATTTGCCCTGCGCGATGGCCATGGCATTCGCCCTTTGGTCTTTGGTCGCCTGGGGGAAGCGAATCAGGGCCACTGGGTAGCCAGCAGTGAAACCTGTGGACTCGATATTGTTGGAGCCAGCTATTTAGATGATGTAAAACCCGGTGAATTGATACATTTTCGCGCTGGCGATCCAATCCCATTACGACAGATTTGGTGTCAAGAGCCCATCAAGCTCTGCATCTTTGAGATGATCTATTTCGCCAGGCCTGATAGTCGCTTTTTTGGCGAATCTCTTTATAGCTATCGAGTTAGAATCGGTGAGATCCTGGCGCGGGAAACGCCCCTTGATGCCGATATTGTCATTGGGGTTCCCGATTCAGGTATCCCGGCTGCGATTGGTTACTCCCAGGCAAGTGGCATTCCTTTTGCCGATGGCCTGATCAAGAACCGCTATGTCGGGCGCACCTTCATCCAGCCCACCCAGGCCATGCGCGAGGCCGGTATTCGCGTCAAGCTCAATCCATTGCCCGATGTGCTTTCTGGCAAGCGGGTTGTGGTGATCGATGATTCGATTGTGCGCGGCACCACCAGCCGCAAGTTAGTGGCTGCCCTGCGGGACGCCGGGGCCACTGAGGTGCATATGCGCATCAGTTCCCCACCGGTGACCCATCCCTGTTTCTACGGAATCGATACCGACACCCAGGATCAGTTGATCGCGGCCCGTCTGACGCTGGCGGAGATCGAACGTCACCTCGGCGTTGATTCGCTCGCCTACTTGAGCAAGCAAGGCATGGTGGAAGCGGCCCACGATAATTCTAATCACTTCTGTACAGCCTGTTTTGACGGGGCCTATCCCATTCCGATGGATGAGGAAGTGCGCGCTAGCAAACTCACCTTGGAGCCAACTTTGCTAGTGAATTCTTAAAAAATTCACACGGCAGCCAAGGGATCGTTCTTACATAAATACACTAATCTTTAGTGTATTTAATAGCGATTAGGCGTTTGTTTGGAGTAGGGGGATCAGTTCGTTGATCGCTTCATCCACTTTTAGGTCCAGGGTGATGCCGGTGCCGCCGCAATCCTGGGTTTCCAGGGATGGGGTTGCGAGCCTGAGGCTGCGATTGTCCTTCAGCACGATCGCGACCAGCTTGGAGCTGCCGTCCTGCAGGTCACTGAGCTGGTCATCCCGTTGGCCAAAGCCCAGGCCGATCTGCCCCAGATCCCCCCGCTGGCCAAGCCGCAGGCTGGCGATGGACAGTCGTTTGATTTGGCCCCGGCGGCTGGCTAGGAGCAGAGTTCCATCGGCGGGTCCGCAGGCCGCCCCCACCACCGTTTCCCTGGGCAAAAGCCGCATGAGCACGGGGCCCTGGGCGGTGCGGCCCATGGTGGGGATCGACTGGTCATCGACCTGGAGGCGCAACAGGCGACCAGTGCTGGTGCCCACCACCAGGGTGTCGCCATCGCGGCAGGTCACCACCCGCCGCAGTTCCACCCCATCCTTGAGTTTGAGCACGGTGGCGGCCCGGCCCGAGAGCTCCCGGAACTCCTGCAGGGCCAACCGCTTGAGGCGACCATCGCTGGTCAGCAGCCCCAGGCCGGCGGCCCCATCGCTGGGCAGGGGCAGCAGCTGGACCACCTGTTCCCCCAGGAGCCCATCGGGCAGAAACTGCTCCAGCACTCCGGGGTTCTGGCCGGCAAATTCCCAGCGCAACAGGGCGACGCGGCCCCTACTGGTGAAGGCCAACAGCGACGGTTTTTCATTCACCGGCAGGATCAGCCGGGCCGGTGCCGGGTGATCGCCCGCTTCGATGGCCTCATCGAGGTGCAGGCGGCCCAGTAATTGGGGCGCCACGATTTTTACCTGGCCATCGGCTTGGATCAATAATTTGCCATCACTGGAGAGCCCTTCTAGGGCTTTCTGCCGTTGCAGTTCCGCCGTTGGACGGCTCGCAGCAGCCCGTTGGGCCACCAGGTCATCGCCCCCTTCGATTAGGCGGGTGCGCCTAGGTGTGGAGAAACGCTTTTTTAGCCCCTTGAATTCGCTCACCATCGTGTCGAGCAGGGTGCTGCGGTCATCGAGCAGGTGGCGCAGGCGATTGCGTTCCTGGCGTAGATCCTCGGCTTCGTTGCGCAGGCTGGTTTGCTCCAGGCCGGTGAGGCGCCTTAGGGGCATCGCCAGTACGGCATCGGCCTGACGTTCATTCAGGTTGAGATGGACCTGCAGGCTGGCCTTGGCACTGCCAGCATCGGCGGCGGCGCTGATCATGGCGATCACCTGGGGCAGGGCATCGAGGGCAATGATCAAGCCTTCCACGACCTCGAGGCGATCCTCAGCCCGTTTCAGGGCATAACGGGTGCGGCGGATGATCGTGAGTTCGCGATAGTCGAGAAAATGGTGCAAAATCTGCCGCAGGGACAGTTGCAGCGGTTTTCCATTCACTAGGGCCAGCATAATGGCACCAAAATTGCTTTGTAAGGCGGTGCGGCGTTGCAGTTCGGTTAATACTTTTTCAGGGTCTGCATCGCGGCGTAATTCAATTACCACGCGCATGCCATCGCGATCACTTTCATCGCGGATATCGGCGATTCCGGTGATCTTGCCATCGTTCACCTGGTCGGCCAGTTTTTCAATCCAGCCCGCCTTGCTTAATTGGTAGGGTAATTCCGTGATAATCACGGCGCTGCGACGATGGCGGCCCTTGCCGGGTTGCACATCTTCGATGTGGGCCACACCGCGCATGGCGATACTGCCGCGGCCCAGCAGGTAAGTATCCCGCAGGCCGCTGCTGATCAACACTTCACCGCCGGTGGGAAAATCTGGCCCGGGAACCAGCTCCAGTAGTTTCTCGTCGCTGAGTTCTGGTTTGCGGATCAGGGCGATCAGGGCATCGACCACTTCGCCCAGGTTGTGGGGCGGAATGCTGGTGGCCATGCCCACGGCGATGCCGGTGCAGCCGTTAAGGATCAGGAAGGGCAACTGGGCCGGTAGGACCGTGGGTTCCTGTTGGGAGGAATCGAAATTCGGCGCGAAATCAACTGTGTCGCTGCCGATTTCATCCAGTAAACCTTCGTAGGCGATCGGGGCTAGCCGCGTTTCCGTGTACCGCATGGCGGCCGGGGGGTCGTCGTCCACCGAGCCGAAGTTGCCGTGGCCATCGAGCAGGGGATGGCGGCTGGCGAAGGTCTGCACCAGCCGCACCAGGGCGTCGTAGACGGCCTGGTCGCCATGGGGGTGGTACTTGCCAAGGACGTCACCAACGACGCGGGCACATTTGCGGTAAGGACGATCGGGGGTAAGCCCCAGCTCCTGCATCGCAAACAGGATGCGGCGCTGCACTGGCTTGAGGCCGTCGCGCACATCGGGGAGGGCCCGCCCCACGATCACGCTCATGGCGTATTCGAGGTAGGAACGCTGCATCTCCTGATGCAGGGCGATCGGTTGGATTCGCTGCCCGTTCTGCTCCTCGGCCATCCGTTGTTGGTGTCTGAGGACGATCGGCGCTCAGCCTACAGATCCCGTCGAGGCGGGCCGGGCCCCGCCCCGACAGACCCTATTGGTCGTCCTGGTTGTCGCTGTTGCCGCTCGCATTGGCCAGGGCCCGTTCCAGACTGGCTTTGAGCTCTTTGCGGTGCACCAGCTGCTGGGCGGCGGCCCGCAGGCGCGGCCCCCAGAGCTGCTCTTTTTGGTATGTCTCGAGCGCGTAGTTGGGTTCGGCGGCAAGGGCCCGATTGGCCAGCTCGATTGCGACCTGGCTGCCCGGTTTGAGGCCATTGAGGGCTGCGGCCAGGGCCAGGCTGGGTTCGGCCGCATTCGCCTTGATGCGTAGAACCTGGTGCCAACGGCTGATCGCCTCAAGCGGTTTGCCCAGCTCAAACAGCACTAGGGCCTGGTTGTTGATCGATTCCCAGAAATTGGGCCGGAGGGAGGCCGCTTTTTCGAAGGCGACCAGGGCTGGCTTGGGTTTGCCGAGCAGGATCTGGGCATTGCCGAGATCGAAGTAGGCGCCTGCGTTTTTGCGGTCCAGTTTCAGGCCCTGCTCCAACAACTGGATGGCCCGTTGGGGCTGGTTGCCATGGAGGGCCAGGGAGCCTTCGGCAAACCAGATGCCGGGGTTTTTGGGATCCAGCCGTTTGGCCTGCACGAGGGCAATGGCGGCCAATTTCGGCTGTTTGCTGCGCAGCTGGGCTTCGGCCAGCAGGATCCAGCCGCGGGGATCACTGGGGATGAGTTGCACGGTCAGGGCCGCCAGCCGGGCCGCTTCCTCGGCCTGGCCGAGGCGCAGCAGGCGGGCGGCGGCCTGGGCAATCCCCAGGCCAGCGGCTTCTAGGTCCTGGGGGGGGGGCAGCACCACGAAGGGAACCAGGGCCTGGGCCGCTGGCGCTGGGCCAAGTCCAACCCCTAAAACCAGGGGCAGAGCAACCAGGGACCTCAACCAGCGCGGTGCCATGGTGCCGTTCGTTCCAGACCCCAGCCTAGGAGTCCATTCCCGACCAGCCGCCTGCGCTGGGCTCAGGTTTGGGGCTGATGACGGGAGTCTGCTGGGGGCCTGCTGTTGGCGGCGTTTTTGCCTGGACTGGTGCCGCAGCGGCGGCGTTGCGGCGCCACATCCAGGGCTTGATGCGCCGCAGGGCCGAGGCCCGCAGCCGTTCGTCCCACTCCGCCTCACTCCAGCCCTGAACCTGCTCAACCTGCAGGTTCAAGAGCCAGTCGCGGGGCTGCAGATCCGGCTCAGAACTGCTGGTGAGGTCCTGGTGATTCCAGGGGCAAACGTCCTGGCAGATGTCGCAGCCGGCCACCCAAGAGCCCAGGCCCGCCTGAATGGCTTCGGGGAGGTCGGGGTCCCGGTTTTCGATCGTGTGAAAGGCGATGCAGCGGCGGGCATCGACCACAAAGGGCTCGGTGATGGCGCCGGTGGGGCAGGCCTCGATGCAGCGGGTGCAGCGGCCACAGAGGGGTTCGCCGGGTTGGTCTGGCGGCAGCTCAAGGGTGGTGAGCAGGTGGCCCAGTAGCAACCAGGAGCCCTGGCGGGGATGGATCAGGTTGCCGTTCTTGCCGATCCAGCCCAAGCCCGCTTCTTCTGCCCAGGCCTTATCGAGCAAGGGCGCACTATCGACGCAGGCGCGCCACCCCAGGTCAGGCACCTGCTGCTCCAGCCAGCGGCCCAGCTGGCGCAGTCGGCCATCGATCACCCGGTGGTAATCCCGGCCCCAGCCATAGCGCGCCACCTTCAGGCTGCCGGGTTGGCGTTCGGCCGCCACGTAGTAGTTGAGCCCCACGGCCAGCAGGCTGCGGGCGCCGGGAAGCAGGCTTTCGGCGGCCTGGCGCCGGGGGTCGGCCATCCAGGCCATGTCGGCCTGGTGACCGGCCGCGAGCCAGCGCCCTAGGGCGGCGGTGCGCAGGCCAATCCGGGAACTGCCGGGTAGGGCAGCGATGCCCACAGGACCAAACCCCAGGTTTCTGGCCTGCTGCTTCAACCGCGCTGCTAACTGGGAGGCCTGCGTTTTCACCCCTAAAGTCACGCGATTCCGCCATCCTGCTGTGAGTTCCGCTTCCCTGGGTCGTTTCAGCGTCCTGCTGCGCTGGCTGGGCCTGACCCTGGTGCTGTTGTTGGGCCTGCAGCTCCTGGCCCTTTTGGCCGTGAATGGCTGGGACGAGGAGAGTTTCAAACAACTGCTGGTGGAGCGCCTGGTCAACCAGTCGCCCATGGCCTTGGTCGGCCTGCTGTTGGCGCTCTTTGGCTCCCGCCTCGATTCGCCCAAGGATCGGTTCACGCCCCTGCGCTGGCTGGTTTGCGTGATCAGCGGCCTGCTGGCGATCTCGATGATCGTGACGATTCCGGTGTCGATCAGTGGTGATCGCACCCTCACCGAGCAGGCCGACCAGGCCCTCACCGCCAAGAAGGGTCAGGTCGCCATGGCCCGCACCCAAATGCAGAACCCCCAGGTGATCGAGCAGGTGGTGCTCCAGGGCGAACGCGCGGGCCAGATTCCGCCTGATGCACCCGAAGCCCAGAAGAAGGAAGCGGCGACCCGTTTCATCAATGGCCAGCTGCAGCAGGCCGAAGGCCAAATCAAGGAGGCCCAGAAGGTCCGGGATCTGGCCGCCAACCAGCGCTCGATCGCCGGCACGGGCACGGCCCTGGTGATGGCGATTGCCTTCACCCTCCTGGCCCTGGCTTCGGTTCTCTGAATCGGGTCTCTGGCGGGTCCGGCCAGCCGGCTGGCTAAGTTGCCCAAAGCGATGTGCAGACCGGATCACCGGGGGGTCAGTTGGTGCAATCCAGTCCCAGATCTGATCAGCCGCTTGGCGACCGCCTTCAGCAGGATCTCAAGAACGACCTGATCGCCGGCTTGCTGGTGGTGATCCCCCTGGCCACCACCATTTGGCTGGCCACCACGGTCAGCCGGTTTGTGCTGGCTTTCCTCACCTCCATTCCCAAGCAGGTCAATCCGTTCAACACCCTCAATCCGCTCCTCCAGGAGCTGATCAACCTGGGGGTGGGGTTGTTGGTGCCCCTGCTGGCGATCCTGCTGATTGGCTTGATGGCCCGCAACATCGTTGGCCGTTGGTTGCTCGAATTTGGGGAAGGCACCCTGCAGCGCATCCCCCTGGCGGGATCGGTCTACAAGACCCTCAAGCAACTGCTGGAAACCTTCTTGCGTGACAACTCCTCCCGCTTTCGTCGGGTGGTGTTGGTGGAGTATCCGCGCCAAGGCCTCTATGCCCTCGGATTCGTGACAGGGGTGCTGGGGTCCTCGGTGCAGGCTGGTTTTGACCAGCCCATGCTCAGCGTCTTCATCCCCACCGCCCCCAACCCCACCACGGGCTGGTATGCGGTGGTGCCGGAAACCTCCGTGCGGGACCTGGATCTCTCGGTAGAGGATGCCTTCCGCACGATCATCTCGGCTGGCATCGTCAGCCCCGATGAACGGGAAACCCCTGCCAGCCGCAGTTTTTCCAGCCTGCTCGCCCAGCTACGGGCTCCCGCCTATTCCCCCGTTCCTCCTAATAAGGCCTGATCGGTCCTGAGTGCCAGTCCCATGCAGAGTCGTTCCGTTGCCAGAGAATTGGCCCTGCTGATGCTTGGCCAGATCAGCGATCGCCAGCCCGCCAGCGACCTATCCCGCACAACCCCCCTGGATGCCCTGTTGCTCCAGGCCCTGGCCAGCCTCAGCCAGCACGTGCGCGAAGCCCTCGACCAATCCGCCACCGACCTGGAGCAGGCCCAGCAACAGCTGCTCGACAGTGAGCTCGTCGATGCCGGCGGCGACAGCCTGCCCCAGGTGCGCAGTCACCTGCAACAGGGTCTCTCCCACGCTGAACAGGCCCTCAATCGCCTTTCGGCCAGCCTGGAATTGCCGCGGTTGCTGTTGCTCGCCAACCAGGAAGAGGTGCGCACCGGCGCCCTCGCACGCACCCGCGCCGTGGTCAGCCGCCGCCAGGAGCTCGATCAGCGCCTTGATGGCGTGATGGAGGGCTGGCGGCTCACCCGGCTTCCCCGCATCGACCGCGACATCCTGCGCCTGGCCGCCACGGACATGGAGGATTTCGGCACCCCGCCGGCGGTGGCCTGTAACGAGGCGGTGGAACTCGCCAATCGCTACAGCGACGACCAGGGCCGTCGCATGATCAACGGGGTGCTGCGGCGCCTCACGAGTCTTTCCGGCTGATCGCTGATGGTGTTCGACTGGTTCCAGCGCAGTTCCGTCCCCGAGGGTCAGTCAGGGGACCAGCCCGACCTGGAGTCGGGGTCGCCGCCGGTTTCCCAAGGGGCTGGCGCCCTGGACCCTGAACCCGGCGAAACCCCTGGACCCTCCCAGCCCGACCCCCCCGCACCCCCGGAGCTCCCCCCTGGTGCCGATGGGGGGGCGACCCAGGCCTCGCCAGCGGTTCCAGCCAGTCCGGCGCCGATGGCCGGCGTTGATAGCGAAGCGCTCGAATGGGCCCGCCAGGCCTACGCCCGCCTCAAGGCCCAGCAGGAAGCCAAACGCCAGCAGGCCCAGGCCCTTGAGCCGCAAGGCGATGGTTTTGCCAGTGAACGGGCCCCAGGGGCCTTAGCGGTCCCGCCGGTCCAGGACCCCCAGCCTCCCGAGCCCGCCCAGGCAGCAGAGGTGCCGATCGAGCAGCCTGCCGCCAGTGCGGCGCCGGGGTTGTCGTTGCTGGAGCAGGCCGCAGCCCAGCGCGCCGAACGCCAGCGGCAGTTGCTCGCCCTTGCCATCGAGGAACCGGCACCCGAGGGGCCCCCAGGCGGCCCATCCGTCCCTTCTGCCCCTGGCCCTTGGGGCGCCACCAAAGCCGGTTCGTTGCCTATTGGGGACCCCGCTGCGGCCCCCCAGAGCCCGGCCACCGGGGGGGATGCCGAACCCCAGCTGGGCGCCTTTGATGCTGATTTCACCTGGTCAGCTGAGGTGCTGGCGGCCCAGGGCCGCCGCGTCGACCAGGTGTCCCTCGAGGAAATTGACTGGCTCGGCCGGTTGCGCCGCGGCCTCGAGAAGACCCGCCGCAATTTCGTCACCCAGCTGCTCACCAACTTGGGCGACGATCCGCTCACGCCGGAGGCGCTGGACGAGCTGGAAACCTTGTTGCTGCGCGCCGATGTTGGCGTTAAGGCCACGGACCAGGCCCTGGGGGCCCTGCGGCAGCGCCTCAATGTGGAGGTGGTGGATCCCATCGAAGGCATTCGCTTCCTTAAGGACCAGCTCAAGGAGTTGCTTGAGGCGCCGATTCGCGCCAGTGGCAGTGCCCTACTCGCCCCCCAGCGCGACCGACTCAACGTCTGGTTGCTGGTGGGGGTGAATGGGGTCGGTAAAACCACCACCTTGGGCAAGCTGGCCAACCTGGCCACCCGCAGTGGCTATAGCTGTCTGATCGCCGCGGCCGACACCTTCCGGGCCGCGGCCGTTGAGCAGGTGCGGGTCTGGGGCGACCGTAGTGGGGTCACGGTTGTGTCCAATCCCTCGGCCAATGCCGATCCGGCGGCGGTGGTGTTCGATGCGATCGGCGCCGCCCAATCCAAGGGCCTCGACCTCGTGCTGGTGGACACGGCCGGCCGTCTGCAAACCAAGCACAACTTGATGGAAGAACTGGCCAAGGTGCGGCGCATTGTCGATCGCCTAGCCCCCGAGGCGGCCGTGGAATCGCTGTTGGTGCTGGATGCCAGCCAGGGTCAGAACGGCCTGCGCCAGGCCATGGCCTTTGCCAAGGCGGCTGGCCTCACCGGTGTGGTGCTCACCAAGCTCGATGGCAGCGCCCGCGGCGGTGTGGCCCTGGCGGTGGCGTCGGAAGCGGGGCTGCCGATCCGGTTCATCGGCGCGGGTGAAGGCATCCGTGATCTGCGCCCGTTCAACAGCTTCGAATTCATCGAGGCCCTGCTGGACGGTTAGCCGTTGATCGGCCCGAATCGCCCCCAGGATCGGGACAATTTTTTTGGGGCAACGCTGCTACCTTGCGGGTCCCATTGCGGCCCCCCCTTGGGCAGCAAGCCGCCGCGGATTCAACCTCCGCCCCATTCCCTTTCCCCTACGGCCTCGGCAACGGCTTCCCTGCGCCAGCTGCTCGACAGCCTCAGCCGCGAGCAACGCCGCAACCAGGAGTTGCTGGCGTCCTTGGCCTTTGCCCTGCGCAGTTTCACCAACCTCAACCGCTTCCTGGAGCTGGTGCCCCTGGTGGCCGCTCGTTTGATGGAGGCGGACGGGGCCCTGCTGCTGCCCTTCCAGGCCAATGGCCAGCTGTGGCGGGACCAGTTCCAGGGCACCCCACCCGACCGCAGCCGGGACCTGCTCCGCCAGCTGGCCGGCTTAAACGACACCAGCCTGTTGGCATCGGCGGGTGAGGCCGGCCTGGTGGCCCACCTGGATCAGCTGGTCGCCCAGCATTGGGGGGAGGGGGCTGTGGTCGGCACCTCGGTGGTGGCCCGCAGTCGCCAGCGGGGACGCCTCTACGTGTTCGGCCCAGCCGGGGGCTCGGGCTGGAGCAATGGGCACCGCCGCCATGGCCAGCTGGTGGCCGACCTCACCGGGGTGGCGCTGGAAAACGACGCGTTGTTGCAGGAACGGCGCCGCCATGAACGCCTCGATCGCCAGCTCAGCACCGGCGCCGAGATCCAGGCCCAGCTGTTGCCGGACCACTGCCCGGTGATTGAGGGGGTGGAGTTGGCGGCCCGCTGCCGGCCGGCCTACCTGGTGGGCGGCGACTACTACGACTTCATCCCCACCCGGCCCCAGCTCCAGGGCCGCGGCCGCGAGCAGGGGCGCTGGGCCCTGGTGATGGGCGATGTGATGGGCAAGGGCGTGCCCGCCAGCCTGCTGATGACCCTGCTGCGGGGCATGTTGCGGGCTGAGGTGCTCACGGGGTTCCCCCCCGATCGCATCCTCCACGACCTCAACCAGCTGGCCCAGGAGGATCTGGCCCACTCCCACCGCTTCGTCACCCTCTTCTATTCCGACTTTGATCCGGCCAGCCGCCTGCTGCGCTACGCCAATGCGGCCCACAATCCGCCCCTGGTTTGGCGACGCCAGGGCCAGCAGGTGGAGCGGCTCGATGCCCCCGGTCTGTTGATTGGCCTAGAGGAGGAGGCCGATTACGGCTGTGAGCAAACCGTGCTGGAGCCGGGCGACGTGTTGCTCTGCTACACCGATGGCGTCACCGAAGCTGCCGGCATCAGCGGCGAACGCTTCGAGGAGCAGCGGCTGATCACCTGCCTGCAGGAGGCCTGCTGCGCCGGCTTGGGGGCCCAGGCGATCCTGGACCAGCTGTTTGCCCGCCTCGATCGCTTCGTTGGCAGGGATCGCCCCCTGGAGGATGACGCGTCCCTGGTGGTGCTCAAGGTGAAGGAGCTGCCTGCGCTGGCCAGCCTGCCAAGCTGAGCGGTTGCGGCAACCAGGCCCGATGGCAGCCCCCAATTCCGAGATCGTCCCCGGCCCTGAATCCCCTGGCGCTGGTCCCCCAGGTGGGGTCACCGGCGGAGGGGCTGCGGGCTGGAGCGACCGCTTTGAGGAGGGGCTCCACCCGGCGATCGAGCGCTTCAATGCCTCGATTGGCTTCGACATCGAGCTGCTGCAGCAGGATCTCGATGGTTCGATTGCCCACGCCACCATGCTGGGCAGCGTGGGCGTGATCACAGCCACCGAAGCCCAGCAGTTGGTGGCTGGGTTGGAGCAGGTGCGCCAGGAGGCTGCGGCTGGCGACTTTCGCCCCGGCCTGGAGGCCGAGGACGTGCACTTTGCGGTGGAGCGGCGCCTGATTGAGCTGCTCGGACCCGTTGGCAAGACCTTGCACACGGGCCGCAGCCGCAACGACCAGGTGGGCACGGACCTGCGCCTCTGGTTACGTCAAAAGCTGGACCTGATCGATGGCTCCCTGCTGCGCTTTGAGCGGGCTTTGCTGGCCCAGGCCGAGGCCCAGGCCGACACCCTGATTCCGGGTTACACCCACCTGCAACGGGCCCAGCCGGTTTGCCTGGCCCACCACCTGCTTGCCTATGTGGAGATGGCCGAACGGGACCGGGGTCGCCTGCGGGACCTGCGCCATCGGCTTAATACCTGCCCCTTAGGCGCGGCGGCCCTGGCCGGCACACCGGTGCCAATCGATCGACGTCAGACCGCTGCGGCCCTGGGCTTTGAGTCGGTCTACGCCAACAGCCTGGATGCCGTGAGTGATCGGGATTTTGCAGTGGAATTCTGCGCCGCCGCCAGCTTGATCATGGTGCACCTCAGCCGCCTGGCCGAGGAGGTGATCCTCTGGGCAAGTGAGGAGTTCAGCTTTATCCGCCTCACCGATCGCTGCGCCACCGGCAGCAGCCTGATGCCCCAGAAAAAGAACCCCGATGTGCCCGAGCTGGTGCGGG
>ERZ889217.232-NODE-232-length-36848-cov-17.148833_pt1 | contig 36848 bp, 31 predicted proteins | sample MGYA00521098_ERZ889217 | MGnify/ENA primary metagenome ERZ889217 (study PRJEB32303, sample SAMEA104408613) | aquatic metagenome | biome: Brackish water; feature: Pelagic; material: water | place: Baltic Sea | collected 2014-06-10T22:04:00 | depth 2,362 m ... | reverse complement strand
AAAGCTGGCGCTGAGGTCGTGAAGATTGAGCCACTTTTGGGTGAACCCAGTCGCATTCGAGCCAAAGTTGGTGGTGGTGCCTCGCTGCCCATGGCCATGCTTAATGTCAATAAAAAAGGGATCACGCTTAACCTCAAATCCGAAAAAGGCAAGGCGTTGTTCAAGCAGCTCATCGCAAAGGCCGACATCTTGGTCGAAAACTTCGCCCCAGGGGTGATGGATCGGTTGGGGCTTGGTTGGGATGTCTTACAGGTGATTAACCCACGGTTGATTTACGGCACGGGCACTGGATTTGGTCTGTCGGGCCCTGACCGCGACAATCTTGCCATGGATGTCACGATTCAAGCCGCCTCTGGCATCATGAGTGTTACAGGTACCCCCGACGGCCCACCACTGCGGTCAGGTGCTTCAATTGTTGATTTTTTAAGTGGTGTGCACCTTTACGGTGGCATCATGATGGCGCTGTTTGATCGCACCAAAACCAACAAGGGCCGGTTGGTCGAAGTAGCCATGCTTGAAACCGCCTATCCCACACTTGCCTCAAACCTTGGTCTGCTCTATCGCCAACAAGGTAAAGTCTCAGGCCGAGTTGGTAATCGCCATGGTGGGTTGGCACTTGCGCCCTACAACGTCTATGAAGCCGCTGACGGCCATGTTGCGATTGTGTGTGCCACCGAACACCATTGGTACAACATCCTCAAAGCAATGGGTCAAGAGGCCTTGAAGGATGATCCGAGATTCAGCAGCAATAAAGTTCGGGTTGAGCACATTGATCGGACCGATGCTTTTGTTCAGTCTTGGACCAAAACATTGACGCGCGCCGAATTCGCACTACTAAGCCAAAAGCACGCCATTCCTGCAGCACCCGTGCGCGATTTGTTTGAGGTCATGAATGATCCGCACATGCATGCCAGAGGCGCACTCGAATGGTTTGATGATCCTGAACTTGGCCGAATCGTCTTGGCAGCAAGCCCGATCGTTTTGCACGGCATTGACCGAGTGGCGACCGTGGCCAGTCCCGATCTTGGGCAGCACAATCAAGAAATTTATGGTGGCTGGCTTGGCCTGAACGATCAAACCTTGGCAGAACTGAAGCACGAAAGCGTGATTTAAGCCTGTTTAACCAAGTCAGTGTTTATTACGAAATGGTTGGTGAAATCACCGACGCCGTGTAGGGTGGCATCAATCCTTCTGCATTACCACCCAAGCGCTCAGACAAAGTAACACCCGCTTGCATGACAAGCGGCAATGACTCATCAAAACGTTTTTTGTTAAAGCGAAACAATGGCATGCCTAACGAAATACTACAGATCAGTGATTGTTTAACGCCAAACACCGGACATGCAATGGCGGCCGTTTCAGAACGGCGCTCGGCCAAAGAGACAGCATAGTGGGCCTGCCTGATCTGATCATAGGTTCGGCCGCGTTTGCCAGAAAAGGCCAAAATCACGCGGCCAGCCGCGCCCTTTTCAAGCTCAACGCGCTCCCCCTCACGCACATGCATGCGCACCGATCGGGGCTGCGTCGTGCGGTGCAGACAAACTCGATGATCACCATCACGGATGTAGATTGCCGCCGTCTCCCCGGTTGCCCGAACCAACTCCCGCAAAACAGGGCTCGCATGGTCCCACAACCGAAACGACTCTTGGTAGAGCATGCCCAAATAAAACGGCGTCGGCCCCAATTTGAAACGACCATCTTCAAGTCGTCGCAAGTAGCCGTGATGCAACAAAGAGTCGCAGATCCGCAGAATCGTGCTGTGATACAAACCAGTAGCCGCCGACATTTCAGCGAGACTCATGCCTTCGACACTGTTTTCAAAGGCCTGCAAAATTGCCAGGGCTCGATTAACAGACGCCACGCCAGGCTCAGGGTTGGTCGATTTCATTTAGGTTCACCAATCAACGAATCATTGGATTATCCCACTGGAGGCGTTGGCTTGGCGCCAAATTTTTTGCATTCATCTCATTCTCTTTATCTTTCAACTCAATAACCAAGGAAATCAAATCATGTCTGAAGAACTGGTGTTTGGCGTAGAGGACGGTATCGCCACCATTCGCCTGAATCGTCCTGATAAATTCAATGCGTTCACCCCCGAGATGCTGATTTCCTGGGCCGACGCCTTACGCTTTTGCAAAGACAGCCCAGAGGTCAATGTCATCGTTTTAACGGGTACTGGTAAAGGTTTTTGTTCAGGCGGCGATGTTGGCAACATGAAAAATCGCAGTGAACAAAGCGCTTATAGTCGCCGCCAGTTCTTAACCGACTTCGTACACCCGATTGCTTTGTTACTGGATCAAATTGATAAACCCATGATCGTGGCAGTCAATGGTGTGGCAACAGGCGCTGGGATGGACATGGCACTCATGGGTGACATGCGGATTGCAGCCCGTAGCGCACGCTTTGCGGAAACTTACATCAAAGTCGGCCTGTTTGCCGGTGATGGTGGGTCGTGGTACCTACCCCGACTGGTTGGACAAGCCAAAGCGTTGGAGTTGCTTTGGACCGGTGAGTTTGTTGATGCTGAAGAAGCTTTGCGTTTGGGCATGGTCAACAAAGTGGTCGATGATGATCAACTGATGGAAGCCACTTATGCGATGGCTCGTAAGATCGCTGACCAGCCACCCATCGCCATCCGAATGATGAAACGTGCCGTGCGTCAATCTGCCGCAATCGACATACGAACCCACCTTGAAATGGCCGCCTCACACATGGCAGCGATGTACTCTACTGAGGATCATAAAGAAGCCGCTAGTGCTTTTTTAGAAAAAAGGACCCCCGTTTTTAAGGGCCGATAAAGCGAAAGGGGCACGAGTGACCGATCTCCTAGTGTCACTTGTGCCCGACTCTGCTGGGTATTAACGGCTGTGTCGACTGCAACATATATGCTTTAGGCACTAGATGTCTATTGTGCTATACAAGAAAGGAGAAGAAGCGTTACAACGCCCGCATGAGGAGACGATCATGCTAATTGACATACACGGTCATTTCACGACGCTGCCGGAATCGGTTTCATCCTTCCGCAACGCGCAGATTGATACTTTTGATAAAACAGGTCTCGCACCAGATATTGCTTTACCGGTAATCAGTGACAAACAAATCACGGATGCGTTGGAGAGCAATCAGATCCGGGTAATGAAAGAGCGTGGGGTTGATCTAACAGTTTTTTCTCCCAAAGCCTCAGCCATGGATCACCACCGGGGCAATGAACAAACCAATGTGGTTTGGACCAAGCTGTGTAACGATCTGGTTCACCGAGCGTGCCTACTGTTTCCTCAGCACTTTGTCGGCGCCTGCCAACTACCGCAAGTCAGCGGGCAGCCACCGCGCGATGCCGTGATCGAAGAATTGCGCCGCTGTGTGACAGCGCATGGTTGTGTTGCCGCCAATTTGAATCCCGACCCATCGGGTGGCTATTGGCTCGATCCACCCTTAAGCGATAAAGCATGGTGGTACCCACTGTTTGAAGAGTTGGTTGCACTGGATGTGCCCGCCATGATCCATGTGACTGGCTCATGCAACCCTCACTTTCACACAACCGCCACGCATTACATCAATGCCGACACAACCGCTTTTGTGCAATTTTTAACATCGACAATTTTCCAGGACTTCCCGACGCTTAAGTTCGTCATCCCCCACGGTGGTGGTGCAGTGCCTTTTCACTGGGGTCGATACCGTGGGCTGGCGCAAGACATGGGCTTGCCCGATTTGAGTGAGAAGGTCTTAAAGAATGTCTTTTTCGATACCTGCGTTTATCACCAAGCGGGAATCGACCTAATGCTCAAAGTATTACCCAGTGAAAACATCTTATTTGGCTCAGAGATTTTTGGCGCTATTAAAGGCGTAGACCCCACGACGGGTCATTATTTTGATGATGTGCGACGCTATGTGGATCAATCCGAACATGGCACGCCCGCCATACGTCAGCAAATTTTTTCAAGCAATGCACAGCGAGTCTATCCAAGACTCAAACCCTTCTTGGCGTGTAGAGCCTGCTGATTTCATTCACACAAAAATAGGAAAACATCCCATGACTCAACTTGGATTTTCGGTTCAACCCACACCTCGTTTGATTAGCGATGCGCAAATCGCGACCTTCCGTGACTTTGCCGTGGCAAATATTAGCGATGCCATGAGTCGTACCAATGGCACCAGCCATCTGCGGCCCTATCACCGCAATGGCCGCCTGATTGGTCGCGCCCTGACTGTCAAGACAGCCCCCGGTGACAATCTGATGGTCCATAAGGCGATAGAAATGGCGCAACCTGGCGATGTCATTATGGTTGACGCAGGGGGCTACTTACTAAGCGCTGTGGTGGGCGAGCTGATGTCCACCACAGCTGCGCATAAAGGTATTGCTGGCTTTGTGATTGACGGGGCCATCCGCGATAGTGAAGTCATTGGCAAAGGTGACTTTGGCGTATTTGCCCGAGGCGTCGCCCATCGTGGCCCTTACAAAGAAGGTCCTGGCGAAATTAACGTACCCATCAGCATTGACGGTATGGTGACGATGCCCGGCGACCTGATCGTTGGTGATCACGATGGCGTTTTGGCCATTCGCCCCAATACGCTCGACACGCTTGGTGCTTTGGTCGTCGACATAGAGGAAAAAGAAAAGAAAATATTGCTAAACATTGCCAACGGCACAATCGATAAAAGCTGGATCGACGAGACGCTTCGCCGCAAAGGCGTTGACATCTGACGGTCCACCTTAAATAGCCAACGCGTTGAAAGGTTGGGTCCTGCAGTACTTTTTAGCCCTGCAAAAAAGATGGGGCACTAAGAAATCAGAAATCGAGGAGACATAACATGCAAAACAGCTGGAGTGCAATCAAACGAATCAAACAAGTCTTGATGTTGGCACCGATTGTTGGAGCGCTAAGCTTTGGCTCTGCCACGGCTCAGTCTACCTATCCTGATCGACCGATTAACATGCTCGTTGGATTTTCTGCGGGCGGCCCAACAGATACTGCTGCGCGCGTGCTGGGCGAATTTCTGAGTCAGGAATTGGGCCAACCGATCGTGATCACCAACAAACCAGGTGCCGGTGGCCTTGTTGCTGCTCGTGACCTGATGAATAGCCAACCTGATGGATACACCATTTATTTGGCTTCAAATGGCATCATGACTGTGGCTGCGGCGCGTTATGAAAAGCTTGACTACGATCCGCAGCAAGACATGGCTGCTGTTGGAACAGTCGCGGGTTACCCACACATTTTGATCGTGCCACTTAACAGCCCCTTTAAAAGCATTGCTGATCTCGTCGCAGCAGCCAAGGCAAACCCAGGGACTTTGAATGCTGCTCAAGTGGGTAACGTCAACGAACTCACCGTTGAATGGATTAAAAATGAGGCGGGAATTGATGTTGCACTCATCCCATACAAAGGGGGAGCGGCTGTGGTCAGTGACCTCACCAGCGGCAGAATTGACTTTGCGCTGGTGGCTCCCGGTGTTGCATTTCCACTGCTCGATGGCAACAAGGCGCGCGCGCTTGGTGCCACCAGCGACAATAGCTTCACCAAAAAACGCGGCATCCCAAGCTTCAAAGAGGCGGGCCTAGGCAATATTGACTTTTACATTTGGAATGGCCTGGTTGCACCCAAAGGGACAAGCCCAGCAATCATCAACAAACTGAGCCAAGCCACACAAAAGGTTCTGGCCATGCCTGCCTTACAAAAAAAGCTGGGTGTTGTATTTCTCGATGCGGTCATTGGTTCACCAGCTGACTTTACACAACTGATCCAGAACGAAACGGCCAGTTGGAAAAAGGTGGTAACTGACGCCAATCTCACCTTATTGAAGTAATCAGACCGACCTTCCGTCGCCCGACGGAAGGTCGGAACTCAGCGGTGTCTGCTATCTGACCATGTTTGGTAACGTCAGGGTGATTGCAGGGATAAATGCCACTAGAAGGACGGCAACGATCAAAATAGCCAAAAAAGGCATTAAGGGTTTAATCAGTCGATCAATGGGTGTCTGGCTCAATCCACTGGCGATAAATAGCGTCAGTCCCACTGGCGGTGTGACATGTCCCAAAGCCAGCGCTGTCAACAACAAAATCCCAAAGTGCAGCACGTCGAATCCCATTGCCATGGCAATGGGATGAAGGATGGGTGTCAAAACAATCAGCGCAGTAGCCGGTGTCAGAAAACAACCTGTCACAAGCGCCACCAAAATGATGGCAATGGCAAATAAAGGCTTGGCATTCATATGCGTCAGAAGAAAAGCCGTCAGATCCTGTGGCACTCTTTCAATGGTTAAGATCCAACCAAAAACCTTGGCCGCGGCAATCAGCAACATGATTGAACCAATAGATATCATGGCGGCTTTGAGTATTTCAACGAATTGCCCCCACGACATTTCGCGGTAAACAACTTTCGTCAAGAACAGGCCAAATACCAGCGCAATAGCGGCAGACTCAGTGACTGTAAATGTGCCAGTAAAAATTCCACCCAAAATGATCAGTGGCAACAGTAGCGTCGGACCTGCTGCTACGCTGGTACGCATCAACACTGAAAAACGGAATGGCTCTCTTTCGCCAATACCTTTTTTTACGCAGGTCCAGTAGCTCATGATCATGATGGCCACACCAATCACCAAACCAGGAATCACGCCAGCCGCGAACAGTTGATCAACGGCCGTTCCAGTTAACCAAGCAAAAATAATGAGGTCAATACTTGGTGGAATCAGATTTCCGATCACTGACGACGTGCATGTCACGATCGCGCTGAAGTCCGCTGGGTAACCACGCTTTCGCATCTGAGGGATCATGACTGATCCCACCGCCACTGTATCAGCGGTGGCTGACCCTGAAATACCACCAAAAAAAATACTTGCCATGACGTTCGCGTGCGCCAACCCACCCCGGATCCAACCCACTAGCGCCTGGCAAAGCGCGACCAAACGTTGGCCCAAGCTACTACGGCTCACCATTTCACCAAAAACGATGAACAATGGGATGGCTAACAAAGGGGATGAATCAACGGCTGCCACCATTTGTTGAGCCACAATGGTGCCTGGCAAGTGCCCTGCCCATAGCAAAGCAACCACGCAACCCAATATCAAAGAAAAGACAACGGGCACCGACGCCATCAACGATGCAAAAAACACCACAAATAAAATAGCAATCATTGTTGCAGCCTAGTCATCAGTCATCAGCTGTGTTCGCTGCTGTGCCTCTCTGGGCAGCCAAGTCACGACGAGCATCATTGTGGCCATGACTGGAATTGGCAAATAGAGCCATGCGCCAGATATTTCCAGCGTCTCTGTCGTCTGATCGAGCGCCCGTTGAAGCATAGCCAAGCCATACCAAAGCAGATAAACCAAAGCGATACTGATCACGGTTTGAACCAAACGCTCGAAAAGGGTTCGCCAAGCACCCGTTAGGCGGCGCGTCAACATGTCGATTCGGTGCAACGCCTGGTTGTGCCAAGCGGCGACTGCACCAAAAAAAGAACACCACACGAAGCACAGCCGTGCCAGTTCATCAGACCAGATCAGTCCTGTATTGAATAAAGCTCGGCTGATGAACTGCCCAAGCAATGACATTAGCAAAACCGAAAAAGCAGCAATGCTGATCACCAGCGCAGTGATCAGCATTGCTCTTGACAGGCCTTGACAGATTATCTGCCCGTGTTGCACGTTACTGAACTGCCTGTATACGCTCGATCCAAGCTTTGCCACCCACATTATCGGCTTCTGCAGCGATAACCTCAGCTGCCTTTGCGCTCCACATCGGGGCATCACTCGGTGTGTAGACTTTCACACCCATTTTTTGTAACTCATCAAATAGGGCTGTCTCTTGCTCAAGAAATAAGGCGCGCTCATATTGCGCGGCAATTTCACCCGCCTCAAGCACTGCTTTTTGTTGGGCTGGTGTCAGTTGATCAAACTTTGACTTTGACATCATGAGATTGTGCCAACTGAGAATGTAATTAATCCGCGTATAGTGAGGTGCCACTTGATTAAAGTTCATGGACTTGTAGCTCACGCCCGTGCCTTCGCCACCTTGCACCAGCTTTTGTTGCAAACTCACGTAAACATCATTCCATGAAATTGGCGTTGGCACAGCACCGAGTTTGTTCCAAGTGGCCACGATAGCGGGGTTTTGCATCGTGCGAACTTTGACACCTTTGAGGTCGGCTAAACTCTGAACAGGTATCTGTGTGTACAAGTCCCGAGCACCACCATACCCATAACCCAGCTTAACGAGTCCTTTGGTTTGCATCTGTTGCGCTAGCTCGTCACCCACGTCGCTATCCATCACGGCAAATAAGTGATCGGTGTCACGAAACAGGAAAGGCAGACTAAAGGCTTTGAATTGCGGGACAAAGTTCGCGGTAACAGCAGACGTTACCGTCGCCACATCAACGCTGCCCGTTTGCAGGCCTTCGATCAATGCTTTTTCATCACCGAGTTGGCCAGCAGGATAAATACGCACGTCAATTTCGGGTGCGCTTTGCTTCAGTTCCTCTGCAAAACGCAGCGCCATCGCGTGATACGGATGGTTTTCTTGAAGGACGTGGCCAAAAGTGATCGTGACTGGCTGCTGTGCACTAACCCCAGTGGTCGCTGCCGTGCAAATCGCAGCCAACATTAACTTAAAAAAGTGCTTATTCATCATGCTGTCAATCTCCTTGGTAAGTTCGATCCAAGATAGCGATGTGAGATGACAGATTTATTAAAAAATCAATAAGAAAATCGCTTAAGACGGCCAACAATAGAGGGGTTTCTTCACCGTTTACCGCACTAAAAATAATCACTGAACACAAAAGAATTTTTGGTTGTGGCCATTCAAATATAAATCAATGCAACAGGCATTGACCCCTAAGTCTTTGGTGGACAGTGACGTCGTTTGTCTCTCGGGGATTCTGGTGGACTTTGACTGCGCTTGGCACCCAGTTGCCCCAGACCTGTGATGCTCATTAAAGTACCCCATGCATCATCTATCACGAGCCTAAAAAAAGGGCTAACGCATCAACAGCGTTAGCCCTTTTTTGTAATGCTCAGCGTGTTTCTACAGCTTGCCGTGGCAGTGTTTGAATTTTTTACCACTGCCGCATGGGCACGGTTCGTTACGGCCTACTTTGGGACCTGCGTTGCGCACCGGACTGGCTGCAGCGACTGTGTCGTGTTCAGCGCCAGCTGAAGATGAGCGATTGGCCGATGCCGGCTCAGCAAGTGCTTCGTCGTAACCCGAGTGATGGTATTGAACGTTTTGAACGTGCGCCTTGGCGGCCTCTTGTTCAGCCGCCTCGACGTCCTCACGACCTTTGACGCGTACCGTTAGTACGAGCTTAGCAACATCATCGCGGATACGTTGAAGCATCTCAGAAAACAACTCGATGGCTTCACGCTTGTACTCTTGCTTGGGATTTTTCTGAGCGTAGCCACGTAAGTGAATACCTTGACGCAAATGGTCGAGTGCGGCGAGGTGTTCGCGCCAGTGATTATCCATCACTTGCAACATCACCGATCGCTCAAATGGCCGCCAATTTTCTTCCCCGACTTGCTCTACTTTTTGCTCATAAGTCTCTCGGCCTTTATCGCACACCAGTTTGACCAAGTCGTCATCATCAAACTCTTTGGCAGACTCAACCGCTTCAACCACGGGTATTTCGAGTTGCCAATCGGCATTGAGCACCGCTTGAAGTCCAGGCAAGTCCCACTGCTCTTCGACTGACCCTTCGGGCACAAACTCACGCACCAATCCAGTCAAGGCGCCGTCACGAAGATCGGCCACCGGCGCAGCCACATTGCTCGATTCAAGCACTTGATTACGCTGGCCATAAATGACTTTACGCTGATCGTTAGCGACATCGTCATATTCAAGCAGTTGCTTGCGAACATCAAAGTTACGTCCTTCAACTTTGCGCTGTGCTGACTCGATTGATCGGTTAACCATACCCGCTTCAATTGGCTCACCTTCAGGTAACTTAAGTCTTTCCATGATGGCGCGCACGCGGTCACCTGCGAAGATACGCATCAGCGAGTCTTCTAAGGAAAGATAGAATCGTGAAGAACCTGGATCACCCTGTCGCCCTGCACGGCCCCTTAACTGATTGTCGATTCGTCGCGACTCGTGACGTTCCGTGCCAATGATATGCAAACCACCCGCATCCAACACCTGTTGGTGCAAGCCAGCCCATTCGTTACGCAACTGATCAATTTGAACTTCCCGAGCAGCATCATCGAGTGTTAAATCTTGACGCAGCAATTCGATCTGCTTTTCAACGTTACCACCCAACACAATGTCGGTACCCCGACCAGCCATGTTGGTTGCGATCGTGATGGCGCCAGGCCTACCCGCTTGCGCAATGATCTGAGCCTCGCGTGCATGTTGCTTGGCGTTAAGAACCTCATGCTTTAAGTCACCAGCGGTCAGTGCATTGGCCAACAACTCAGAGTTTTCTACGCTGGTGGTACCAACCAACACAGGTTGTCCGCGCGATTGACAATCTCGGATGTCATTAACAATCGCATTGTATTTTTCTTGGTCAGTCTTGTAGATTTGATCGTGCAGATCGCGACGTACCATCGGGTTATTGGTCGGCACAATCACGGTCTCGAGCCCATAAATTTCTTGGAACTCGTAAGCCTCCGTGTCAGCCGTACCCGTCATGCCACCAAGCTTTTCGTACATCCGAAAATAATTTTGAAAGGTAATTGATGCCAGCGTCTGGTTTTCAAGCTGAATCTTGCAATTTTCTTTTGCCTCAACAGCCTGATGCAAACCATCAGACCATCGACGTCCCACCATCAAACGACCAGTGAACTCGTCAACAATGACCACCTCACCATCTTGCACCACGTATTGCTGATCTTTGAAAAATAAATGGTGCGCACGCAGCGCGCACATCAAGTGGTGCATCAAAGTGATGTTACGTGCGTCGTAGAGCGACTGGCCTTCTGGCAACAATCCTTGTTCGGTCAGGATGCGCTCAGCATTCTCATGACCAGCTTCTGATAGGTAAATTTGATGGTTCTTTTCATCAACCCAAAAGTCACCGTCTACCTCCGGCTCATTGGGTTTGGGCTCAGCAGTCATGCGCTCAAGCAGCGGTGGCACCACATTTAGGGATTTATAAAGCGCGGTGTGATCTTCAGCTTGACCTGAAATGATCAGTGGCGTTCTCGCCTCATCGATCAAGATCGAGTCAACCTCGTCGACAATCGCAAATACCAACTCCCGTTGACGCTTATCCTCGGCGCGGTATTCCATATTGTCGCGCAAGTAATCGAATCCGAATTCGTTGTTGGTGCCGTATGTGATGTCAGCTTGATAGGCGGCTTTTTTCTCTTCGTTGGGCTGTTGCGGAACAACCACCCCAACACTCATCCCTAAAAACTGATAGAGCTTACCCATCCATTCGGCATCACGTCGCGCCAAATAGTCGTTGACCGTGACCACATGCACGCCACGGCCAGTCAGCGCATTTAAGTAGACAGCTAGGGTAGCCATGAGCGTTTTGCCCTCGCCGGTTCGCATTTCGGCTATTTTGCCGGTATGCAGCACCATGGCGCCGATTAACTGCACGTCAAAATGTCGCATACCAAACACGCGCTGACTTGACTCGCGCACCAATGCAAACGCTTCTGGCAGGATCGCATCGAGCTTTTCACCTCCCTGCACCCGCGCCTTGAACTTGGCTGACAGTGCTTGCAGTTCTTCGTCAGATAGCGCCTTCATGGCAGGCTCTAGGGCATTAACCCGCTTGACGTCACGATTCAGTTCTTTGAGCAGCCGGTCGTTGCGACTGCCTAGTAGTTTTTTAAACAGAGATAGCATGCTGTTGAGATCCTAGCGGGGACGAAAGAGAGCCGCTCATAGACTTTGGAGTGTAACGCAGGCGCCCACCTAGGGCGTCATCACGATCAATTTCTCTTTCAATAATGGTAACGGATCGATCGGTTGACCCTCTCGATGGATTTCCAAGTGCAGGTGAGGACCTGTGGCATGGCCCGTCGAACCCACTTTGGCAATCATTTGTCCCGCGAGCACGGGCTGGCCTGCCGCGACGATGGTTGCGCTGGCGTGGGCATAGGTTGAAACCCAGCTGTCGCTGTGCTCGACTTGGACCATTCGACCAAATCCGCGCTTGTAACCCACAAACTTCACCGTTCCTGGCGCAATCGCAACAATCGGTGTCCCACGTCTGGCTGCAATATCCACACCTTGATGTAAGGATTTCTTACCGTTAAACGGGTGAGGCCGGTAACCAAAGTGCGAAGAGACGTTGTGCTTACCTGCCACTGGCCAGACCAGCAGCCCTTCATCGAGCGGGCTCAGATTAAAGATTGCGCCAATACTCTCTAGCGTAGGCTCGACCTTTGACACACCAACGCCAGGCGAACCGGCCCACGCCCCAGTAAAAGATACACCACCCCAAGCCATCACGGCCAACAGACAAATGTTACAAACGCTTAACCGCACTCAGTAACTCCAATAATTTGTGGCAAGGCACACTTTTCTGTACGCTTGCTATAACCCTAACAACCTCTTCCGGATCTTGCATGGCCAAAGAACACAATCGCCAAGCGCTGCAATGGGTAGACAACGACAGTCGGGGCGCCTCGGTCCTCTTTACCGCGCAAAGGCTGATTGCGCTTGAACAATCGCTAAGGCAACTTTTACCCGCGAACCTGCGCCAAGGATTTGCGGTGGCAGATCTGTCCGGTGAAGAACTTACGCTGATGACCTACAACACAGCGTTCGCCGCCAAAATTCGGCAATTTCAACCCCGATTTATCGAGCAATTGAATGCCAATGGCTGGCCGGTAACGGCCATTCGTATACGCGTGTCAGCCGAACCGAGGCCAAAGCATGGCACAAAGCCGGAAAGATTGGCCAGAACACTGGATAAAGATGACCTAGCGCATTTTGACCAGTTGGCCCAAACCCTTCGGCCCGGCCCTCTGGCCGATTCGGTTAACAAGCTGCTGGCGCACCACCGAAAACCCCTAAACACAAAATAAATCGCCAAATCCCCAAGTGGGGATTTGGCGTTTAATTGGCAGATGTTATTAAGCGAGTTGCCACTCTCGTTGGAAAGCCGCCGGTGCAGCTTCGTGCGAGTCAAAGGTCACAACTTCCCAAGCACTCTGGTCGGCGAGCAGGGCCCTTGCCAATTCATTATTGACGGCATGACCTGATTTTTCAGCCACATAGCGGGCGATGAGAGGCATACCGATGAGATAGAGGTCGCCAATCGCATCAAGAATCTTGTGTTTAACGAACTCATCGTCGTAGCGCAAACCGTCTTGGTTCAGCACCCGAAACTCGTCCATCACAATCGCGTTTTCAAGACTGCCGCCTCGAGCAAGACCCATTGAACGTAACGTCTCGACTTCGTTCACAAACCCGAAAGTTCTCGCCCTCGCGATTTCTTTGGCATAGGACTCGTGCGCAAAGTCAATTTCGGCGAACCCCGCCGTGGAATCGATCGCTGGGTGCTTGAAGTCGATCGAAAAAGCCAGTGCGAACCCTTCAAACGGCTCAAGACGCGCCCACTTTGCACTGGCACCTTCGCCATGCTTGACTTCGACGGGCTTGAGCACTCGCAAAAATTTCTTAGGTGCGTTTTGAAGTTCGATGCCTGTTGATCGAAGGAGGTACACAAAAGTAGCGGCGCTACCGTCCATGATAGGCACTTCTTCAGCCGACAAATCAACATGCAGGTTATCAATCCCCAGACCCGCTAAGGCTGACATCAAATGTTCGACGGTAGACACCCGAGCATTACCGACTTTTAGAACAGAAGCCATGCGCGTGTCGTGAACCGCATCGGCTTTGGCCGGAAAGCTCACCACTGGGTCTAAATCAACGCGATGAAAGACAATGCCTGTGTTCGGCTGTGCCGGACGTAAGGTCAACTCGACACGACGTCCAGAGTGCAGCCCGACGCCGGTGGTACTGACAATCTTCTTAATTGTTCTTTGCTGAAACATAGGGGGTAGTGCCTGTACGAATTAAGCTAATAAATTGTAACCTGAATCGCACTAACAGCCCAGCGCAAGGCCCACCCGCCTCCGGGGACAACGGAGACGGGAGAGCTGCCAGCTGGTAACCCATGCTGGCCAGAGGGAGTAGAACGCGCCAAGGCTGTCAATTACTGACGACAAAAACCTTGATTAATCAGCCTGCCGACGCAAAAACGCTGGAATGTCGTAATGCTCCATGCCTGACGTTTCAAGCGCACGCACCTGTGCAGAAGCCTGCGTCCTTGGATTGCGCATAACCGATGGCACGCGTGAGTCTGCGTTTTCAAGCGGCATGGCATAGTCATCAGTGCCTGTACGAAGCGCTTCTTGGCGTTGCGTGCTGTGAACCAACGTTGGCTTAGCAGCAGCGCGACCTAGGCCAGTCGCCACAACGGTGACGCGTAACTCATCGCCCATCGCCTCGTCATAGGCCGTACCAAAGATCACCGTCGCATCCTCAGCCGCGAAGCTGCGAATGTGATTCATGATCTCGCGTGTCTCTTTCATTTTGAGCGAACGGCTAGCCGTGATGTTAACCAGTACGCCACGGGCACCATTGAGGTCGATCCCCTCAAGCAATGGGCAAGCCACGGCCTCTTTTGCTGCGTCTATCGCACGTGTCTCTCCGCGTGCCGTAGCCGTACCCATCATGGCCTGTCCTTGCTCACCCATAATCGTTTTAACGTCTTCGAAGTCAACGTTCACATTACCTTCGACGTTAATGATTTCAGCAATCCCCGCGCAGGCGTTATGCAACACGTCATCAGCGGCTTTAAAACAATCGTCTTGTGTGGCGTCCTCGTCCATCAAGCCATACAAATTTTCGTTTAACACCACGATCAACGAGTGCACGTGCTTAGACAGCTCAGCGATGCCATCTTCGGACATTTTTTGACGGCGATTGCCTTCAAATTCAAACGGCTTGGTCACCACGCCGACAGTTAGGATGCCAAGCTCTTTGGCAACCTCAGCCACAATAGGGGCTGCACCAGTGCCCGTGCCACCACCCATACCGGCGGTGATAAAGACCATGTTGGCACCCATCAATGCGCCACGAATTTCTTCTCTGGCTGTCTCAGCGGCAGCACGACCTTGCTCTGGCTTGGCACCTGCGCCCAACCCAGTTCGGCCCAAACGCACCTGTACCGGCGCGCCTGTTGTAACCAAGGCCTGTGCATCGGTGTTGCAGCAAATAAAGTCCACCCCTTGCACACCCGATTTGATCATATGCGCCACGGCATTGCCGCCCGCACCCCCGACACCGACCACTTTTATGACGGTGCCCTTTTCGGCATTTTCCAGCATTTCAAACATCATGATTGACTCCCTCAAATCAAAAAAAATCGTGTGACTTCTGTCCCTGGATTTGGTGCTTTTGTAATAACGGCTTTTTACTCACTGCTTTACTCATCACTGCTGTGGTACTGACTTTCCAACTGCTTAGCTCGGCTTTTTAATAACCGAGTCAAAACTTTGCGGTACCCGGGCACTGAGGCATGACCTCAATGCATGAACCATTCCTTCATTCGCGCCAAAACTCGCTTGAAACTACCGTCCTGTTGCGCAACTTTGCGTCCTCGCAATCGCTGCAAGCGAGCCTCACCCAAAAGCCCCATGACCGTTGAGAAACGTGGATTGCGCATCACATCGGCCAAACCGCCCGAATAATCTGGCGTCGCAACCCTGACTGGTTTCAGAAAAACGTCTTCGGCCAACTCCACCATTCCAGGCAAGAGCGAAGAGCCACCCGTGAGCACAATCCCAGAGGCCAGTAAATCCTCATAACCCGAGTCACGAATCACTTGCTGCACCAGGCCGAATAATTCCTCGACCCGCGGCTCGATGACCGCGCCTAGCGCCTGCCGATTAACCAATCTCGGACTGCGGTCGCCCAAGCCTGGCACTTCAACCATGTCAGCGGGGTTAGCCAAGACCTGCTTAGCAATGCCATATCGAAGCTTGATGTCTTCGGCATCGGGCGTTGGCGTGCGCAACATGGCTGCGATGTCGTTGGTGATTTGGTCGCCAGCAATGGGTAGCACAGCCGTGTGCCGAATGGCGCCGCCTGTATAAATAGCAACGTCTGTGGTGCCACCACCAATGTCAACCAGAACCACACCGAGCTCGCGTTCATCAGGCGTGAGGCAAGCCAAACTAGATGCCAAAGGCTGAAGAATCAAGTCCTGCACCTCCAACCCACAGCGACGCACGCACTTCACGATGTTTTGCGCTGCACTAACCGAGCCGGTAACAATGTGAACCTTGACCTCAAGTCGCAAAGCGCTCATGCCAATGGGTTCACGAATATCTTCTTGGCCATCAACAATGAACTCTTGCGTCAGAACATGCAGCACTTGCTGGTCCGTGGGAATGTTGACTGCTTTTGCGGTCTCAATCACGCGACCGACGTCGGTCGCAGTCACTTCCTTGTCTTTAACGGCCACCATGCCACTGGAATTAAAACTACGAATGTGATTGCCCGCGATGCCAGTGTAGACATCACGGATTTTGCAGTCGGCCATCAACTCCGCTTCTTCTAGAGCCCGTTGTATGGAATTGACGGTCGACTCGATATTGACAACGACGCCTTTTCGCATGCCTTTGGACTCATGCTGACCGAGCCCTAGCACTTCGAAACCGCCATCAGGTCTGGCTTCAGCCACCACAGCAACAACCTTGGTGGTTCCTATATCAAGAGCGACTATCAGGTCTTTGACGTCACGTGTCATGGCATTACCGTTTCTTTTGGGGTTGTGTGGATTCTGGTAAGGGCGCAAGTGTTAGCGCAAAACCATCGGGATAGCGCAAATCGACGTGTCTGACCTCGCGCTGGGGTAGTAGGGCCGTGACCCTTGGCCATGACCGGACGAAGCGCTCGATGCGCTCGCCAAAGGTCACGGCGCCGGGTATGCCAGCTTGTGGATCCGGCGCCTCGGCACCTGGGTCTCGCCCAAGGTCTAAGGTCAAACCGTTTGACAGCGTGGCTTGCAAAGCATAACGACTGGTCAAGGTCAGACCGCGCACTTGAATGCCAACTTGATCGAACCATTGCGTCAGCTCGGCGTAGCGCTGGATCATGAGACTCTCGGTGCCTTCGGGACCCACAAATTGGGGCAAACTCGCTTCGTCCTCGAGAGCAGCCCGGTTGGCTGTGAATACTTCGCCCCAGGTGTTGACGAGCTGGTTCTCGTTCCAGAGACCTTGCGGCTTTTGTTCCTCGATCGTCACACGTAACATATTTGGCCACACCCGTCTGACTTGCGCTTGCCGCACCCATGAGGCGGACTCGAATGCCTGGCGTGCTTGACCCAAATCCATGGTGAAAAAATTGCCGTATAACTGCCCGGCGAGCGCACTGCGAATCAAATCGGGCGCCACGTACTGAAACGATGTGTTGGGTGCTGACACAATTTCGATTTTTTTGAAGTCGAATGCGGGCAAACGAACCAGCCACACCAAGGCCGCACCGAGCAAAGCCAACACTGCCAATACCATCAGCAGATTGGCCGTTGCGTTGATGATGCGCGCTTCGTTCCACACGTATCACTCCTTATCCAGTTGAGCCATTGCATGACGCCCAACTTTGCAGCTGGCGTCAGTCAAAATGCTCACGCACAAAGTGGCGAAATCTATACCGGCTGCTTTAGCCGCCATTGGCACCAACGAATGACTGGTCATCCCAGGCGAAGCGTTTATTTCCAAGAGCCACGGGCGTTCGTCTTTATCGAGCATGAAGTCCGCACGCGCCCACCCTTCGCAACCTAACGAGCGGTAGGCCTGAACGGCCAGCTGCTGAACGCGCTCGTTTACCGATGATGTCAATGGTGCGGGACAGAGGTACTGCGTGTCATCTGAAAAATACTTATGCTCATAATCATAGTTACCCCCCGGGGCCACGATTTCGATTGTTGGCAGTGCTCGAACACTCGCGCCTTGCCCCAAAATAGCGACTGTTAACTCACGCCCCACAACGAACTGTTCCGCCAAAATTTGTTCATCAAAGGCTAGTGCTTGCGCGTAAGCACCCGCCAGTTCAGACGCCTCTGTGATCTTGTAAAGGCCAAGTGTTGACCCTTCATTAGGCGCCTTTATTATCAAAGGCAGCCCCAACTGATCAATCAAACCGTCCAAATCAGCCGTTGAGTCAATGACGCGGTACTTCGGCGTCGGTAAGCCAGCCTGCTGAAACACTTTTTTGGTCATGATCTTGTCCATGGCCAAACTGGCAGCCAATGGGCCACTACCCGTGTACGGGATACCCAAAAGTTCTAGCGCACCTTGCATCGTGCCATCTTCACCAAAGCGCCCATGCAAGGCGATAAACACTCGATCGAATGCTTGTTGAGCCAGTTCGTCTAGACCGTGTTTACCGGTATCGAACAAGTGTGCGTCAACACCAACGCTTGTGAGCGCTTCGCAAACACCTTGGCCAGACATTAGCGACACTTCGCGCTCGGCTGAACGACCACCGAAGAGAACGCCAACTTTGCCCAAACGGCTGGCGGTTGAAATCATGATTGCTCCCCCAACAGCGCTGGTACCTTACTGATTGATCCAGCACCCATGACCACAAAGACGTCACCGTCGATAGCAAAAGCACGCATCGCAGCCGGCAAGTCATGCACGTCCTCAATAAACAATGGCTCAACCTTACCGGCAACCCGAACACCACGGGCAAGCGATCGGCCATCAGCAGCCACTAGCGCGGATTCACCCGCGGCATAAACCTCTGTGAGTAACACCGCATCGGCAGTACCGATGACTTTGACAAAATCCTCAAAACAATCGCGCGTGCGGGTGTATCGATGCGGCTGAAACACCAACACAATGCGCTTGTTAGGCCAAGCCCCACGAGCTGCTGCCAGGGTTGCAGCCATCTCGACTGGGTGGTGACCATAATCGTCCACAACTGTGAAGTTGCCACCCTTGTCTGCTGCGTAAGGCCCACTGACGCTAAAACGCCGGCCAACGCCGCCAAACGTGCCAAGCGCACTGATAATTGCCTCATCCGACACGCCGAGCTCAGTCGCCACCGCAATCGCAGCCAATGCGTTTTGCACATTATGGTAGCCCGGTAAATTTAGGCTCAATAACAAAGGCTGTGCGTTAACAGACCCTAAGTGTCGCAGAACCGTAAACACCATCTTTGTGCCCTCTGCCTTGACATCAACGGCACGGATTTGCGCATCTTCGCCCATCCCGTAAGTAATCATCGGTCGCGATATCAAGGGCATGATCTCGCGGACAAAGGCATCATCAGAGCAAACGATCGCGCTGCCATAAAACGGCAAGCGCTGAATAAATTCAATAAAGGCTTGCTTTAAGCGGGCGACATCATGCCCGTAAGTATCCATGTGATCGGCATCAATATTGGTGATGATGGCCATCACAGGTAATAGGTTTAAAAATGAGGCGTCCGACTCATCGGCTTCAGCGACCAAGTAGTCGCCCTGCCCCAAGCCAGCGTTGGCACCCGCCGAATTCAAACGCCCACCGATAACGAAGGTCGGATCGAGCCCCTCTGCCGCCAAAACACTGGCCACGAGACTAGTCGTTGTTGTTTTGCCATGCGTTCCAGCCACCGCGATGCCACGTTTTAGTCGCATCAGCTCAGCCAACATGACTGCTCGTGGAACCACTGGAATTCTGGCTTGGCGTGCTGCTTGCACCTCAGGGTTGTTGCCTGCCACTGCAGTTGAGGTCACGACCACGTCTGCTTGGTGAATGTGTTGGGCATCGTGGCCGATATAAATCACCGCCCCCATTTCAGCCAATCGATCAGTCACGCTTGTTGATTGCAAATCCGATCCCGATACTTTGTAGCCTTGATTCAACAAAACCTCAGCAATACCGCTCATACCCGAGCCACCAATGCCGACGAAGTGAATGCAGTTAATTCGGTGCTTCATCACGACCGCCCCATCGATAAACATTGCTCGGCAATAACTTGCGCAGCATCCGGTTTTGCATGTGATCGAGCGCGCGTTGCCACGGTGGCCAATGAATCACGCGTTTGCACCGCCAACCATTGCGCCAGCCAATCGACGGCAAGGTCCGACTGTTGTTTTAGAAATGCCGCCTCATCGTCTACTAAAAACTTGGCATTGGCTGTTTGATGATCATCAACGGCGAACGGAAAGGGAACAAACATGGCGGCCACGCCAGCCGCCGCTACTTCGGCAACAGTCATCGCGCCTGCCCGACAAATCATTAAATCAGCGTGCCCCAAAGCATCGGCCATGTCTTGAACGAACGGTACGCAATGGGCCGAAACGCCCACCAGTTCGTACGCCGATTGCAAGGCTTCTAAGTGCTGCTGACCGGCTTGATGAGTGACCTTCGGTCTGTGCTCGATTGGCATACGCGATAACGCCAATGGAATAATTTCATTGAGCGCGCGCGCGCCCAAGCTGCCGCCGATAACGAGCAACTGAAGCGGTCCATGTCGGGCTGCGTATCGAGACTCAGGCTCTGGTAATTTAGCGATCTCAGCACGCACAGGGTTCCCTACCCACTGCCCGCCAGTCAGTACCTTGGGAAATCCTGTCAGTACGGTGCGCGATAATTTGGCGAGCCATTGGTTGGTTTTGCCAGCGATGGCGTTTTGTTCATGCAGCACGATCGGTATCCGTCGCAAATACGCCACCAGACCACCCGGCATGGCAACATAACCACCCATACCCAACACCACCGCGGGTCGCTGTTTTGATGCGGCACGCCACACGTGAACCATTGAGGCGAACAGCGTAAAGGGCGCTTTGAGCAAATCGCGCCAGCCCTTTCCCCGCACACCCGCAAATTTAACGCTGATCATTTCAAAACCAGCTGGTGGGACAAGCCGTCCTTCCATCTTCTCTGGATTGCCCAACCAACGCACAACGCAACCCTGATGACGCAAGATCTGAGCCACAGCCAAGCCTGGCATGATGTGTCCACCCGTACCGCCAGCCATGATCCAAACCACGGGTGCGTGACTCATTTTCGCCCTCCGCGCATCATGACTTTATTTTCGTAATCCACCCGCGCAACGATTGCCAGCGCAACAAGATTCATCACCAAGCCCGATCCACCGTAGCTGATCAATGGCAAAGTCAGTCCTTTGGTAGGTAGCAAACCCAAGCACACACCAATATTGATGAATGACTGCACGCCGAACCAAATGCCAACGCCTTGGGCAACCAAGCCACTGAACACACGCTCCATAGCGATGGACTGCCGACCAATTTCAAAGCAGCGAACAATCACCACTGCAAACAAACCAACGATGAGCGCAATACCGATGAAGCCGAGTTCTTCTCCAATCACCGAGACGATAAAATCCGTATGCGCCTCAGGCAGGTAGTGCAACTTTTCAATGCTTGAACCCAGCCCGACCCCAAACCATTCCCCGCGTCCAACTGCAATCAGCGAATGCGACAGCTGGTAGGCCGTGCCGTACACATTGTCAGGATTCCAAGGATCAAGATATGCAAACAAACGAGCACGGCGCCATGGCGACAGCCATACCAACAAGAAAAAAAGACACACCAGAGTGCCCATCAGTCCAGAGAATACCTTTGTGTTGATCCCCCCCAAAAAGAGCACGCCCATTGCGATGGACATGATGACCATCAAGGCGCCCAAGTCAGGCTCCAGCAGCAAGAGTATGCCCACCACTGCCATGGCTATTGCCATGGGCAAAAACCCGTTCACAAAACTATCCATGTGCTGCTGTTTGCGCACAACGTAGTCAGCGGCAAACAATACGGCCACCACTTTCATCAGTTCGGAGGGCTGAAAGTTAACTGGCCCCAAGTTAATCCACCGATTGGCGCCGTTGGCTTCGTGACCAATGACTGGCAGAAAAACCAACACCAACAAAAAGACTGTCACAACAAACAAAGGTAGCGTGATTTTTTGAACCACTCGCATGGGTGTCAGCCATACCAAGACGGCTGCAACCAAACCCACGACCAAAAACATCGAATGCCGAGTCACAAAGAAATATCGATTCACCCCGCCGTAACGTGGACCATCAGCTAACGCAATAGAGGCCGAGTACACCATCAATAGGCCCATCGATAAGAGCGCAGCGACCGCCAAAATAAGCGCTAAGTCATAATTTCTCATGGCCGTTCGGCCTGGGCGAACCGCGTTGACACCGAGCGTGAGGTCAGCGAATAGACTCATGCGACCTCCCCAACCGAGAGGGTCAATTCTGTCACGGCGTCGATGAATGCGTGCCCGCGCGCTTTGTAGTTTTGATACATGTCAAAACTTGCGCAGGCGGGCGACAACACAACGGCATCGCCCGGCACTGCTTGCGCGTAAGCCAACGCAACGGCTTGCGTCATATCGGCAGCCCGCAAAGTCGTAACCCCCACTTGATCAAAAGCCTCTTGAAGCAACGGGGCGTCTTGCCCAATCAAAACAGCTGCGCGGCCATGCTGCAATAATGCGCTTGCTAAGGCAGTAAAGTCTTGGCCCTTGGCTTGCCCGCCAGCAATCAACACCACCGGACGACCCAAACCCTGAACACCTGCGACGGTTGCACCCACATTGGTGCCCTTGCTGTCATCGTAAAAATGGACATCTCGTGTCATTCGGATGAATCGCATCCGATGCGGCTCACCCCCGTAATGAGAAGCGGCGTTCAAAATGGCAGCCCAACCAATACTTAAGGAGCGAACCAATAGGCTAGCGGCCATAACATTCATGGCGTTGTGCATACCCGCCATCGGCAGGGCATCAACAGGCATGAGTCGCACCAATCGGCCTGCTGGCCTTGGCAAAATAGGGACTTGCTTGCGACGGCGTGAAACCGGTGCCTGAACTTGCTCAAAATCGAGCGGCTCTGCACTGATTAACCACTGCACGTCCTGATTCAATTCAATACCAATGTCATGGGTGTATATGGGCGCCGCTAGTCCAAAACTTCGGATATTCCAATCGTCGAGCGTCGCAACCATATCGCGCACAACCGGATCATCTCGATTCACAATACAGATGGCTGACTGCGCAAATAAGCGAGCTTTGTCTCGCGTGTAGGACTCAAAATCACCATGCCAGTCCAGATGGTCTTGCGTCATGTTCAACACAACACCTGCGGCCAACTTTAGAGACGTCGTTGTGTGCAACTGAAAGCTCGACAGTTCAAGCACCCACGCCTGTGGCAATGTATCAGTCTCTAGTGCTTTCATGAGTGCAGTCAAAGCAGCAGGGCCGATGTTGCCAGCCGCTTCGCATGAAACACCGCCTGACACCAACATGTGACGAGCCAATGCGGTTACAGTGGTTTTGCCATTGGTACCCGTCACCCCCAAGACCTGCGGGTGATAGTCTCGCTGCTTGGCCAAGTCAATCAAAGCGCGCGCGAACAACTCGATCTCACCGACCACTTCGACACCAAGCTTTGCCGCATGCTGCAGAAATGACTTAATAGGCTCTTGGTGGGGTGACAAACCAGGACTTAATACAACCATGTCTACATCGTCTAACCATGTCACCTCAAGGGTGCACCCAACTTGACAGCTATCGATATGTGCAGCCAATCGGTCTTGTAAGATCGCAAGTCCCGGCGGCTCAGCGCGAGTGTCAGCCAAAACCAAACGACGCCCCTCACCCGCCAACCAGCGCGCCGCCGCCTCTCCAGTCTCACCGAGACCGAGAATCAGCGCCGCTTTTTGCGACTCGGGGTTTGCGTTTACGTCGTTCATCGAATCTTCAAAGAAGCCAAACCAATCAACACCAGCATCATGCTGATGATCCAAAACCGAACCACCACTTGTGTCTCTTTCCAGCCACCGACTTCAAAGTGATGGTGAAGTGGTGCCATCAGTAAAATCCGCCGGCCCTGACCAAATCGGTATTTGGTGTACTTGAAGTAGGTCACCTGCAACATCACTGAAAGTGTCTCGACAACAAACACCCCACCCATGATGAACAACACGATCTCTTGGCGTACCACGATCGCCATCGTCCCAAGCATGCCCCCTAGCGCCAAAGCCCCCACATCACCCATAAAGACTTGTGCGGGGTAGGCGTTAAACCAAAGAAATGCCAACCCAGCTCCTGCTAATGCCGCACACAAAACCATCAACTCACTGGCACCAGGAATGTAAGGAAATAGCAAGTACTTCGAATAATCAACGCGACCAACCACATAAGCAAAAATCCCAAGCGCAGCGCCCACCATGACTGTTGGCATAATGGCCAAACCGTCTAACCCGTCTGTGAGATTGACAGCGTTACTGGTACCCACGATCACAAACCAACTCAAAGCCACAAAACCAAATACGCCCAAGGGATAACTGACAGACTTGAAAAACGGCACGATCAAATCTGCCCGGTTGGGCAGTGGCATAGACATCCCACTGGCAATCCATTCACGAAACAATGGCCAAAGATCCGCATTGGCTGGCGCTGATATCGCGAATGCCAAATAAATAGAAGCGATCAAACCAATAATGGCTTGCCACATCAACTTAGTCCGTGATCGCATGCCTTCTGGATTGCGATAGACAACTTTTTTATAGTCATCGACCCAACCGATCCAACCAAAACCCAGTGTGACTAGGAGCACGACCCAAACGAATCGATTGCTTAAGTCGGCCCAAAGCAAAGTACTCAAGCCGATACCAATCAGTATCAAAACACCACCCATTGTTGGCGTTCCGTTTTTAATCAAATGGGACTCCGGTCCGTACTGACGAACCGCTTGTCCAATTTTTAAAGCAGCCAAACGACGAATCACCCAAGGTCCCGCCACCAAACCAATAAGAAGCGCTGTGGCGCAGGCCATTACCGCACGCAGCGTGATGTACTCGAAAACCGAAAAGCTCGAGTTGTAGTTCACCGATAACCAACGAAACAGTTCAACCAGCATGATGGTCCTTCACTGCTTGGCCTTGCGGCATGCATTTTTGAAGTTGCTGCACTACTTTTTCCATCGCCATAAAACGCGATCCTTTCACCAAAACACTCATAGGTTCAACAGTTCGAGCTCTTTCACACAACTGCTCAACCGACTTAAAACTTTGCGCGTTGGCCCCAAAAGCGACAACACTATGTGTTGTCGCCTCACCCATCGTCCATAAGTATTCGATGGCGAGCTCGCGCGCATAAGCGCCGACCTCAGCATGCATCTGTGGGCCGTTATCGCCGACTTCGCCCATATCACCCAGTACCAATGCGCGTGGCGCAGGTAATCCTGACAGCACATCAATGGCGGCACGGACGGAATCAGGATTGGCGTTATAAGTATCATCAATCAGCAACCGGTCTTGCGCCAAACGATGCACTTGCATTCGCCCCTTGACAGCGGCAAACGCCTCGAGCCCTAGCGCAATGATCGCCAATGGTGCCCCTGCGGCCCTGGCGCAGGCTGCCGCCGCGCAGGCATTGGTGACGTTGTGACGTCCCGCCACAGACAATGCAATAGTCTGTTGCTCGCCATCGATCGACAATACAAACCGACTACCCAAAGCATCCGAATGAATGGCTTGTGCCTGAATGTCAGCGGCCTGAACCAAACCAAATGTCAGTTTCTTGGATACCGACCGCGCCTGCTCGATCCAGCTCTCAGTGTAGGGATCATTTGCTGGAAAGACTGCCGTCGCATCATCTGGTAAACCCACCAGCACCTGACCGTTTTCGTGGGCGACGGCCTGGACGCTTTGCATGAATTCTTGATGCTCACGTTGAGCGTTTAAGACCAATCCAATGTTGGGTTGCGAGATCGACGTCAGTAACGCTATTTCGTCTGGGTGATTCATGCCCAATTCGATCACGGCACAACAATGTGATTCGCGCAGTCGCAACACTGTTAAGGGCACACCAATTTCGTTGTTTAAGTTACCTTGTGTGCTAAGCACCGCGTACTCGCCTAGCCACTGACGCAAGATCGAGGCAATCATTTCCTTAGTGGTGGTTTTGCCGTTACTGCCAGTGACACCAATCACAGGAATATCGAAGCGGCTTCGCCAAGCGGTGGCAAATTTTTGTAAAGCTTGGCGTGTGTCACCCACACAAATCTGCGGCAAACGGACCCCAGGCACGACATGTTCAACCAATGCGGCTAAGACGCCTGCTTTCTCAGCGTCAATCAGATAATCATGGCCATCAAACTTCTCGCCACGTAATGCCACGAACAGTGCGTGCGCACTCAGCTGACGCGAGTCGGTCTGGACCAGCGGTGCGTTGTCTTTAAAAAGCAATGCCAGCCGAGCCCATTGCCGATCATCAAAGGGGCGACGCACACCAGCCATTTCTTGCCATGTTTCATGACCCTTACCGGCAAGTACCACCACATCGTTCGGTTGCGCGCTCCAAATGGCAGTCAAAATCGCAACAGCTCGATCACGCTGCACTTGTACCAATCCTGCTGTGCTGTCGCCAAGCCCTGTCAACATGTCTTGCAAGATCGCCTCAATAGGCTCATCTCTTGGGTTGTCGCTGGTGAAAACCGCTTGGTCGGCCATGGCTTGCGCCACTTGGGCCATCAAAGGTCGTTTGCTTGCATCACGATTGCCACCACAACCAATCACACACCACAAGCGACCCTTGCGGGCTTGTGCCAAGGGCCTTAAGGTCTGAAGCACGCGCTGCAGTGCGTCTGGTGTGTGCGCATAATCGACCAAGACCCTGGGCAAATCAGGCTGAGCCACTGATTTCGCAATCGGCTCAACCGGTTCTAAGCGACCGTCGACTGCGGGAAGACTTTGTAGACTGGTCAAAATGTTTGCGGGCGACACCTTTAAGTGGGTGAGTACCGTCGCAACAGCCAGCATGTTGGAGACGTTGTACTGACCCATGAAGGGCGTTTGCACCGACAGCGACTGTTCGCCTATCCGCATGTCAAACCACATACCGGTCGACTCGACCCTGATTTGACTTGCCGACACCTCAGCCTGACCATTAACCAATCCATAGGTCGAGACCTTGCAGCTCGCGCCAGCCATCATTTGACTGGCCCAAGGGTCGTCAATATTAATCACTGCAAGGCTTAATTCGTCTCGCTTAAACAACCGGGCCTTGGCTTGCGCATACGCCGTCATGCTGGCGTGATAATCCAGATGGTCTTGCGTGAGGTTGGTGAACACACCGATATCAATTGTTACGGCTGATAGCCGATTCTGATCTAAGCCAATCGAAGAAGCTTCAAGCACAACATGGGTTGCGCCACCCTCTCGTAAATCAGCAAGGTACTCGTGCACACTGATAACGTCGGGCGTGGTCAGTTCACCTGACTTAACCACACCTTGTGGATCCAAGACACCCAAGGTGCCAATCACTCCGCACGGATATCCCAGCCGGTTAAGTGCGCCAGCCAGCCAATTGGCCGTCGTGGTCTTGCCATTGGTGCCAGTAATCGCTACAACCGTCAATGCATCAGAGGCATAGCCCCACCAAGCATGTGCGAGCGAGCCCAGCATCGACGGCAAATTTGGCACAGCCAGCGCTGGTGTTGACCCGAGTTGTGCGCGTTGCTGTTGCGTCAAATCCGACTCATACACAACAGCAGAAGCGCCATTGGCGATGGCATCAGCGATAAAGTTACGGCCATCACCAACCACACCAGCGCTAGCCACAAAAACATCACCGACGCGGCAACGTCGAGAATCCAATACCAAGCGAGCCGACGCCATGACACAGAGATCATTTCGCAGACGCCCAATAATCTCATCGACCGTGGGGTTGCCTCGGTTTTCTGATGTCATGGTCGCCCCCCCAAAACAGGCTGCGTCTGAGCCACCACTTCCGAATCGAATGGCGCATCAGGCTCAACTCCCATCATGCGCAAGGTACGTCCAACCACGGTCGCAAAAACAGGGGCAGCCACGCGGCCGCCGTAATAGTGTCCAGCCATCGGTTCATCAATACTGACCGCAACAACAATGCGTGGATTGGACACTGGGCCAAATCCCACAAAAGAGCTGCGGTAATACGTTTGGCTGTACTCACGATTGATAATTTTTCTAGCGGTGCCACTCTTACCGGCCACGCGGTAGCCTTGAACTTGGGCGAGTTTGGCGCCTTCAGGCCCTGCAGATGCTTCGAGCATATTCCTAATGGTCTGGGCGACCGCCGCGTCATAAACAGGCATGGTTGCAGGCTGATCTTTACGCTTGATTAGCGTCAAATTGACCATGTCGCCATTACGGGCGAATGCCGTATAGGCCTTGGCCACTTGTAGCAAAGAGGTTGACAAGCCATAGCCGTATGCCATCGTGGCTTGTTCAATGGGCCGCCAACGTTCCCATGGTCGCAATCGACCAGCGGCCGCCCCAGGAAAACCGATCACAGGGGGCTGCCCAAAACCCAGCGCGGTGAATTGCGTCCACATTTCTTTTGCTTCTAGCCGCTGCGAAATCTTTGCCATGCCAATATTGCTTGACTTGACCATGATGCCCATTGGATCCAACACACCATTTTTTGATACATCACGGATTCTTTCGCCGTGAAAAATGACTTCACCACGACCCGTGTCAATTTTGGTGTTGTTGTTGATCCGTCCCAATTCCATGGCCAACCCCATGGTGAAGGGCTTCAAAATAGAACCTGGCTCAAATGTGTCAGTTAACACTCGGTTTCTAAGATTGGTGCCCCGCAAAGTCGATCGATCATTGGGATCAAATGTTGGGTAATTAACCAACGCCAATATTTCACCCGTTTGAACATCAACCACGACGCCAGAAGCGCTTTGTGCTTCATTAAATTGCACGGCTTCGGCTAAGGTTCGGTAAACCAAATATTGAATTCGAGTATCGATCGAAAGCGCAATTTCTTGCCCGTTTACTGGCAAATTAACAGCCCGAACGTCTTCGATCACTTGCCCCAGCCGGTCTTTGATGACACGGCGACTGCCAGGCTTGCCAGACAGTCTGTCGTTGTAGGTTAGCTCGATGCCTTCCTGTCCCAAATCGTCCAAATTGGTAAATCCAACCACGGTGCCAGCAACCTCACCCTCCGGATAAAACCGACGTGTCTCTGGTAGTGAATGAACGCCGGGCATGCGCAAAGCGGCAACCTGCTCGACCAACGACAAAGACAACTGACGACGCAAGTAAACGAATGTCTTGCTGTCATCGGCCAGACTGGCCTTTATCGTGGATTCGGGTATGTCGAGCAATTCACTCAACTTGGCCCACTGCTTAGCAGTCGCTGCTTTTGTGTCTTCAGGAATGGCCCAAACGGCGCGCGCTGGAATGCTTGCTGCCAAAACCACGCCTTGCCGATCCACGATCTTTCCACGCGTCGCCGGCAGTGGCACCGTGCGCTCGAATCGCTTGCCACCTTGTTCCTGCAAAAACTCACGATTGACACTTTGCAAGTACACCGCTCGCCCAAGCAACACCAAAAAGGCCAGCCCAAATACCAACAACACCAAGCGAGCGCGCCAAGTGGGAAACGAAACCCTCACGACTGGACTATCAAAAAAAGATAATCGACGCATGGGTTAGCCTCCCCGACCCGGTTGGGCAGGCGCTTCGCGAATATAGATTGTCCGAGCCGGCGCAATTGGCTGCATCTTCAGGGTGTCGCGTGCGATCTGATCAATTCTTGCGTTGCGAGACAACTCTGCGCGCTCAAGCTGCAAGTTACGCCAAACCACGTCTAATTCATTGAACTGTGAGACAAGTTGCTCGTTATCTATAAAAAGCTGCCGCGACTGGTAGCGCGCCGTGACTAGCGACATTGCCGCTAGCATCAACATTACCGCCATCACGAACACGGTGCGTCCCATCAGCGTCTACGCCCAGCCACAGTGGGCAATGGTGTCTGCGTCCGTTGCGCAAAACGCAGGACCGCAGAACGCGAGCGCGCATTGGCGTAGATTTCATCACTTGTTGGCAACACGCGCTTCACACCCGCAAGTATTGGCTGAGGCATTTGATCCTCTCTTAGCGGTAAGCGAGCGTAAGCCGCATTAGGCTTAGAAGCCTTTTGCAGAAACTGCTTGACTCGACGATCCTCAAGCGAATGAAAACTGATCACAGCAATACGTCCTCCTGGTCGAAGATGCGTCAGAGTTGCCTCGAGGGCGCGATCAAGTTCTTCGAGCTCCCGATTGAGGTAAATCCGTATAGCTTGAAATGTCCTTGTCGCCGGATGTTGGCCCTTCTCCCGCGTACGGACAGCGGCGGCGACGATGTCGGCAAAGTCAAGCGTGCGCTCAATGGGCCGCACTGAGCGGCGAGCAACAATCGCTTTTGCAATCTGAAGAGCAAACCGTTCTTCGCCATAATTTTTGATAACCTCCCGAACTTCTTCAAGGCTGGCTTGTGCCAACCACTGTGCTGCAGTCTGCCCTTGCGACGTATCCATGCGCATGTCTAACGGACCATCGCGCATAAAAGAAAACCCGCGCTGCGCTTGATCAATCTGCGGCGAGGACACCCCGACATCTAACATCACGCCATCGACTTCAGCCAATCCTTGCTGCGTTAACAATTCAGCCAAATCGCCAAAGGCACCGTGTATACAAATAATTCGTGCATCACTCTTAGCCCACTCTCGAGCCACAGCAATTGCCTCCGGATCACGATCAATCACCACCAATGTTGCTGATGCACCGAGTCGCTTCAACAGCTGAGCCGCATGCCCCCCGCGACCAAACGTGCCATCAACGTACACACCATCAGCGGGTACATCATCATCAGGAACCAACGCCTGAACTGTTTCATCAAGCAATACACTGCGGTGAAGAGAATCGGTCACGTTTTAAAAAGAAAACTGACTCAGTACTTCGGGCAATCCGCCAGACATGTCTTGTGCTTCGCGCTCAGCCAGCAAGGCGGCGTCCCACAACTCAAAATGTCCACCCATGCCAAGTAACATCACATCACGCGCCAAATTTGAGGCTGCGCGCAACTCAGGCGCCACCAACACTCGGCCCGCGCTATCAATGTCAACATCTTGTGCATTACCCAACATCAACCGCTGCAGGCCTCGGGCCTGCACAGGGAAAGCTGCGATTTGTTCGCGTTTGCGTTCCCACTCAGGGCGTGGGTAAACCAACAGGCAGCCGTCAGGGTGGCGCGTGATCGTGAGGCGGCCATGCGCCTGTTCGATGAGCGCATCACGATGCCGGGCCGGCACATTGATGCGACCCTTTGTATCTAGCGTGAGAGCACTGCTACCTTGAAACACCAAATATCCCCACAAATTTGCACAAAACCACACTTTTCACCACTCTAAGGGAACGGGATTAGCTGGTCAAGTGAAATTTCACAGTTTTCTTAATGATGACAATGACTTAGCGCAGTTTTAGAGAACCAACAAAAACAAAATGTTGCTTTATATCAGGAACTTGGAATCCAATATAAAAGTGGCGTCTCAACTATTTTGGGATGGTTTGAATCAGGAAGAAGTTGCGGGGCAAACCTGTAGGCCGGATTCTGTGGGTCGACCGAAGTCGACTGGCAATCATTCCTCTCGGTGCGACATTACTGGCGCACTCTAGCCACCTACCCGCATGCTCGAACGAGCCGCCCATCACACCCAGAGGGTGAACGCATGCCTATTTGGTGTTGCTCCGGGTAGAGGTTGCCGCGTTTCACCCTGCCGCGTTGATCGGATTACCGATCATGCGCCACGGTGTAACCGTGGCGGTGTGATTGCTCACCCTCGCGTCAGACTCGTCTCTGTGGTCCTATTCCTCAATGCACGAATGCACTGGACGGCCGTTAACCGTTACCCTGCTCTGTGGAGTCCGGACCTTCCTCGATACCTTTCGGTCGCGCGATTGCCCAGTTTGCCCCGCGTGACCATTGTAGACGCTCGAACCTGCGACAATGTCGGTTATTGGTGGTTACCCTCTGGTAATCCGTTTTTTATTGTTTGGCGTTCACTCATGGCAGCAACTCCCCTCCTGACCCTTCAAAACGTTCAATTGGCTTTCGGCCATCACGCCCTTCTTGACCACGCCAATCTGACAATCGCACCCCAAGAACGCATCGGCTTGATCGGTAGAAACGGCGCTGGCAAGTCCTCGCTGCTAAAGCTACTCGATCAACGCTCTCAGCCTGACGATGGCTTGGTTGTTAATGCTGACAGCTTGCGTGTGGCAACTGTCGAGCAAGAGCCGACTTTAGAGGCGCTGACAGTGCTTGAAGTGTTATCAGCCGAAGCCGGCCGCCCTGATGCTGAAGATTGGGAACGCGAAATCTTGGCTCGCAAATGGGCTGATAAAGTCGGCATTCTTCCCGAAACGTTGATTGATACGCTGTCAGGCGGCATGCGCAAGCGGGTCGCACTCGCGGCAGCGCTGGTGCGCGAGCCTGATTTGTTGTTACTTGACGAGCCAACCAACCACCTTGACTTGGACGGTATCCTTTGGCTTCAAAAACTTCTTCTTGAATGGCGCGGCAGCGTCTTGTTAATCACCCACGATCGACGTTTTTTGGATGACGTGGTGACGCGTATCGTTGAACTTGACCGCGGAAAGTTGCTGAGCTTTCCCGGTAACTTCGCCCAATGGCAATTCCAAAAGGAAGCTTTCTTGCACGCTGAGCAATTAGAAAACGCTCGGTTTGACAAGCTTCTGGCGCAAGAAGAAGTCTGGATACGTAAAGGCGTCGAAGCGCGACGCACGCGCAACGAGGGCCGCGTGCGTCGACTTGAACAATTAAGGCGTGATCGCGCACAACGTCGTGACCAACTTGGTCGCGTGTCTTTGAAGGTCGATCATTCCTCACGCTCGGGTAAGCTCGTCGCAGAATTGAAAGACGTCAATAAAGGGTATGACGACAAAATTGTTCTGCAGAACTTCTCAACCACCATTTTGCGTGGCGATAAGATCGGTGTTATCGGCCCAAACGGCGCTGGCAAGTCGACGCTGTTGCAACTCATCTTGGGCAAGCTTGAAGCCGACTCTGGCGAAATCAAACTGGGCACCAACTTACAAGTGGCTTATTTTGATCAGATGCGCGAACAGCTTGATGAAACAGCCGCCTTGGTCGATGTTATCAACCCCGGCAGTGAGTGGGTTGAAATCGGCCAAGAGAAAAAACACGTGATGAGCTATTTGGGCGATTTCTTGTTTGCGCCAGCACGCGCGCAATCGCCCGTTAGCAGCTTGTCAGGCGGCGAACGGGCCCGCTTACTCTTAGCGCGTTTGTTCGCTAGACCAGCCAACATCTTGGTGCTTGACGAGCCAACCAATGACTTGGACATTGAAACCCTAGAGCTGCTTGAGGTGTTACTTCAAGATTTCTCAGGGACGGTACTGTTGGTCAGCCACGATCGTGCCTTCTTAGACAACGTGGTCACGCAAACCATTGCCTATGAGGGCCATGGTCACTGGGGTACTTATGTGGGCGGTTATGAGGACTGGTTATCGCAGCGCCCCAAAAAATCCACCAGCCAATCGCCCGACAAAAACGCTTCTGACATTTCCCCAGCTGGCAAACCAACCGCGGCTGCACCTAAGCGCAAATCAGCCCGATTGAGCAGTTGGGAAGAGAAAGAGCTCGCCACTCTCCCTGAAAAAATCCAGCTGCTCGAAGCACAACAAAGTGCATTGGTGACTAAACTGGCCTCGCCAGAACTCTATCAGGGCGATGGCGAAACGCTCGGTCAGGTCCAAGCCGACGTCGACGGCCTGGACGGGCAATTGCGGGCCTTGTACGAACGCTGGGAAGCGCTCGACGCCAAGAAAGCTTAAGCGTGATGCGACAGAGACCAAGGCAAGGTCTCACCGGCAGCCAAGGGCACTAGCGTTGACTCACCAAACGCAATGTATTCAGGCACCTTAAACGGCTCACGCTTTAGCGTGATCGTTGACTGGTTTCTGGGTAAGCCATAGAAATCTGGTCCGCGATGACTGGCAAACGCCTCAAAGCGCCCGAGTTGGCCGGCCGCATCAAACACCATGGCATAGAGTTCGAGGGCGTTAAGCGCTGAGTAGCAACCCGCACACCCACAGGCCATTTCCTTGAGGTGCTTGGCATGTGGTGCGCTGTCTGTTCCCAAGAAAAACCGTGGGCTGTCGCTCGTGGCCGCCTCAACTAACGCTTGGCGGTGTACTTCACGCTTCAAGATGGGTAAACAATAAAAGTGTGGTCGGATACCACCTGTAAAAATAGCGTTACGGTTGTAGAGCAAATGCTGCGGGGTAATGGTCGCAGCCGTCGGGCCATCGGCATCACGCACGTATTGCACACCCTCTTTGGTTGTGATGTGCTCAAACACCACTTTCAGCTCAGGATATGTTTTTCTTAAGGGGTGCATCACGCGATCGATAAAGACCGCTTCACGGTCAAAGACGTCAACATGGCTGTCTGTGACTTCACCATGGATCAATAAAGGCACACCGTGTCGCTGCATAGCCGCGAGGGCCACTTGGCAGCGCCCGAGCAAGTCGGTCACACCAGAGTCTGAGTTGGTTGTTGCCCCTGCTGGGTAAAGCTTCACCGCATGAACAAACGGCGACTGTGCGGCGGCCTCGATATCGGCTGCTGTGGTGTTGTCGGTTAAATAAAGCGTCATGAGTGGCTCAAACCCCCTATCACTCAAACCATTGGCAGCAAGCGCTTGCAATATTTCATCGCGGTACCGTGCTGCCATTGCAACGGTTGTCACTGGCGGTCGCAAATTCGGCATGACAATGGCTCGCCTAAACTGATTCACGGTATCCCCAATCACGGCTTTGAGGGCATCACCGTCTCTCAGATGCAAATGCCAATCGTCAGGTGTGGTGATGGTTAGGGTTTGTTGCGTCATCGCTTTTATCCTAGTCATTAAGGTTTGGCTCAATGGGCATTTCCGTTTCGACCAACCGAGCGAACACTGCTGCACCGAGCGGAATAACGGCATCATTGAAATCATAATGCGGGTTGTGTAACAACCGACCTTGCTCAGCACCACCTTGACCAAGCCTGAAATAAGCGCCTGGCCGGTGTTGCAACAAAAAAGAAAAGTCTTCTGACCCCATCGAGGGGGTTAGATCAGATACGACGTTTTGAACACCGACTAATTCAGTGGCAACTCGCACAACCCGCTGCGCATGCTCAGGGCTGTTTATGGTCGGGGCATAAATCTTTTGATACTTTAATTCGGCTGTTGCACCAAAAGCCGATGCCACATTTTGAACCATGACTTGCATGCGTTCTTCAATCATTTTCTGCACCGAGCCCCTGAAGGTCCGAACCGTGCCAACCAAGCGGGCTTGATCTGGAATGACGCTCATGGCGTTTGGGTTACCCGCGATTAAAGAACCCACCGAGATGACTGCGCTGTCATGTGGATTGAGGGAGCGCGAAACAATGCTTTGCAGCGCTGTCACAATGTGCGCACCCACCAAAATGGGATCAATGGTTTGATAAGGATGGGCGCCGTGTCCACCTTTGCCTTGAACCAAGATTTCAAACCGATCAGACGCTGCCATCATGGGGCCGGGGTTTATGCCGACCATACCAGCGGGTAGCGCTGGCCAATTGTGTAAGGCATAGACAGCATCACATTGAAACCTTTCAAACAAGCCATCAGCGAGCATGGCTTGGGCTCCACCGAGACCCTCTTCAGCCGGCTGAAAAATAAAAACAACTTGTCCATTAAAGTCCTGTGTTTGAGCGAGATATTTTGCAGCCGCTAACAATATAGTGGTGTGACCATCGTGTCCACAGCCATGCATCAGACCAGCATTTTTAGATGCGTAAGGCAGTCCACTGGCTTCGTGCATTGACAAAGCATCCATATCGGCCCTCAGACCAATGCTTAAGCCCGAGTTGCAACGCTTGCCGCGTAAGACACCAACCACGCCAGTGCCTCCAATATTTCTATGCACCTCGATACCCATAGCCAAAAGCGCGCCAGCAACAATTGAGCTTGTTCGTGTTTCTTTGAAGCCAATCTCAGGATTGGCATGCAGATCGCGACGCAAGGCGATCATCTCATCGCGAAACTTAGAAATCGCTCCCAGTGGTCTTCGTGCTAGCATGGCTTGTTCCCTAGGGAAAACGTGAAGTTGCCGATAGTTTACTAGGCAGGCATCTTTGTTACAGTCTTTGAACGTCATTGCGGGCCTAAATCAGCCCGGTTCGACAATTAAATTTTTATTATGCGTAGGCAACAAGGAGAACCTGAATGGCCACAGCTACAAAAACCGCCCGCAAACCAAATGCTGCCTTTATGAAGCCACTTACACCAAGCCCTATTTTGGCTGCTGTGATTGGTGCGGACCCACTTCCACGTACTGAAGTCACCAAGAAAATCTGGGAATACATCAAAAAACACGACCTGCAAGATCCAGCCAATCGTCGCAACATCAACGCCGATGCCAAACTGCGACCCTTGTTTGAGAAAGAACAAGTGTCAATGTTTGAATTGACAAAAATTGTGAGCGGTCATTTGTCATAAAGTAAATATGGCTTTAAGAGCCGTATCAATGTACCCATAAAAAAAGGCAGCCTAGGCTGCCTTTTTTTATGGGTACATTTTTAATCAAATGCCAATTGGTTTGGTATCAACCAGCATTAAAAATCCTTTTATCAAACGATAAAGCACCCAAACAACTGTTGCTATGACCCCGAGCCATCCAATCAAGATAAATGTCAGCAAGAAACTCAGTACCAACCAAAGCAACGACCAAAGGAATGTCGACATCAACCAATCAAGATGCGAAGCATAGATGGTACCGGCTGCGTCTGGTCGCTTGACATACACAATGATGACAGCTGCTAACGTTGCAAATGCAAACACGCCCGATGTTAGGAAGCCAAGGGCGAATAACCCATAGGCTGCCAAGCAAACCGTTTTTAAAGATGGATGGGATGAGGGGGGTGTGGATTGAACATCACTCATGATTTTTCACCATAAAAAAGCCGCATTAGTTGTAGAGTGTATTTCAGGCGCTGTAAAAGCCAAACCCCCGCTTATGGAAGGGCGGG
>ERZ889217.230-NODE-230-length-37073-cov-10.925658_pt1 | contig 37073 bp, 26 predicted proteins | sample MGYA00521098_ERZ889217 | MGnify/ENA primary metagenome ERZ889217 (study PRJEB32303, sample SAMEA104408613) | aquatic metagenome | biome: Brackish water; feature: Pelagic; material: water | place: Baltic Sea | collected 2014-06-10T22:04:00 | depth 2,362 m ... | reverse complement strand
GGCCAACCGTTTTCGCGAGCGGCGTCACCAATGGGTTGACCAACTTTGTGAGCACGATCAGGCGAATGAGGTCCGTTGATCAGTGGTTTGAGATCGTCAAGATTAATTTCAATCAGTTGGTCATAATGCGCTCCATCATCAGGACGAAGATCGTTGGCAACTTTGTCAGCAGCCGCAGCGATACCGGAGCGATTTGTAGCTTGCAGATAGTTGGACATATTGGAGTCGTAGGCGAACAACGAACAAGTTGCCCCAATCTCAGCACCCATATTGCAAACCGTTGCTTTACCTGTCGCTGAAATGCTGTCGGCACCTTCACCGAAATATTCCACGATCGCTCCCGTACCACCTTCTACTGTCAGGACGCGAGCGACTTCAAGAATGACGTCTTTTGGCGAAGACCAACCGCTGAGAGTTCCCGTGAGTTTGATACCGATGATCTTTGGCCACTTCACATTGAATGGGAAACCTGTCATCACATCAACAGCATCAGCGCCGCCGACACCAATAGCGACCATTCCGAGCCCACCAGCATTTGGCGTATGGCTGTCAGTTCCGATCATCATGCCGCCAGGAAACGCGTAGTTCTCGAGTACAACTTGGTGAATGATTCCGCTACCTGGACCCCAAAAACCAATGCCGTACTTGGCCGACACACTCTTCAAGAAGTCGTACACCTCGCGGTTGTCGTCAATGGCTACGCCGAGATCGATCTTGGCCCCTACCTTGGCCAAAATCAGGTGATCGCAATGAACCGTTGAAGGAACGGCAGTCGTTGGGAGTCCGGCAGTCATGAATTGCAATAAAGCCATTTGCGCAGTTGCGTCTTGCATGGCTACGCGATCGGGGTTGAAATCGGCGTAACTTGCGCCGCGCTCCATTTCTTGCGTGGTGGGGTCAAGCAAGTGGTTGATGAGGATCTTTTCAGCCAAAGTCAGTGGTCGACCGAGACGCTGACGACCGAGTGAAACCCGCTCGGCGAGGGTGGCGTAGACATTGTTGACAAGTTCAACGGGTGTACCAGATGAAATGGAGCTCATGAGACAAGTATAATACAAGTGTGCGCCAGATTAGGTACAGACTGATAGCCGACGAGTTACGAGTTCGGGTGCAATCTGGCCTCTATGGGGCAGGTCGATTGTTGCCCTCAGAGGCAGAATTAGGCACCGAGTTTGACGCCAGTCGCGTGACTATTCGTCGCGCCCTAGAGACTTTACGAGAAGATGGATTGGTGGACGCCCGGCAGGGTTTCGGGTGGTTTGTGGCAGCAGCCCCATTGCAGCAAAGCCTCGGGCAATTGGCCACGATTGAGGCGCAATTAAGCGATAGCGGTATTCGCCCCGAACGACAGATTTTAGAATTCGCTTTTGAAAAAGCATCGCAGCACGTGCAGATGGTCCTTAGCGCGGAACAGGTTTTGCGGGTCAAACGCTTGAACCTCGCTGACGGTGAACCTTTCGCCTTAGTCACGGTGTGGTGTCGGGCTGATTTGGGTCAACACTTATCCCGCGCCGATGTTGAACGGTCTCCTTTTTATGAACTCTTAGAGGTGCCCCTCAAAGGAGCGACTCAGACGATTGGGGCTGATGCAGCGTCGCCCGAGAACGCCAAGTTGCTTGGTATTCCAGTCGGCTCGCCGGTTCTACGTTGCACACGAATCACAACTGACACAGATGGGCGAGCAGTTCTACTTTCTGAGCACGTTTTCCCGGCGCATCGCACCGAGTTCGTCGTTGAGTTGCCACAGGCCGAACGTTCCATCGCTCCGACTGGCTTGCGCTTAGTGGAGTAGCCCGTCTTGAGTGGGCTTAACTACTAGCCTTCGTTCGTTATGTCTCAGACTTTGACAGCATCGGGATCGACCCTAGAACCTCCAATAGATACCAAGATGCCTCATCTCCCAGGTCTTGATGGGCTTCGAGGAGTGGCTCTTGTCATCGTCTTGCTGTATCACCATGGCGTGACGTGGATGACCGGTGGTGAACTCACCGTGTCAATGTTTTTTACTCTGTCTGGTTTTTTGATCACTCGCTTAGTCGTTAACGAATGGGCAAAATCTGGAACGATTTCACTGAAGAATTTTTATGATCGACGGATCAGGCGTTTGTTCCCTGCATCCTTCTTTGTTTTGATGGTGGTCGTCATTATTTGGACTCTCTTTCCCGGTTCCGGGCGTCGTTTGGCGTTCTGGGAGTGGATGTCGGGGATGTCCTATTTCGAAAATTTCTATCTGCAGTCGGCCGGCAAAAGTTATGGCGGGCTATTCGGATTAGGAAATCCAGTGCAACATTTGTGGAGTCTCTCCCTCGAGGAACAGGTGTATTTAGTTTTCCCAGTGTTGTGTCTTTTGATGTTGCGCCGTCGTTATTCTCGGGCGGCTGTTTGGCGTTTTTTTAAGGTCCTCAGTGGCTTGGCATTACTCGGCATCTTGCTAGGTGCCTACAACCGCACTCATCTTCCATTGTGGAGTCACTTGCCTGTGGTCGAAGCGAAGTGCAGCGATTCCTCATGTGCTTACTACGCCACGGAGGTGCGGGTCGGCGAATTTTTGATGGGCTCAGCTTTCGCAGTTTTCTGGTCGGCATGGTCGTATGTGCCGCGAGTGACAGAATTTTTGCGTCGCCCAATTGTGGCAATTCTTTCCTGGCCATTTTTGATCATCGCCTACATTGTGTGGTTCAAGATCGGCTGGCGAAATCAGTGGGGCGATGTTTTCTTCCCGTGGTCCGTATTCTTCAATGCCTTCATCACGATGGCGTTTATCGCCTTGGCACATACAGGCGTGGGAATGGGTCGCTTGTTGGCATGGAAGCCAGCTGCCTGGATGGGCCAGGTCACTTACACCGTCTATCTCGTGCATTGGCCGACTTTTATGTTTTGGGATTCGATGAGGTTGGATCCGAACCTTCCGAAAATACATATTCCACTCACTGATTGGGAGACCACTGATGGGTTCTGGCACTTCGTTTTCAAAATCGCGATTACCTTCACCATCGTTTGTCTGATTTATTATCTGTTGGAAAATCCGGTTCGAAAGAAAAAGATCTGGAAAGGGAGTCGGCTCTACGTTTGGTTAGTAGCCATGACTCTGGTGGGTGTGATCTTTGCGGTCGTTGGCAACGATCGCCGCACATCGGCTACTGATGTCCTGTCAGTGTTGGATGAGCAAGCTCTTGCCATGCAAAAAGAAGCTTTGGCGAGTTTGCCCGACCTCGGTGAAAACCCTCCCAATGTTTCTCCAGTCGACTCAGCCCTGCCAGCGCGAATAATGATGGTTGGTGATTCGCAAAGTTGGGTGCTGGCCGCTGGGCTTGATGACTGGGAGAAGGCCAATCAAGTTATCAACCAGCCTTCACCCGGTGTGGGTTGTGGAATTGGCGAAAATACGCGTTTGAAATATTTAGGAATTGATCAGGACAAGCGACCTGGTTGCACTGAATGGCGCGACGCACTTGGCCCCATTGTGCAAAAGTTCCAACCCAATGTCGTGATCATCGTGGGTGGAGGAGCGGACCTTTCCGATCGCCAAATTCCTGGCGTTGAAGGCTGGGTGCATATCGGTGAACCGCAGTACGAGACGTGGCTATTACAACAGTTTGCAGCGTTCACCGACGTCATGACATCGTCGGGTTCGATGGTGATTTGGTTCTCCATGCCGCTGGTTGACCCACCATATGTTTCAGGTGAAACGGGTAAGCCTCCCTTTGCCGAGGGTGATCCTGTGCGGACGCAGCGTTATAACGAACTGATTGAACAGTTCGCTGATTCTGATGAGCGAGTTGTGTTCGCAGATTTGGCAGCGCAGGTTAAAGCACATCCGGGTGGCGAGTTTGAGCCCAAGATGCGACCCGACCGCACCCATATTGATTTGAAATATGCACCTGAGTTAGTGGAGTGGATTGACGCCACGATCAGAGACGCTTATGCCACTCGGTGATCAAGCGCTGATCAGGTCAGCTCAGCGTCTCTGGCAGCACGCAGGACCGCGCGCTGCGCTTGCCTGGTTGTGTGTATATCTGTCCGTCATTGTGACAGGTCAGAATTTCAATACTGCCTATTTAGGATTTGGATGGCAGTTGATCCCATGGGACATTTTGTCTCACGATCCAATTCGTAGCGTCTGGTACCTGCATGTGCAGCCGCCGTTGTGGAACCTGCTGCTTGGTGGATCTGCTCGGGTCTCGCCATTTTCTGATCGTTTGACTCTGCAGGTGATCATGGCTCTCTGTGGTATTGCTGTGGCGTGGTTGGCGGCAGTGCTGGCACGTCGTCTCGGACTATCGCGCCGGTGGTCGGTGATTGTGGCGCTTATCGCGTCTTTGCATCCAGAAGTTTTCAAGGGTGCTTTTGAACCAACCTACGAATTAGCCACGGCTGCTCTGTTGTTACTGACATTGATTGCCGTCGCCGACTTAACACGTCAAGAAAATACCCGTCGTTCATTAATCATTTTATCTGTAGCCGTGACGACCACAGCGATGACGCGGAGTTTGTATCACCCAGTGTGGGTATTAGTGATCGTGGCCTTTGGTTTGTGGCTGATGCGCAAGCGCATTCACTGGAAAACTACTTTGATTGTTTTGTCAATCCCGCTCATCGTGATGGGTGGATGGATGCTGAAAAATCAGGCGCTGTACGGACGAGCAACGATGTCTAGTTGGTTCGGGATGAATTTACAGCGCGCCGTGATCCCCGTTTTGCCGCGCGCAGATCTTGAGGAAATGTACGCCAAGGGGCAGATTTCTGAGATCGCCATGATTGGACCGTTTGGCAATTATGACCTATACGCCGACGCCATGCCCGATTGTTCTCCTGAGTATGGGCATCGTTCGGTTGTTGAACCGATGCGCACAACCGATGAGTGGAGCCCGAATTTTAACTATCAGTGTTTTCTTCCCGTCTTTGATCAAGCAGGCGAGGACGCAATGAATGTCATTCGAGAGCATCCAGAGGCTTGGCTTGAAGGCCGTCTGTGGTCATTGCGAACCACGATTGCTGTAGCAACCATTCCCGAGGAAAGTAAATCAATTGTCATGCGTTCGCTTGACAAGATCTTTTCTATTGCTCGTCTTGACTTCGGTGGAGTTCTCTCAACTAAAGGTTGGGGGACTCCGATTTATGGGCAACTTGAAGCGAAAACTGATTTCGGCCTGCTCTTAATACCGATGTATCTGCTGATTGGGTGGATCGGGTTATGGCAGATTGTGCAACGGTTGCGCCGTCGTGCATTGCATCGTCATGCTGCGGTGTATCTCGTGGGTTCCTTCACCGTTGTCTTCACGGTGTTAGTAGGGGCGATCGCCGAACTTGGTGAACAGTCGCGTTTTCGAACAATGGTTGATCCCATCGTGACGGTGATGGTGTTGGCCTTAATCACTCCAAGTGCGCAGCGGTTTTATCGGCGTTTACACTCTCACTCATCGCAGGCCCGAGCGGTCGGCAAATAAACGCTTGCCCCATTTGATGAAGTGAGTGTCAGGCGACCAGCATCGACTTGATCGTTCAGGAGATCAATGTCTGCCCCAGAAAATGTCACCCCATCGCTTAAGACAACTGCTCCATTGGCGCGCCAAAGCGCACACGGGAGGTTTGCGTAGAGGGGGGCGACATCTTGTGCTTGGCCAGTGAGTGCTTGCATGGGGAGTGGTGCGTAGGCGGTAGGGAGTCCAGTATCCCAGTGCACTGCGTCAGCATCGTTGGAAATAATGACAGCCGCTCCAGAGTCCAATGCCGCCTGTGAATAAGCCTTGAGTTCACTGCTCTCGCTGAAACTTTCGCCAACATTCCATGGACGTACGGCGCAGATCGTAAAGATGACGAGAAGTAACGCCGTGGGAATGAAAAGAGCCCGCCCTCGTTGTTGAACTTGATCACTAATGATCCAACTCAGCGCCGCCAAAGTGAGTATGCCCGTTGGCAACATCAATCTGTTATCGGCAATCACTAAAGCGTCAAAACCCATCATCCCGGCAATCAATCCGAGGGAAATGATGCCAGACGCGACCAGTGCTATCTCGGCGGTCGCTGGCAACCGATTGGACCGCTGAATCAAATGTACGACGGCGAAGATGACAAGAGCGAGCCACATCAAGGCGATCACCCACGACCACCATGACGGACCTTCAGCAGTAAAATATGTGCGGCGTAAATCGCCTTGTTTGGCATCAAACCATCCACCGATTGAGCGTACGAAGACATCCATGTCTTGGCGACCGAGCCCGCGCCAACCAGCGTTGTGTCCACCACCAGCACCTGTTGCTAATAAAATATTGAGTCCTGCAGGCAACATTAAGGCGAGGCTCCACAGCGCCGATGAAAGTTTCTGCTGTGTTCGTTTGTAGCGTTCCCAACCGCTCAATAAAGCCAACGGTGCGCCGATGAAACGCAATAAACCGGCAGCGATTGTTAAAACTGCAACAATCGTCCAATGTCCACCCGAGCGATAACGCGCCAAGCAAATGACTAACCACAAAGCAACCGCACAAAAGAGTGGCTCTGACAATGCGCCCTGAGTGACGAGGCGCGTGGTCGGCATCATGGTGATCAATAGGCCGAGGATGCCGATGATGAAGGGTTGTGCTTTGGCGGTGGCTGAGTTTTTGGAACCGTAGATGAATGCTGCAGAGATTGCCATCAGTGCCAGTACGCAGAGCAATTCCATGGCATGACGAACGCCAAAGAAGATGCCAAAAAAACCGGCTACGAGCGGATATCCAATAGGGAAATCAACAAAGGGAAGTTGACCACCGCGATCAAGGAACTCAATGGCTGTGAAGTTAGAAAACGACGGAGCCAGATTGCTGCCGAAGAGGTGCCCATGCCTCACGGCTTCGGCACCGCTCCAATAAGTGACGGTATCTAAAAGATGGACGATGCCGTGGCGAAATTGGATCAGTCCTACGACGACACCACCCAAAAGAGTTAAGGCAAGAGCTAGCAGTCGAGGAGTGCCCTGCTGAGAGAGTCCGTTTTTGAATTGCTCCACCTGCAGAGTCTGTCAGGCTACGACATAAGAACTGTTGACCTGACAGAATGTGGGCATGGCTGTTGAAGAGCGAGTTTCTATTTCTATTGCGAATGGCATTGCTGATGTGCGTTTGAATCGCCCCGATAAGCGCAACGCTCTCGACAACGAGATGTTCATGGCACTGGCGAGCGCTGGAGAACGACTCAAGTCCGACAAGGGTGTTCGGGTTGTGGTTTTGTCGGGTGAGGGTTCATCTTTTTGCGCCGGCCTTGACTTTGGATCATTCCAGCAGATGGCTGGGGGAACGAAGAGTGAAAATGCTGGCGAGGGTAATCCTGGAACGATGGCCTCAGGGCGCATCACCCATCTCGGACAGCAAGTGGCTTGGGTTTGGCAAGAGATTCCGGTTCCCGTGATTGCTGCGGTTCATGGTCACGCTTTGGGAGGAGGTATCCAGATTTGTCTGGGTGCCGACATCCGCATCGTGCATCCCGATACACAGATGTCTGTTCGTGAAACGCATTGGGGCCTCGTGCCTGATATGACGGGAACTCAGGTGCTCTCAAACTTAGTGCGCCCCGATGTGGCTAAAGAGTTGACATTCACCGCCAGAGTTTTCAGCGGTCGTGAAGCCTTTGAACTTGGATTGGCTACCAAACTTTCGGAGACTCCATTAGCTGATGCGATGGCCATGGCCGCTGAGATCGCAGGTCGTAGTCCAGACGCTGTACGCGGATCCAAAGAGTTGTTTAATCGTGTCTTCTCGGCTGGGGCAGCGGAACAATTTGCGGAAGAACGTCGAGTGATTGGTTCGTTGATCGGTCGCCCGAATCAGGTTGAAGCCGTGATGTCAAACTTTGAAAAGCGTCCCGCCAACTTCATCGACCCCTCCTAAGCAACCAGTCCACACGTTCTAGGTAGGTTGCTGCGCTTAAAACGGCGCTTTGGCTACCGAGAAGCCGGATGTGTCGCATAGATGTGTCCGATGTCTGAGCTAAATCGATTGGTCATCTGGGCTTTGAGCCCGTAGTGTAGGAATTACCAATCGGGCCAGCGTTGTCCCCGGAGACACAGTTATTAAGTTCGTGGACCCAAGAGAGACAACGATGCAGATACAAACAGATCCTTCAGGCTTACCCAGCGCTCATGGCTTGTACGACCCGCGCTTCGAACATGACGCCTGCGGTGTCTCTTTTGTGGCCGACATCAAAGGTCGCGCTAGTCACGATTTAGTGCTTCGTGGCCTCGGGGCATTGTGCAATATGGAGCATCGTGGTGCCACCGGTGCCGAGGCCGAGACTGGCGATGGTGCCGGCGTGCTGCTTCAGATTCCGGATCGCTTTTTGCGCGCTGTAGTTCCTTTTGAATTGCCAGTCGTTGGCTCGTACATCGTTGGTATGGCGTTTCTGCCGTCGGATATCGCACAAGCGGCGCAGGCACAATTATCAATTGAGAAAATTGTCGCTGAAGAAGGTTTGTCGGTCCTCGGTTGGCGCGAGGTGCCCGTTGATCCGACCACGCTTGGCGCAGGTGCCCGTGCGGTGATGCCGACCTTCCGCCAAGTCTTTATCAAGGATCCACAAGGAGCATCGGGCATTGACCTTGATCGCAAAGTCTTCGTGGCCCGTAAGCGGATTGAGCACGAACTGCCGACCGAACTAAAAACATATTTCCCATCGCTGAGTTGTCGCACACTGATCTACAAAGGGATGTTCACGACTCCGCAGTTGGGTGCCTTTTATCCGGAACTCGCAGACGAGCGCCTGGAAAGTGCTCTTGCTCTTGTCCACAGTCGATTTTCAACGAATACATTTCCGTCGTGGCCGCTTGCCCACCCGTATCGCTTCATTGCACACAACGGTGAAATCAATACGGTGCAAGGAAACCGCAACTGGATGCGCACCCGTGAGGCGTTGCTGCAATCTGATCTGATTCCCGGTCTCGAAAGAGCTTTCCCGATTTGCACCGTTGGTGGTAGCGACTCAGCAAGCTTTGATGAAGTTTTGGAACTCCTGCATCTCAGTGGGCGCTCTTTGCCCCACTCGATCTTGATGATGATCCCTGAAGCATGGGAGAACCACGAGACGATGGACGCGAAAAAGCGCGCTTTCTATCGCTTCCATTCATCGCTGATGGAACCTTGGGATGGTCCAGCATGTGTGGCCTTCACCGATGGCACAGTGATCGGTGCTGTACTTGACCGCAATGGTTTACGTCCGAGTCGCTATTGGGTAACAGACGATGAGATGGTCGTGTTGGCATCTGAAGTTGGGGTGCTTGATATTGACCAAAGTAAGATTGTTCGCAAAGGTCGTCTGCAGCCCGGAAGAATGTTCCTGATCGACACCGCTCAAGGTCGCATCATTGACGATGAAGAAATCAAACAAGAGTTAGCCCACGCCGAACCCTATGAGGAATGGTTAGCGGACGGTCTTGTTGAATTGCAGGATCTTCCAAAGCGTGAGCATATGGTCTACAGCCATGACAGTGTTCTTCGCCGTCAGCAAATGTTTGGTTACACCCACGAAGAACTTAAAGTTATCCTTGCCCCAACATCTAAGACGGGAACTGAGCCCATTGGTTCAATGGGCTCAGATACTCCGATAGCGGTTCTATCGGATCGCTCGCACCTGTTATTCGACTATTTCCAACAACTTTTTGCTCAGGTGACGAACCCGCCGCTTGACGCGATTCGTGAAGAAGTAGTGACGAGTGTTGGCTCCACAATCGGGCCCGAGGGCAATCTGTTGGAGCCTGGACCTGATAGTTGCCACCAGTTGGTCCTGCCGTTCCCAATTATTGACAATGACGAATTAGCGAAAATTATTCATGCTGATGACGAAGCGTCTTATCCAGAGTTGCACGCCCATGTGGTCTCAGGGTTATATCGCGTCGCTGACGGCGGATCTGGTCTAAAGCAAGCCCTTGATGAAATATGTGCCGATGTGTCGTCGGCCATTGAAGCAGGGGCGCGAATCATCGTCTTATCCGATCGCAATAGTGACATGATCCTGGCTCCGATTCCATCGCTGCTTCTCACAGCAGCAGTGCACCACCATCTGATTCGTGAAAAAAAGCGGACTCAGGTCGGGCTCGTTGTCGAGTCCGGTGATGCTCGTGAAGTGCACCATATGTCCTTGTTGGTTGGTTACGGTGCTGGTGCCGTTAACCCATACCTAGCCTTTCAATCGATTGAAGACATGATTCGTGAAGATGTTCATGGACTTGGTGGAGTTGACCCCGAATATGCCGTGAAAAAATACATCAAAGCTTCTGGTAAGGGCATTTTGAAAGTGATGTCCAAGATGGGAGTGAGCACGGTGGCTTCATACACCGGTGCTCAGATTTTTGAAGCGATAGGACTGGGTCACGACCTAGTGGACGAGTATTTCACTGGGACCGTGAGTCGCTTGGGTGGTATCGGCCTTGATGAGATCGCTACTGAGGTAGCAACTCGCCACGCCGTGGCTTATCCGAAAAATCCCGAACGGCGGGCACATCGTAAGTTGGAACTTGGTGGCGAATATCAGTGGCGCCGTGAAGGGGAATACCACTTATTCAATCCCGAGACAGTTTTTAAACTGCAACACTCAACACGCTCTAAGCGCTACGACATCTTCAAGCAATACACACAGTTAGTCAATGACCAATCCAAAAATCTGGCGACTCTGCGCGGCTTGTTCGAGTTCAATACCGTCGGTCGAACGGCGATAGCGATTGATGAAGTTGAGCCAGTCTCAGACATTGTTCGGCGGTTCTCGACGGGTGCCATGAGTTACGGATCGATTTCAGCGGAAGCCCACGAGACCTTGGCTGTGGCGATGAACTCGATCGGTGGTAAGAGCAACACCGGCGAAGGTGGCGAAGACGCTGATCGGTTGTATGACGCCCCGCGTCGCTCTGCGATCAAGCAAGTTGCTTCAGGACGATTCGGCGTGACGAGCGAATACCTCGTGAACGCTGACGATCTGCAGATCAAAATCGCTCAGGGTGCGAAACCTGGTGAGGGTGGGCAGTTGCCGGGCTACAAGGTGTATCCGTGGATCGCCAAGACCCGTCACTCAACACCTGGAGTGGGACTCATCAGCCCACCGCCCCACCATGATATTTATTCAATTGAAGATCTCAAGCAACTCATCCATGACCTCAAGAACTCCAATCCTGCGGCACGCGTGCATGTCAAATTGGTCGCCGAAATGGGAGTGGGCACTGTTGCTGCGGGCGTGAGTAAAGCCAAAGCCGATGTGGTCCTGATTTCGGGGCACGATGGTGGTACTGGCGCTGCACCGTTGACCTCTTTGAAGCATGCTGGTGCTCCGTGGGAACTGGGCCTGGCCGAAACGCAGCAGACCTTGATGTTGAATGGCTTACGTGATCGGATTGTCGTTCAGGCGGACGGTCAACTCAAAACTGGACGCGATGTCATCGTGGCAGCATTGTTAGGGGCCGAAGAGTTCGGTTTCGCAACCGCTCCATTAGTTGTGAGCGGTTGCATCATGATGCGCGTCTGCCATCTTGACACGTGTCCGGTCGGTGTCGCAACGCAGAATCCTGTGCTCCGTGAGCGTTTCAGCGGCAAGCCTGAATTCGTCGTGAACTTTTTTGAGTTCATTGCTCAGGAGGTTCGCGAATTGATGGCAGAGTTTGGTTTTCGAACTCTGCAAGAAATGGTCGGACACAGTGAGCTGCTCAACACTCGCAGCGCCGTGGATCATTGGAAAGCCAAGGGATTGGACATTTCACCGATTTTGGCTACTTCTCAGAATCCTTATAACCAGTCAATGCATCAGGATGTTGATCAAGACCATGGTCTTGATGGAGCACTAGATAACGTTTTGATCTCGCGTGCTGAAAAGGCCATTGAGAATGGTGAGAAGCTTCGCTTCGCATCAACGATCACTAACGTCAATCGCACTGTCGGCACAATGCTCGGCAACGCAGTCACGCGTCGTTGGGCAGGCGCGGGATTACCTGATGACACCATCAGTATCGATTTCACTGGCTCTGCTGGACAAAGTTTTGGGGCATTTATTCCCAAGGGAATCACCTTGCGATTGTCCGGTGACGCCAACGACTATGTGGGCAAGGGTCTCTCGGGGGGTCGGATTGTTATTCGTCCCGATCATGCAGCCACTTTTGTGGCTGAAGACAACGTGATCGCAGGGAATGTCATTGGCTATGGCGCCACAAGTGGCGAGATCTATTTGCGGGGCATCGTGGGTGAACGATTCTGTGTTCGTAACTCGGGCGCTACTACCGTCGTTGAAGGTCTTGGTGATCATGGTTGCGAATACATGACCGCTGGGCGAGTGGTAGTGCTTGGTGCTACAGGGCGCAACTTCGCTGCTGGAATGTCTGGGGGCGTGGCCTACGTCTATGACCCAGATTCAGTCTTTGCGGCCAAGGTGAACTATGAGATGGTCGAACTTGAGACACTAGATGACACAGATCGCAGTGAATTGGAGAGCATTTTGTTGACACATGTTGCCGAAACGCAAAGCGCGGTTGGAGTGAGAATTCTTGGCGAGTGGAAAATTGAATCTGCGAGATTTGTCAAGGTCATGCCGCGTGATTACAAGAGAGTCCTCGCTGTCATGGCGCAGGCGCAAGCATCAGGTTCAAGTGAACAAGAAACATTGGATAGCGTGATGGAGGCAGCTCGTGGGTGAGACAACTGGATTCTTGAAATGGGATCGACAGGGACCAAGTTATCGTCCAGTTTCGGTGCGCTTACGGGACTGGAAAGAGGTCTACGAGCCATTCGATCATGACGAGTTGAATAAGCAAGCGGGACGTTGCATGGATTGTGGTATCCCGTTTTGCAACAACGGATGTCCACTTGGGAACTTGATTCCCGATTGGAACGATCTGGTGTATCGCGGCCATTGGCAAGATGCCATTGATCGTTTGCATGCCACTAACAACTTTCCTGAGTTCACTGGTCGCTTGTGCCCTGCACCATGCGAATCGGCTTGCGTCGTGGGCATTAATTCCAACCCTGTGGCGATTAAGCAAGTCGAAGTGGAAATCATTGATCGTGCGTGGGAAGAAGGTTGGGTCATTCCGCAACTGCCGAGTGTGAAAACTGGCAAGCGCGTGGCCGTGATTGGGTCGGGTCCTGCAGGTTTGGCAGTTGCCCAGCAACTGACGCGTGCGGGCCACGAAGTTGTCGTTCTCGAAAGGGCTGATCGCATTGGTGGATTAATGCGCTACGGCATTCCTGAGTTCAAAATGGAAAAGCGTCACCTTGATCGTCGTATTGAACAGATGGAAGCCGAAGGTACTGAGTTTCGAACTAACGCAATCGTCGGTCAAAATGTGGATGTTGATGTTTTGTTGGCTACTTTTGACTCGGTCGTTTTGGCCTGTGGGGCAACTGCATGGCGCGAACTCGCAGTGCCCGGTCGTGACCTAGGCGGAATCCATCAAGCCATGGAGTACCTGCCATGGGCGAATAAAGTGCAGCAAGGTGATATCGATGCCTCGCCGATCAATGTTGCTGGTCGCCATGTAGTGATTATCGGTGGTGGAGATACTGGTGCTGATTGCTTAGGCACTGCTCATCGTCAGGGAGCCGCATCGGTCACCCAACTGGAAATTATGCCTCAGCCTCCGATGGAACGTGGCGGGGTTAACCCATGGCCACAATTTGCCATGGTCTACAAAGTGACATCGGCTCACGAAGAGGGTGGACAGCGTTTGTTTAGCGTGAACACCGAGAAATTCCTTGACAATGGCGAGGGTCGGGTACGCGCCTTGTTGCTTCATGAGGTTGAAATGAAAGACGGAAAGTTCACCAAGGTGGAAGGTAGCGAACGTGAGATCGCCGCCGAGTTTGTATTCCTTGCGATGGGATTCGTGGGACCAGAAAAGGACTCATGGCTTGACAAATTGGGTGTTGAACTTGACGAGAGAGGCAATCTCAAGCGCGATGATGCGTACATGTCAAATGTCCCTGGGGTGTTCGTAGCGGGAGACATGGGTCGCGGACAAAGCCTGATTGTTTGGGCAATAGCCGAGGGTCGGGCTTGTGCTGCAGGCGTCGATACGTACCTGATGGGTGAGACGACACTGCCTGCGCCGATTCCGCCGAGTGCCCGACCATTGGTGTAAGGACCGGTGAAACACTCAACTGTGGCGTTGTCCACAGGTGTTGCCGTGTTCGCGACCGCAAAACGATCTAGATTGACGCCCGTGCTTAGAGTTCGTATTTCATTGATTGGTGTTGGTCTTGCAGGCATGGCTTTGCTGGCTTCCTGCGGCGCTGACCCTGGTTCCTCGGCGACTACTTTGCGTCCGCTGACGTCCACTAATTACGCCACCACTCCGCCCTCGGTGGTGACGACCGTTGACCCAGCAAACACTTTGCCGCCGGCTATCAGTTACACGATTGTCAGTGGCGATTCTGTGTACGCCATCGCTGGTCGTTTCGGGGTAGCGCCGGTTGAGTTAGCGAGTTACAACAATTGGCCCGAAGGCATTTTGCATAATCTCGTGGTTGGGCAAAATATTTTGATTCCACCCTCGGCAATGCAGACCACTACTTTGCCTGGTCTGCCGATTCCAACAGAGACGACAATGCCTGGGCCCGACCCGGGTCAAGGTAAGTACACCGTTGTCGCAGGTGACTCATTTTCTGCTATTGCCAATCAGTGGGGCGTCACGGTGTCGGCGCTGATGGCTGCCAATGGTTGGGTTGATGTATCTGTGGTGATTTTGCCAGGAGACGAAATCAATATTCCTGTGAAAACGAAACCCTAGAAGACTTCGTTAGTTTCCAAGATCTGGCCAGCGTCGTTTTTGGCGGCGCCGTAATCCCGCAGTGCCCATTTCGCGTCGCTCAGAAAGAGCCCACTGACGTCGCCATCCGGTGTATTCGGGGCCCGTCAACTTTGTATTTTCTTTGCGCGCTGAACGTTGTCGAGCAGTCCAGAAATCGGTTAAAGATTCGTCACCAAGTTCGGTTACGGCCGCCTCAATACGTGCCGAAAATCTGCGTGTATTTTCTTCGTCAAGAGCTCGTAATGGTTGGCCAAAAACCACCTTCGTAGTGCCCAATTTGGGTCGCGTCATGCCCTTGCCGAAAAGCGCACCCGTGCCATCGATAAAAACTGGGACCACGGCGGCACCGGTTCTTGCCGAGAGATAAGCGGCGCCACCTTTGAAGTCTTGACCCCAGCCATCAGGTGAGCGGCCACCTTCTGGGTAGATCATCAAACTCCAGCCATCGTCAATGAGTTCTTTGATCATCTCTGAGGATTTGCGACCAGTGACCTCGCGATCAATAGGGATCGCATTGAGAGACAATGAGGCCATCATGGCTTTCCAACGTTTGTCAAAAAAGTAATCAGCCGCCGCAGCCACAACAAGTTTTGAGCGCCAGGGTTCGGGAACTGTGATCGCCATCACTGCGGTGTCGAGGTGACTGTGGTGGTTGGGTGTGAAAATTAAAGGTGGGGGATCATCGAGTCGCTGTAAGTCGCTGAGTCGATCAGTGCCATATACCTTGGGGCTAGTGATGCCTTTGATGACGAGTCGCATCGGTCCGTTGACGATGCCTCGGCGGACAAACTTGGCGGGAGCCTTGCGAGCCCACGAGGTGTCGTAATCCGCTCCGAGTTTTGCTGGCTTGTGGGGAACATCCATTCCCAAAGGCACAGTCGGTGGAAGATATGGAAAACCCTGACGATAGGTGCGTTTGGCAATTGGGTGAGTGATCCGTTCAACCCAGTCACCAAGGCGCGCTGCTTTAGCTAAATTGCTCGGCTTCCAAGGTGCATCGTCGCGTCGGGCCATCACAGTTCTCTATTCACGAGACATCGGCCACCATCAGCGGTGGCGAATGGAGATGGGTGATGGTGGGTGCGCGACCAACAACATCGCTGGCGATTTCCAAAGCATCATCCATTGTTGAAGCGGGCACGAATCCGAGACGGCGAACAGTCTTAGGGTCTCCACCCACGATGATAATTCTGCTGCAGTGCTGTAGAGCATGGCTACCCCAGTACCACATGTAGAAAGGATGCACTCCGTGATAGGCGTAGGTGGTGCGATACAGATGCTTATACCATTCGTCTTCGGCGTACTGCTTCTCCCATTTTTGTGACATCACATGTGGGTCAGTGGTATCAGCGAGAACTTGCTCAAAGAAGTCGATATATGACGGATGATGCACGGGATGGAAATCTGGTTGAGTTGGGTGAGTCATGATGATCACTCCGCCTTCACGCACCAACGGCATGCCTTTGTACATGTTGAAGTAGTAACCAAGACCCATGCACATCACCAAGATCGGGTTGAGGATCGAGTTCACGTTGTAAGGACTGATGTAGGGGATGCCCATCGTCAAAATGTCGGTCTGACCTTTCACCTCAACGAGTTGCTGCTTATAGACGTGTTCCGTCGTGATGCGGTGTACGGCTTCAACGTCACCAGCTTGCACGCTTGTCATCTGGTGGGGGGCTTCAATTGAATGAAATATCTTGCGTGCCAGACGTGTTGGCGTGCGCTTCAGCGCTTTGGTTGAAGCGAGATAGGTCATACGGTCAGAGGGTGACCATTCCCATTCACGTTTGGCTAGGAAACCAAATGGAGAGGGAAATGTGTCGGTGTTCAAAGTGGTTTCAATTTGGAAAACTTTGACACCACTGTCGATCAAGACTTTGCCCATTCGCCAGTTGCTTTTGTGCAGTTCACTGCGGTGCTGATCCATAAAACTACGAGAATGAATCATCGTTTCAGGATTGTGATGATGACGTAGCGACTTATAAGAGGAAAGGCCTGTTGCGGTGCTCTTCCAACCACCGTCCATGGCCACGAGGTTGATGTTGACATAGACAAGTAGATCGCTCTCAGCGGCACGCTTATTGATTTCAACATCTTCGCCGTGTGGGGTTTGCCCGAGGTAGGTCAAATTATCGGGGTCTTCTGCATCATGTTGATACAACGTCCCACGCGGAGCGAAGGCATCGTAGATGCGATCGCCCAGGCAGTGGCGAAGTTCTTCTTCGGTCATTCGGCGATGCAGTGCCAAGGCTGAAATGATGTGCACATCGTCAACACCCGCTTCGGCGGCCATGTCGAGTACTGCCTCAATGACGCGCTGACGAATATCGGGGCGTTCCATCTTGGGTAAGGGCAAACTCACATCGTCAAAAGCGATAGTCAGTTTCATTCCAGGGAACAGTTGCTCGGGTAAGGGGTCTTGTTCAATGGGATTGAGAAGGGCATGACGAATTGCACCGTCGACATCCTCAATGGCTGGGAGAGGTTCTGGCGCGTAGATCACGCGACTACGACCAGCAGGCAGTTTTTCTAAGGAAAAGTTTTCACCTCGCCAAAATAAAATAGGTGGTGTCGACTTATCAACTTCTAAAACAAAACCAGGACGAGGCATTAGTTGGTCTCCTTCTTTTTGCGTTCCGAAGTTGAACGCAAGTCAAATACAATTTTCACGGCACCACGACGTCCAGATGCCGCTGCATGAGCGATGGCATCTTTGTAATCATCAAGGCGATAGGAAGCAGAAACAAGGCGCTCAAGTTGGCACTCAGCAGCAGTGTCAATAGCAAGATCAAAGGTGTGCTTGCGGGTCCCATCGGGCATTGATTCAGTTCCGTAGGTGTAGGCACCAATGAGTGCAGTTTCGCGATGCCACAAACCGGTGAGGTCTAAAGAAACAATGGCTGGCATGCCGAGAAGTACAACGCGACCGCGGGGACGAGTGAACTTCAAGCAGTCCATAATGCTGTCTGCACTTCCGACAGCGTCAATGGTTGCATGACATCCACCCGAGAGATAATCGCCGACAACATGACAGCCAGATTCTCGGCGTACTGCACGTGCTAATTCTGCGGAAGGAACGACAACGTCAGCGCCGAGGGAACGCGCTAAGGATTGCTGATGTGGATAACGAGCACCAACGATGATCCGCACGCCTGGCACGTAGCGCCGCAAGCCAGCGATCGCGCATAGTCCCATCGTGCCCGCTCCGAGAACCGCCACGATGGGTGTTTCACCTCGCTGAAGTGCGATCTGTACGGCGGGCCAGGTCGCCAAAGCAGCGTGAATCCCTCCGGCTGCAGGCTCAACAAGAACGGCTTGTTCATCGCTCATGGCATCAGGGATGCTGTGTAACTGACTTTCGTGGGCAATGAGTTCGCTGGCCCACCCACCACCTGTGGAATGACAAAATCCAGTTTGAATACCGGGCTCGAGATGACCACCGACTAGGTGCGCATAATCATCGCCGTCTCCTGGGGCAGCGCCTTCAAATGGGAGTGGAAGACCGCGACATGCGTGACCGAGTACAGGTTCAAGGACGACACGGCGACCGTCATCGCAATCGGCCACAACTTCGTGACCAGGAACAAAGGGGAAGGAGACCCAATCGTCAAAGTATGTTGATGCGTGGCCTTCAACGAGCGACAAATCGCTACCACAGATACCCGTGAGACGGGGGGTGATGCGATGCCAACCCTCGGCATTGGGGAGCTCGGGTGCAGATTCATTGACTAATGAGAGTGGCCCAAATTTGGCAGCTCCAAGAGCACTGATCGGGCTGACCAGGCGGGCCACGGCAAACTTGGTGTTGCTCCGAGTGATCTTCAGTGCTTTCATAATCCCGACCGATACGAAGAGCGCTTATTTCGTTCAGAAAAACGCTTCTGTTCGCGCTCAGACATCATGGGACCGAGAGGAAGGCGTGGTCTTGGACCTCCAGATGCTTTCTCCCAATTTTCAACGAGCCAGCCGCGTTTGCGAGCAATCGTTGCCAGACGCGTTTCGGGGTTCACGGCCACTGGAAAGCCGACGGCTTCAAGCATCGGTAAATCACTGCTGGAGTCGGCGTAGGCAATTGATTCCTCAAGGCGCAAACCTTCGCTAGCGCAGTAATCGGCCAAAACTTGGGCACGTGTTTCTCCGGTTGGTGGAACTCGTGCAAGTTCACCCGAATATGTGCCATCGGGTCGCACTGTCATTTCGGCGGCCACAATTTCATCAAATAATGGTCGTAAGCCTTCAACGGCAAAACTCATGGCTCCCGTAATCAGAATCGTGCGATGCCCGAGAGCGCGGTGTTCGCGAACTCGACGAAGTCCAGCGGGAAAACTTTTTGTCATAATCAGTTGCGCCAAAAGTTCTTGGGAATCTTCTTCGATTTGTTGCACGGGGGCATCTTCGTAACGCCGGTAAAAATAGCGCAAGAAGTCGGAACGGTCTTTGCGATCCATGGACAATAAGTTCGGTGCTTCGCGCAGGGTGCGCAAAACATAACGTACGCGTTCGGGGGAGTTCAATCTGCGTGTCGCTAGCCACGAGAAACTTTCCACGACATTGCTGGAAATCAAAGTATTCTCTAGATCAAAAGCCGCCACATGCCGACTTGGATCAAGGACTTGCTTGCGCAGCCTGTCACTGCGGTCAAGAGTGCTTTTGCCAGGTGTGGTCTTCACTCGACTGTGCAGGACAATGGATGGAAGGTGAATGGTTGAGATATAGGTCGGCCAATGTACGACTCGCGGATCAAGACAGAAAGTCTCTCGATCTGCCTCGCTCATACGCTCGTTGATGGCTAACAAATTGTTAACTGAATAGATCGCTTCACATTCGGTATAAAGACCGTATAACTCAACATATTCAAGGGCTCGTTCGATTTCACCACGGCGATCTTCAAGTTTTGTGGACCATGCCGCCTGCGTACCGCGCAAGGGTAAAGCTCCAAGAAGTTTCTCGCTCTGGGCGATGACCGTTTTCGCGCGGGTGAGTTGTTTTTCAACTTTTCCACGACCGGGAAACTTCCAATCAGGCACGACAATGGGCTGACCTTCTGCATCATAAATTGGATGCTGGGTAAACCAGTCGCGAACATTGTCCACCAAGGTGCGGTATTTGAGTGGGTTCGTTGAACCAGAAGCAACTTGTGTGATGTGTGGTGCTTGATCTGGACCCAGAGCGGCAACTGCCACAATCGCCGCCACGACTAGGTCAACTGGGATGACGTCCACCGTGCCTTCTGGAACACCGGGAAACTGATCAAGTAATCCTCGAGCGTAGGAAATGATGACGGGTTCGGCCATGCGAAATCCGCGAATCCAGCCAGGTGAGGGTTCGGACAGGGCCGATTCGATGATGGAAGGCCGAACAATACTGACCGGCACATTTCCTTTTGTCTCATGTAGGGCTTGCTCGCCGAGAGCTTTGGTGAAGGCATATGCATCTGGCCAACCCACGCTGGCGGCACGCGTGCGACCCGCTTCAACAAGTTGATCTTTGACCCAACGTTGGCGATTCTGTTCAGTCTTGGCAGCTAATGCGGGGGCCCCAGCGGCTCCTAATTCTGAACGCGCTTGTGAGCGAAAGTTCGCAAGTTGTGCGGGGGCACGACTTGCTGCTTCGGCATCGCCGCGTAAACGTCGCGCCGCGGTGACTTCAGTCTTCCAATTCAGCCCAATATCGAACGGTCCGGCACTGACAAGTTCTTCAGGTGCCGTGCCGCGTCGGTTGCCAGCCACATAGCAAGTACTGACGGCCACTAAATGAGGCATTGTGCCATCGGCTTTTGGTCCCATGGCATTGAGTAATTCAGCAATGCGCATCGGCCCCAGCAAGTTGACTTCCACCGCACTATCAAGCGGGGAATCAAAAGAGACGCTCGCTGCGGAGTGGATGACGATGTCACATGATGCAAATATTTGCGCATCACTTGGTGATAGTCCAAGTCCATCGGTACTGACATCTCCGGCCACGACAGAGATTCGACCCATGATGCTGGCATCAAAATCTGCTCCGAGTTTTTTTCGCAGTCGATCGAAGGCATCATTTTTTAGAATCTCGCGCCGAACTCGCTCGGCAGCGGGTGTGCGGCGGCCATCACGTACCAGTAACACCAACTCGCAATCAGGCACGCTGAACAGCAAACGCTCAACTAGGGCAGTGCCAACAAAGCCAGTTGCCCCAGTGATTGCGATGCGCTTGCCCCGAAGATTCTCTGAAATCACAGATCATTTTTATCACGGTTCTCTACCAAATGGTAGACAATCTCACAAAAAGGTCTCTGGGGCTGGTAGGAATGGGTGATGGCTCGTCACTCACTCGCCCCCAATCGCCGTAGTGACACTCGCGAACGGATTCTGGAAAGTGCCACGATTCTCTTCGGTACCAGGGGATTTGACTCTGTCAGCCTGGATCAGATTGCTGCTGAGGTGGGCGTCGCTAAACAATCGTTGCTGTATTGGTTTGCCTCCAAAGACGATCTCATTCAGGCTGTTTTGGTCAATATGGCCGCCGAATTAACCGTTGTCGTTGAGGCTGCCATTCGTTCTGCACCCGATATGCCCTTGGATCGTCTCGAAGCGGTGATCCACGCTGTTTTTCGCCCGGCCGTGCGCCGTCCTGCCTTATTGGGTTTACTCCGCGAATTGAGTCGTTTGCCCACGGGTGCAGCCGAACACCTGACCGAGATTCTCAATCCACTGGTGACTCGTGCTGGGACTTGGCTGCGAACTGAAATGCAAGCGGGTCGACTGCGTCAGGGGGATCCGTCACTAATTATCGCTTTGGTGTACGCCACGGTCGCCGGCATTGCGACTGAACCCGAGGCCTTGCGAGTTGTCGGGTGGAGCCAAGATGTCATTGGTCTGCGAAAACTGCGCAATGAGTTGACCTCATTTTTGCGGGCAGCACTGGCGCCGTAGTGACATCTCAGTGGGCAGTATTTCTGCGCCGACGGGCGTGACGCTGTTGAGCCAGTTCGACGAGGCGGTCAATCAGTTCAGGGTAACTCAGCCCCGAAGCTAACCATAATTTCGGGTACATCGAGATCGGTGTAAAGCCAGGCATGGTATTGATCTCATTGCACAGAAAGCCACGACCATTTTCTTCATAGAAAAAATCGACTCGCGCTAAACCCTCGCCGCGCAACGCCTGGAAAACTTTCACTGCCAGTTGGCGCACTTCATTCGCAGCAGCATCACTCAACGGCGCGGGCACTAGCAGTTGAGCACTATCGCCAAGATATTTATCTTCGTAATCATAAAACTCATGGGCTGGAACAATTTCCCCCGCCACGCTGGCTTCGGGTTCAAGACTGCCAAGTACAGCGACTTCAATCTCACGTCCCTTGATGGCCTCTTCAAAGACGATCCATTCGTCGTAAGTAAGTGCCTGCTCAGTCGCTGCTATGACCTCGTCAACATCGTGTGCCTTACTGACGCCGACGGAAGAACCCATATTGGCGGGCTTGACGAATAGCGGCAGCCCAAGTTCGTTGACAATATCGCGCAGGGTTTCAGGGTTGATTTCTGATTCTCGAAGAGCGTGGTATCGCGGTTGGGCGATTCCGTGACGTGCCAGCACATCTTTGGAGAGTGCTTTGTCCATGCCAATCGATGAACCCAAAACTCCGGCTCCGACATAGGCCACGTCAAGTAATTCCAACAGGCCTTGAATGGTTCCATCTTCACCCATGGGTCCATGTAATAGGGACATCACCACAGCGTTTGCGTTTCCCATAGCGGCGGTCAGCGCCAGTGATGCAGCAACTACGGGTCCACTGGCTTGCAAGCGGTCAGGTACAGCATCTGAGCCACGATCCAAAGCAGCCATTGCCGATTCAGCAAGGTGCCATTGGCCATGTACATCGATACCTAGGGCTGTGACCGTATAGCGCCGAAGATCAATGGCTTTCATCACATGGGCAGCCGTTGAGCAACTGACATCATGTTCAGCGGACTGTCCACCAAAGATGATCACCAGGTTCGTTCGCTGGGTGTCGCTCATCGCCATCTGGTCCACATCTTGACGCTAGTGCCCATGAACAGGTCATTGGGTTCATCGTGGGGCGCACCTATGGCGAATCGGTATCTTGCGTGGCGAGCCTAAGCACTACGATGTCAAGGGTATGGCCCGTTCAAATTCTTATCAAGCCGATCCCAAATTTCTGACATACCACGCTTTGCGTATTAAGGGATTCGCCAAAACTGAGACCTTGGCCGAGATCGTGGCTCTCAAGGTCAGCGAAGTGGATTCTCATCTGCAAGAACTGGCTGCTGAGGGGTTAGTCATGTTCCGTGAGGCTCGTTCATTGTGGCAACTCACACCTGCAGGTCGAACTGCGCATCGCCCAGCCTTGGATCGTGACATTGCAGGTCTTGATCTAGAGCCTTTGAAGGTTCACTATCATCAATTTTTAGAGATCAATGATTCTTTCAAACATCTCTGTGGAGATTGGCAGTTGCGCGATGGTGCTCCTAATGATCACAGTGACGCCGCCTATGACCAATCGGTCATCAAACGCTTGACGGCATTGCATGCATCGGCAGTGCCAGTGCTTCAAGCCATGACGCTGATTTTGCCGCGTCTGGCTAATTACGGACCTCGTCTTGAGTCAACCTGTGCCTTGGTTGAAGGTGGAGTAAACAATATGTTTACGGGAGTGATGTGTGGTTCATTCCACGATGTGTGGATGGAACTTCATGAAGACTTGATCCTCACTCAAGGAATTGATCGCGCTAAGGAGGGGAGTTTCTGATGGCTCGTTTTGGAAATGTTCTCACAGCAATGGTGACACCTTTTGATGCCAGTGGGGCGCTTGACCTTGATGGTGCTCAACGTTTAGCAAAATGGTTGCAAGCCAACGGTAATGATGGACTCGTCATAGCCGGAACAACTGGCGAGGCGCCCGTGTTGACGGATCATGAGCGATTGAGTTTGTTTGCAGCAGTGGCCGAAGCAGTGACCATTCCTGTGATTGCGGGTACGGGAACTAACGACACCTTGCACTCAATTCATATGACGAAAGAGGCCAGTAAGTTGGGCGTGGCGGGGCTATTAGTTGTCGCGCCGTATTACAACCGCCCTCCGCAATCGGGTATTGAGGCTCATATTCGCGCCGTGGCCGCCGCTTCTGATCTGCCAATCATCGTCTACGACATTCCCGTACGGACAGGGCGAAAAATCAGTACCTCAACTTTGTTGAAGTTGGCTCATGATGTTCCAACGGTCGTGGCTTTAAAAGATGCTGCCGGAAATCCTGCTGAAACTGCCAATGTCATCGCCGCTGCTCCATCTGGCTTTGAGGTTTACAGCGGTGATGATGGATTGACATTGCCATTGCTGGCTGTCGGTGCAGTTGGAGTGATTGGCGTGGCCACACATTGGTCGGCGATTGATCATCAGCAGATGTTTAGTTGTTGGCAAGATGGAGACACCGTCGGCGCGCTGGCCATCAATCAACGCCTGCTGGAAAGTTTTGCCTACGAAACTGGAGACGAATCACCTAACCCGATCCCCAGCAAAGTGATGATGAATTTGCTAGGTATTCCAGTCGGCGAGTGTCGTTTGCCGATGGGTCCACCTGCTGATTTCGTCGTCGAGAAGGCCAAAGTAGTTCTCGCCAATCTTCAGGCTTCTCGTTTGCGAGCCTCCTGATGGCAGCGCCAGTCCGGATTGCCTTTCTCGGTGGTCTCGGCGAAATTGGTCGCAACTGTATGGTCATCGAACAAGATGACAAGTTGTTACTCATCGATTGTGGGCTGATGTTTCCTGATGCCGATATGCATGGCATTGATCTAGTTCTTCCTGATTTCACCTGGCTCCGTGAAAATGCTGATCGGGTTGTGGCCTGTGTGGCGACTCATGGGCATGAAGATCATGTCGGTGGCTTGCAGTATCTATTGCGCGATCTCAGTTTTCCGGTCTATGGCTCTGATGTCACTTTGGGTTTGGCACGCAACCGCATTGAAGAAGCGGGACTGCTCGGTCGCACTGAACTGATTGTTGTGCGCGACGGTGAACGAAGAATGATCGGCCCATTTGATGTTGAGTTCATTCCTGTCACACACTCTGTGCCACATGCTTTTGCCGTCGCCGTGCATACATCACAAGGAGTGCTCTTGCACTCTGGTGACTTCAAATTGGATCTCACTCCAGTGGATGGTCGCCGCACCGATTTAGCGCGCATCGGTGCTATCGCTTCAACAGAGGGAATTCGTTTGCTGTTATGCGATTCGACGAACGCCGAAGAACATGGGCATGCTCCAAGCGAAACATCAATCAGCGGTGCTCTGAGGGCTTTGTTTCATGAGCACCGTGACCGCCGAATCATTACTGCCAGTTTTGCAAGTCATATTCACCGAATTCAACAGATCATCGATGCCGCTGTGGAAACTGGGCGCAAGGTGGCCACGATGGGTCGCTCAATGCAGAAAAATGTGCGTATGGCCCGTGATCTCGGGGTTCTTCATGTTCCAGATGACACGTTGATTGATATTGAACAAGCCGATGATTATCCAGCGCACAAAGTGTGCATTATCTCCACTGGCAGTCAGGGCGAACCCATGTCGGCTCTGTCGTTGATGGCGCGTGGCGATAGTAAATGGCTAAAAGTCACTGAACGTGACGCAGTTATTTTGTCCAGCGATGCTATTCCAGGCAATGAGACCAATGTGACGCGAGTAATTGATGGACTGTTGCGTGCTGGCGCTGAAGTAGTGCACTCCGGTATCGCTGATGTGCACGCCACAGGACATGCCCAAGCCGACGAACTCAAAACGTATCTTTCAATTGTTCAGCCAGAATGGTTCGTGCCAGTGCACGGCGAGTATCGGCATCTCGTGGCTCATGCAAAGTTGGGCATCATCATGGGAGTTGCGAAGTCCAATGTTTTGCTCTGCGAAGATGGAGATGTCCTTGAACTTTCTGATGAAGGACTCGCTCGAGTAGCGCGAATTCCAGCTGGTTATTTGTATGTTGATGGCATCGTCGGTGACGTTGGACAGGGCGTGTTGCGCGACCGAAAAGTTCTTGCTGAAGAAGGTGTTGTTGTCGTCATTGTGACTGTCGACGTCGCCACTGGGAAAGTGCTGACGGGCCCTGAGATCATCACTCGCGGTTGGGTCTACGCCCCAGAGGCTGAAGATTTACTTGATGAAGCCTGTGAAGTCGTGGCTGCTGCTGTGGAAAAGGCTTTGGCGGAAGGTGTGCGTAGTCCTGAAGCTTTGGAGAAAGACGTACGCCGTGCTGCTGGTCGTTTTGTGAACGAGCGAACCAAGCGCCGTCCGATGATTGTCCCCGTGGTCATGGAGGCCTAGGTGGCCCGAAAGAAATTGTCTCCGAAATACTTTGTCGGGTGTTTAGTCATTGTGTTGTCGGCTTGCGGAAGCGAGCAACCAGCTGTCAAAGACTCAAGTCTGCGGCTTGATCTCATTGAGCAGGCAATGGATGCCGTTGATGCAGCGGTCGGTGAAGATCAGGCTTATTTTGAAATCAATGTCACTGACTCGGTCGTCAACCTTTTTCTTGCCACCGATCTTGATGGTCAACCAAATCCCGACGGATTGCCCGATGCCATGGTGCAATATGTTTTTACACCGCAAGACGGTCTTGAGGATGTAGCTCTGCCACTGGCTGCTAATGGACCGACCTTCACGCGCTCCGCTGTTAATTTTTCAGTAGAAAAAGTACTATTGATAGTCGTCAGTGCATTGCCCAATTCAACGGCGAAAATGTTCGTCATTGCCGGAGTGGGCACGGCGTCGGGGTCCACGGGAGTTGCTGATTATCGAGTGCGTATGAACTCCTCGCAAGGCGGTGAAATGTCCGTGCTCGTGACGAAAGATGGTGAGATCATCGGTACGGATGCTTCTTAGCCGATTATTGCCATAAAAACAGTGTGCCTAACTGGGGGTATGACCGAACGCATGCGCGCCCCATTGCTAGCGTTGGGGTTGATGAGTGCGAAAAAACCAACGGCGAAGAAGACCCACTCGCGCTCCAATTCTGCTGGTCGTGGGGATCAAGCGAAGGCTTCGCAGACTGGCGAAGTTCGTCGGGCGATTAATGGTCGCGAAAGTGAGTTTGTGGCGATTGCGTTTATCGTCTTGGGCGTCATCGTTGGCTTAGCGGTCTATGCCCGACTCGCTGGTCCGGTTGGGCGCGGGGCGGACACGGCTCTTGGCTGTCTGCTGGGACTCGGTCGATATTGCTTGCCATTGGTATTCGTTGCTATCGGCGTGGCGCAACTGCGTGGAGACGAAGCGCCCAATCGAGTGAAGTTGGCTCTTGGGTGGGGTGGAGTTGTGTTATCCGCTCTCGGAATTTTGCATGTTTTTAAGGGCCCAGATGCCTTCACAGGTGTGGATGCTCTTGGCGGCGCAGGGGGATGGTTGGGAGCGATACTCGGCCAGATCCTGCAAGTGACGATTGGTGATATTGCTGCGGTTCTGGTTTTGACAGCACTGGCTCTCGGTTGCAGTTTGTTGATTTCAAGTCTCAGTCTGAAAGATGCAGCCAGTGCTGTTGGCAGCTTTTTCTCCACGATTGTGAGTGGCGCTCGAGCAAGCGCACGATCGCTCACTGAGAGTCTCGGCACAATCTCTGAAGATGATGGAGAGGATGACGTTGGAGAGGATGACGTTGAAGCGGATGCCGATGAAGAAGAGACTGTGGGCGAATACGACGAACTAGAGGTCGAACCGCTTGATCATGAGGAGCCTGCAGTTGAGCCAGAACCAGAAGAGGTTTTTGTCCCACCTGTGAAGACGCCGCGACCTTCAGCCGAAGTAGACGTTCCTCACACTCAAGGGCAGTTCGACTCGCCAGCAATGAGTGCGCGTGAGTGGAAGTTGCCGCCACTTTCCTATTTGGCGCGCAGTAGTAAGCAAGCCATCGATCAAAGCGAAGTTAGTCAACGCGGTGAAGATCTTGAAGCAGCATTGTTGTCTCATGGTGTCAAGGTCACTCTTGTTGACCAAACCGTTGGTCCGACTGTGACTCGTTATGAACTTGAACTCGGTCCCGGCGTCAAGGTGGCGCGTGTGACTTCATTGCAAAAAGATATTGCCTATGCAATGGCGGCTACCGATGTGCGGATCTTGGCGCCGATTCCCGGCAAGTCGGCGATCGGTATTGAGGTTCCAAATAAGACTCGTCAACTCGTGGCTTTAGGTGACCTCATGGCTTCGGCCGAATCAAAAGTGGCCAGTCATCCGCTTGACGTAGCGATCGGCAAAGATATTGCGGGCCGTTCTGTGTTCTTGAATTTGGCGACGACACCTCACCTATTAATTGCAGGAGCCACGGGCGCAGGTAAGTCAAGCGGCATCAACTGCATCATCACTTCAATCTTGATGCGTTCAACACCCGATCAAGTCAAATTGATCTTGATAGACCCTAAACAAGTGGAGATGGGTCAATATGCGCGGCTCCCACATTTACTCACCCAGCCCGTGACGAATCCCAAGAAAGCCGCTAATGCCTTGCAATGGGCGGTGCGTGAAATGGAGAAGCGTTACGACCTTCTCTTTGAGATGGGCTATCGCGACATCACTGGCTACAACGCAGCCTTTAACCGTGGTGAAATCAAGGCCGCCGCTGGGTCTGAACGCGAATATGAGCACATGCACTACATCGTGGTAGTGGTTGACGAGTTAAACGACCTGATGATGGTGGCTGCCCGCGATGTTGAAGAGAGCATCACGCGCATCGCGCAAAAAGCTCGAGCCGTTGGTATCCACTTAATTGTTGCGACGCAACGTCCTTCGGTCAACGTGATCACTGGAGTGATCAAAGCCAACGTTCCTGCCCGCGCCGCTTTTGCTGTGTCATCACAGATGGACAGTCGAGTGATTCTTGATCAGGTTGGTGCCGAAAAACTGGTCGGCAAGGGAGACATGCTGCTTTTGCCTGGTAACTCATCGGTGGCTCAACGTATTCAAGGTTGCTGGGTTGACGAAGAAGAAGTCCGCAAGGTCGTTGCCTTTTGGAGACAACAGGCCCCAACGGTTCAATATGTGAGTGGTGTGGAAGGCGATGAACCGGCCGCAGGTAGCCCTGCTGGGCAAGCCATCACCGAGAGTTATGGAGACGTCGATAGTGATGAGGCATTACTCAAGCGAGCCCTGGAACTGGTCGTACGTAGCCAAACGGGCTCCACATCAATGCTTCAACGCAAACTAGGAGTGGGTTTTGCGCGCGCTGGTCGCCTGATTGATCTGCTGGAGCAACAAGGCATTGTCGGACCGAGTGTGGGCAGCAAGGCGCGCGAAGTCCTGATGACGGTTGAGGAGTTTGAGGCGCTCTAGTCCTCGACATATCTTCTAAAAGTTCTGTGGATTAGTATCACCTGTTGGCGGGCCATGTGGTTTCGCTGAGGGGAGAAGTGTCGTGGAACTTATTGAAGTCACAAATGGTTTGAGGTTTCCAGAAGGTCCGATTGCGATGCGGGATGGCAGCGTTATTTTGGTGGAAATGTTTGGACCGCGCATCACGCGTGTCCGTCCTGACGGATCTAAAGAAACAATCGCTGAGATGACCGGTGGACCGAATGGTGCCGCTATTGGTCCCGATGGATTTCTCTACGTGTGTAATAACGGCGGTTGCTTTACAGAACTTGACTTTGGCGGACTGAGTTTTCCTGGCCCTTTTGATCAAGCAAATTACAGTGGTGGTCGCATCCAGCGCGTCGATATCTCAACTGGCGAAGTGACTGATCTGTATACCGAGTGCGACGGTCGAGCATTGCGCGCTCCCAACGATTTGGTTTTTGATACTTCCGGTGGTTTCTATTTCACCGATCACGGCATTCGTGACCTCACGGCGCGGACGGCGGACTTGACGGCCATCTACTATGCGTCTGTAGACGGTTCTTCAATTCGCGAAATTGATTTCCCAGTTGAAGGACCGAACGGCATTGGTCTTTCTCCCGATGGAACGACGGCCTATTGGGCCGAGACACACACTGGTCGCGTCTTTCGTCGCAACATCACGGCGCCAGGCGTCTTGGCGCCAACTATGCCAGGAGATACGCAGGCTGTCTTGTACGGATTACCAGGTCTGCAATTGCTTGATTCGCTCGCTGTGGATGGGGCGGGGAATGTCTGCGTGGCCACCTTGGTCAATGGCGGCATTACTGTCATTTCCCCATCTGGCGAGTTGCTGGAGCATGTCGCCACAGGTGACCTATTGACGACAAATATTTGCTTCGCCGCCGATGGTAGCGATACTGCCTACATCACCCTGTCAGGTACTGGCCGACTCGTGAAGACCCAGTGGAAATACGGTGGTTTGAAGTTGGCCTACTCGGCTTAACGCTCTGCCGCGACCCCAGCAGGTAGCCTCATATGTCGTGACCAATCAAGTGCAGCACTTCTACGTTGAAACGCTTGGTTGTCCCAAGAATCAGGTTGACTCCGACAAATTGATCGGTACCTTGCTTGCCGATGGCATGCTCCCCACCGATTCGGCGGGTGACGCTGACCTTGTTGTTGTCAATACATGTGCTTTTATTGATGAGGCGCGGCGGGAATCTATTGACACGATTTTGTCCCTTGATGGACAACGTAAGGAAACCTCTCGTTTGGTCGTGACCGGTTGTATGGCCGAACGGTACGGACAAGAACTTGCAGATGAACTTCCCGAAGTAGACCTTGTGGCAGGTTTCGGAGTTCCAGTTCATACACCTGCTGCAAAGAAATTGATTCCTGTGGGATCGGCGCCGATTCCTCTTTTAGATCTCTTAAATTTGCCTCGCCCAAAGTCGTTGTCGCCGTGGGCGTATGTGAAAATTGCTGAAGGTTGCGATCGAAATTGTGGCTTTTGTGCGATTCCATCATTTCGTGGACCGCAACGCAGTCGTGACGTGTCATCAATTCTTGCCGAAGTCGAACAATTGCAAGCCCGCGAAATTGTCCTCGTCGCCCAAGACTTGGCTAGCTACGGCAAGGATCGTCCGACTGAACTTGGAGCAGGAAGCATTGTTTCTCTCGTGCGTGAAGTCTCCAAAATGGTTGAGCGGACACGTCTGTTGTATCTCTATCCCAGCGATTTAAGCGATGCCTTGATTGATGCCATCTGTGACACCGGAGTTCCTTATTTTGATCTCTCTCTGCAACATGTGAGTAAGCCATTGTTGCGCCGTATGCGTCGCTGGGGCGATGGTCAGCGTTTCCTCAACCGCATCAGTGATATTCGATCTCGTGAACCTGATGCAGCCTTTCGCAGTAACTTCATTGTTGGCTATCCGGGTGAAACGGAAGAAGATCATGATCAGTTATTGAGTTTTGTTGAGCAAGCACAACTTGATTGGTGTGGCTTCTTTGCCTACTCGCCCGAAGATGGCACATATGCCGTTGACCTTGATGGTCAGGTCCCAGAAGGCCTGATGCGTGAACGTCTATTGGAACTGAGCGAAATGCAAGACAACATCACCGCACGTCGTCGCGATGATCTCATTGGTCGAACGCTCAATGTTCTTGTGGATGAACCTGGAGAGGCCCGTAGTCATCGTGAGGCCCCAGAGATTGACGGCATCATTGAAGTACCGCAGGATCTCGCGGTCGGTGAGTTTTACGATGTTGAGATCACTTCTGCCATGGGTCCTGATCTCATTGCCATCTCAGCAACCTGATGTAACTAGGGTCGCGCAATCTAGGTCTGAGCATGGTCAATGTGGCAGGCTTAGAGCGTGCCAGTCGACCCCAACGCCATAGCCACCTGGGCCAACGCAGTCACCGTTGGACGGATACTTGTTTCGCCTTTGATGTTTGTGGTGATCCCCGATTATCCAGGAGGTTCGTGGGTTGCCTTTGCCTTATGGTTCGTGCTCTGTTCAAGCGACGGCATTGATGGATATTTGGCTCGCCGGCATGGGGCAACTCGATCGGGAGCCTTTCTCGATCCATTGGCTGACAAAGTTTTAGTCCTCGGCGCAATGTTCACCTTGGTGAGTCGCGATGTGTATTGGGTGGTGCCAGTTCTGGTTATCGCTATCCGTGAAGTTGCGATCAGTATGTATCGGGTACTAGCGGGAGCTAAAGGGATCAGCGTTCCTGCAAGCCGTTTAGCGAAGTTCAAAACTGTGGCGCAGCAGCTGAGTGTCGGTTTCGCCATCATTCCTCTCACAGCGGATGACGGGACATGGTTGTGGTTGTGGTTGTTATGGATCGCAGTGTTTCTGACGACTACTAGCGGTCTGCAATATATGTGGCGGGCCCAGCGTCTCAAGCGGGCCGCGCTGAATCCGGCAGGTTGAGGTGCGCTGTTCCGTCGTCGCCGTGGGAACCGAACTTCTTCTTGGGCAAATCGTTGACACTAATTCTTCATGGATTGGCGAGCGCCTAGCTGCACATGGCATTAGTTCGTTACTGCAAGTCAAGGTCGGCGATAATCATCAACGCATCGTTGACGTGGTTCGAGCCGCTTTAGTTGAGACGGATGCTGTCATTATGTGTGGCGGACTAGGTCCCACGCATGATGATCTGACACGCGAGGCAATAGCCGAGGTCATGGGTGTTGAACTTGTATTGCATGAAGATATTGCTCAAGTCATCCGCGAGATGTTTGAAAGTCGCGGTCGCCGAATGGCTGACAACAATCTTCAGCAAGCCATGGTGCCAGTGGGTGCCACAGTCATTCATCAGACACGAGGTACAGCGCCAGGTTTGATATGTCCAGTGGGGGACAAAGTGATTTATGCCGTCCCTGGAGTTCCCCATGAGATGCAAGACATGATGGAGCGAGCCATCTTGCCCGATCTGCGCGCACGGGCCGGTGAGGCAGGAGTCATTGTCAGTCGCGTGATTAGGACTTGGGGTGAAAGTGAAAGTGGCTTAAATGAGCGACTCAACCCAGTGATCAACGAATTGGAAAAACTCGGAAATCCCACCTTGGCTTTTTTGGCGAGTGGTTGGGAAGGAATCAAGGTTCGTCTCACTGCGCAACACACCGACGAGCAGCAAGCGCATGCGTTACTTGATCACTGGCAACTCAAGGTGCACGATCTTGTGGGCGAGGTGATCTTTGGCTTTGATGCCGAAACGATGGAGTCAGTGGTGCTGGATATTTTACGGAGCCGCGGCCTGACTTTGGGGCTGGCCGAGTCGGTCACTGGGGGATTGGTGTCGGGCAGGCTGTCTGCAGTTCCAGGAGCAAGTGACGTTCTGCGTGGATGCGTGGTCTCCTATGCCAGCGAAGTGAAGTATGACCTTTTAGGGGTGCCTCGTGGGCCTGTGGTGACTGAGGCCGCGGCCATTGCGATGGCGCAGGGTGCATGTCGCGTATTGGGTTCTGATGTGGGACTCTCGCTGACTGGCGTGGCTGGTCCAACTGAGCAAGAAGGTCAGCCGGTTGGCACGGTCTGCGTGGGAATTGCCCTTTCAGGTGAACCAGCATTTGCCACCACTCTGCGGATGCCGGGTCAAAGAGATCAAATGCGCCAGATGTCGGTGATTTCGGCTCTGGATTTGTTGAGAAGGCGTTTGCTGGCTGGCTAGGCAAAGGTTGCGTCCCTCAGGGCGAGTGGGCTAGTAACCTTGAGAGGCTTGCCCTCGTAGCTCAGCTGGATAGAGCAATGGACTTCTAATCCATCGGTCGTACGTTCGAATCGTGCCGAGGGCGCACATCAAAACGGGTTTGACCTGATGAAATCAGTGATTTTACTCGTAGACTTTGGCGACTGTTCCGGTGGTCATTCATCCCTAAATGCCGGCGAATACTGAATGAGGTCTGCGTGAAGTTCAAGAAGGGTGACACCGTCATCTACCCTCAGCACGGAGCGTGCAAGGTGGAATCGATCAGCAAGCAAGACCCATTGAATACTGGCAAGGTCCAGGATTATTTGGTGCTGCGTACCGTCATTGGTGAAATGACGTTGCGAGTACCTATATCCAAAGTTGATGAGGTCGGCGTTCGTCCACCAGTGTCACCAGATGAACTTGAAGATCTTGTCGCAGTGTTAGCCAAGGCTGACCCACGCGTCCCCAGCAACTGGAGCCGCCGTTTCAAGAATCACCAAGAAAAACTCAAGAGTGGCGATGTGTATCAGGTGGCCGAAGTTGTTCGTAACTTGGCGGCGCGTAATCGTGACGCATCTTTGTCTGCTGCTGAGCGAACGATGTACGAGCGGGCGCGTGTCAATCTGATCTCTGAAATCGCTCCGGCGCTGAAGGTCACCACTGACGAAGCCGAGCAGTATCTTGACGATGCACTCGCAAAAGGTGTCCTCAAGCCAGTCAAAGCTGTCAAGGCCGTTAAGGCTCTGGCCCCCAAAGTTGAAGTTGCACCGAAAGATGCTGACGACGACATGGACGACGATGACGATGACGACTTCATGGAAGAAGCCAAGCCAGTCAAGGCCGCTCCTGTGAAGAAGGCTGCCGCTGAGAAGAAGCCCGCCCTGGTGAAGGAAGAAGCCAAGCCAGTCAAGGCCGCCGCTGTGAAGAAGACTGCCGATCCCAAGGATGCCGCCCCTGTGAAGGCTGTTAAGGCTGCCCCAGCGAAGAAGGCAGTGGCAAAGAAGCCCGCAGCGAAGAAAAAGTAGTTTTCCTCGGGAGTTCGCCCGTGTCACTTGTGCACAATCTTGGTTAGTGTGCGTGCAATGATGAAGCGCGCGGTGATTACTCGTGAAGAACTGAGTGTCCGTATCCAGAGCGGCGACATTGAGACTGTGATCATGGGTTTTGTTGATCGCTATGGTCGGTTAGTTGGCAAGCGGGCAACTGGAAGATTCTTTCTCGATCACGTGGCAGATCACGGAACTGAAAACTGCGATTATCTCTTGACCTGCGATATCGACAATCAGCCTGAGGTTGGCTTTCGCTTTTCAAACTTCGGTCTGGGCTATGGAGATATGTTGGCCAAGGCTGATTGGGAGACCATTCGCATTGCCTCGTGGTTGCCCAAGACAGCGATCATCATGTGTGATTTATTCGACAGCGCTTCTGGGGAGATGGTCGCCGTTGCGCCACGTTCGATCTTGCGCCAGCAAGTTGAACACGCCGCTTCAATGGGCTACTTAACATTGCTCGGTAGTGAGATTGAGTTCTTTTTATTTCATAACTCATACGATGAAGCAAAGGAGAACGGCTACGCATCGTTACGACCCCATTCGGCATGGGCGCAGGATTACAACATCTTGCAGACGACACGCGATGAATACATCGTCGGAGCGATTCGCTCAGCCATGGAATTATCGGGCGTGCCCGTTGAGTTCTCTAAAGGCGAGGCTGGTGCTGGACAGCATGAGATCAACTTGTCATATTCGACAGCGATTGAGATGGCTGATCGCAATCACTTGTACAAAAATGCTGCCAAAGAAATCGCTGCCGCTCACGGACGCTCCATCACCTTTATGGCTAAGCCCGATTTCAATGATGTGGGCTCGTCCTGTCATATCCATGCCAGTTTGTGGTCGCTCGATGGTCAGACTTCGGTCTTTGCCGATTCCGCTGATGCATTGGGCATGAGTCAGGTCTTCAAACAATTTTTGGCTGGGCAAATTCATACGGCGCGCGAGTTCTCTTTGTTATGGGCCCCAACGGTCAATAGTTATCGCCGTTTCCAACCTGGTTCGTGGGCTCCAACGGGTATTGGTTGGGGCGTCGATAATCGCACCTTGGGTTTCCGTCAGGTCGGACATGGCAACGCAACGCGGGTGGAGAATCGGATTCCGGGTGCCGATGCCAATAGTTATCTGGCATTCGCCGGCACGATTGCTGGTGGCTTGTATGGCATCAAAAATAAGTTGACTCTCGGCGAACCATTCATGGGCAATGGATACGAGGACTCAAGCGTGGGTCGAGTTCCTTGGAACCTTCCCGATGCGATTGCCTTGTGGCGTGACAGTGACATAGCGCGTGAATGTTTTGGTGAGGAAGTGCATCACTGGATTTTGCGTTCCGCGCAAAGTGAATGGGAAGCCTTCAATCGCACCGTGACCGATTGGGAAAAGAATCGCTACTTCGAGCGAATCTGAGTTTGTGCTTCAAACTCACCCAGTGGGCAGTATCGTCGGAGCGTAAAGAACGGAGAATTTCATGGGTCGTCTACAAGGAAAAGTCGCAATCATTACTGGCGGTTCATCAGGTCTCGGCCGAGTCGGCGCAGAACTCTTCGCCCGTGAAGGCGCCCAAGTTGTTATCGCTGATGTTGTTGATGGTGATGAAGTGGTGGACGCCATTGATGCGGCAGGTGGTGAAGCAACATTTGTGCGCTGTGATGTCAGCGATGAAGGTTCTGTTGAAGCAGCAGTACAGCACGCCGTTGAAACTTTCGGGGGGCTACACATTTTGTATAACAACGCTGGCGTGATGCTCAGCGATGATGACGGTCCGACGAACACATCTGTCGAGACCTACCAACGCACCATGGATATCAATGTTTTGGGCACATTGCTTGGATGTCGCTACGCCATTCCCGCAATGTTGGCAAGTGGTGGTGGATCGATCGTGAATGTGGCGAGCTTCGTGGCTCACATGGGTGCGGCTACTCCGCAAGTGGCCTACACGGCCTCTAAGGGAGCGGTGTTAGCGATGACTCGCGAAATCGCGGTCATTTATGCTCGTCAAGGGATTCGTGCGAATTCGTTGTGTCCTGGTCCGATTATGACTCCCATGTTGGCGAAGTTTCTAAGTGATGACGAAAAACGTCAGCGGCGACTTGTGCATATCCCGATGGGTCGTTTTGGCGATGCAAGTGAAATCGCTAACGGAGCACTCTTTCTTGCATCTGATGAGAGCAGTTGGATGACGGGTCAATCATTGATTATTGATGGCGGCATCACGGCGGCCTACGTCACTCCACAGTGATCTAGCCCAGAGTGACCAATCCGTGAGCGGTCATGATTGTGGCACTCAGTTTCGCTTCATCGTCATAGTTCAAAGTGATATTTACTTGATCATCGCCCAATAGGGCTGAGTCACTCACTGCGGAGAGCATCAAGTCAATTGTTCGCGGCGCAGGGTGAAAGAGATCCAAGGTCATCAGGGTCCCACCAGTTGCGAGGCTTTCTGTCGGATGTATGGTGCGTCCCCAATCAATAAAGAATGGCAACACTCCTCCTTCGGGAATCGGCAATGGAGTCAATGTAAGTTGCCACTCCAATATCACGCCGTCGGGTCGTTGACGACTCATTGAATGAACATCACCTGGATCAAAACCACTCTCGCGAGCAGCGTTTACGACATCGCCGAGTGCGCGTTGTGGCGACGCGCACCAGGCCACCAACTTGGGTGACGCGAGGTCATCAATGCCGAATGGGCGGGGGGCGATTGGCGTGGGTTGAGCGGGATCGGGGCCGATGATTTCGAGGTATGTGCGCGGACCTAGTCCG
>ERZ889217.229-NODE-229-length-37094-cov-121.291180_pt1 | contig 37094 bp, 37 predicted proteins | sample MGYA00521098_ERZ889217 | MGnify/ENA primary metagenome ERZ889217 (study PRJEB32303, sample SAMEA104408613) | aquatic metagenome | biome: Brackish water; feature: Pelagic; material: water | place: Baltic Sea | collected 2014-06-10T22:04:00 | depth 2,362 m ... | reverse complement strand
GCCCGCTGCTCTTCGGTCGCCGGCGGAATGTCCGAGGCCGCCGCCAACCGCCTGAGTTGCAGCCGGTGCCAGAAGAAGCTTGCCACGAAGGACGAAAGAATAATCAAGGCGGAGACGGTGCAGAAAATTATCCGCCGTTTTCTCCGGCGCAGGAGCGCCTCGGGGGAAAGGCGTCGTTTTTTCCGCCGCGGGCGCCTCCGGCCGGACGAAGGGCGCTTTCTCCGGCGCGAACGCGACCGGCTGGGCTGTGGGTTGGCCGGGCCGGGGATCGGAGTTTCCATGGCTGCAAAAACGCCTAGCGTGGGATCCTCCATCATTTAGTCAAGCGCGGCCTCAACCTCAGGCCCGCCGTGTTTTGGACCCGCCGGACCAATACGTCGGCCTGCACCACCGCTTTTCTTCGTTCCCAAGAGCCGCGCTTTGCGCTTCGCTCGATGGTCTGGCTTATGCTCTCTGCACAGCAATCGATCATCATCCGCTTCGAGGACGCCGATCCCGCCGGCGTCGTTTTTTATCCGCGCGCCATCGCCTTGGCCCACGCTGCGGTGGAGGATCTGCTGCGGCGCAGCGCGCTTGGTTGGGACGCATGGTTTACCTCGCCTCATTATGCGGCGCCCTTGCGCCGGGCCGAGGCGGATTTTTTCCTCCCGATGAAACCCGGCCAGTCCTTTGAAGTCTGCGCCAGCGTGGAGAAAACGGGTACCTCATCGATTACCTTTCTGGTGGAATTCCTCGAGGCCGCCGGAAACACCGCAGCACGCATCCGCACGGTCCATGTCCTGATCGACAAGGCGACCGGACAGCCCCTGCCCCTCACGGCGGAAATTCGCACCGCGCTCGGCACCGGCGCCTGAGCGGCGGCCCGGACGATCAATACCGCGGCGTTTTACCCAGCGCGTTGCGGACGATGGTTGCGGTGACGATGCTTTCCGGCCGGGCGAAGGCGGGAAAGACATCCTCGCTCGCCCCTTGCGCCTCGGCCCGCGCCGTCTCGTTCTCCGCCACCACGCGGAGCGAGAAGCCGTTGCGCTCGTCCGGCGTCAGGCGCAGCGCGACGCGTCCCGACCGCACGCGGCCTTGCAACGCGCGCTCGAGCGCCGCGAGATCGACCAACTCGCCGCGGATTTTGACCAAGTCATCGAGACGCCCGAGCACGCGCAGTTCCCCTCCGCGCAACTCGGCCCGGTCACTCGTGCCATACCAACCGTCACGCTTCGGATCCTCCCATCGCGTCCGGCCATCCTGGCCGAACATCATCCAACCGGTGAGCAAGGAGGGTCCGCGCAACTCCAACACCCCCTCGCCATCCAACCTCGCTTCCAGATGGCCGAGCAGGGGCAACCACCCCTCATGCTGGGCCTCGCTCCGCGCCGCGGCCACTTGGGAACCTGCTTCGGTCAGCCCGTAGCTGACCAGCAAGGGCCAACCCAAGGACTCCGCCCGTTCCCGCAGGCCGTTGTCCAAGGCACCGCCGCCCACCACCACGGCACGCAACCGCTCCGGGGCGGGCAAGCCCGCGGCAACCAGGTCATGGACCTGGGCCGGAACCAAGGCCGAGAGCGTTGCGCCGCAGTCCTCTGCCTTGAGGACAAACTCCGCCGCATTCCAGTCACCCAAGTAATGACCAGGCACTCCGGCTAACGCGGCACGCACCACGATGCCGAGACCTCCGACATGAAAGAGCGGCAAGGTGTTGACCCAGACATCCGCCGCGCCGGCGGCCAAGTGACGATTGACTGCGCGGGCGCTGGCCTCCAGCGCCCTCCGGGAGAGCGCCACGATTTTGAGACCGCCGCTGGTGCCCGAAGTCCCCAGCCACACGTGGTCCGCCAAATCGGGAAACTCCGCGGCCAAGACCCGGTTCCGCCAGACCGGGGCAAGGCGGGGGTTGAGCAGCAAAAGACTTCCGCCCGACTCCCAAGGAGGGCAACCCTCCCGCCACAAATCCAAGCCACGCCGCATGGGTCCATCATCCGCCGGTCGGGCCGAATTTCCCAAGGCAAATCCCCCGGCACCTTTTTTCTTTCCCGCTTTCCCAACGTTCGAACCCGCTTTTTCCTTGCCTCCAGGCCGCACTGCACGCACATTACGCGACCTTTCCGGCCCCGCCCCGCGGTGCCGCCGCTGTCAAATGCCAGGGTAGCTCAGCGGTAGAGCAGGGGACTCATAAGCCCTTGGTCGGGAGTTCGATTCTCCCCTCTGGCACCAAAACAAGACACCACCAATATGGCCAACATCAAATCCGCCGCCAAACGCGCCCGCCAAACCAAAGTCCGCACGGCCCGCAACCGCAGCACCCTACGCAGCCTCAAAACCCTCGCGGGCAAAACGAAAGCTGCGCTCGGCACCAAGGACCAAAAAAGCGCGGCCGACAAGGCCCGCCAACTCGTCTCCGAACTCGACCGCGCGGTCAAACACGGCACCATTCATCGCAACGCGGCCAACCGCCGCAAAAGTTCCCTCGCCCGCCAACTCGCGGCTCTAGCTTCCTAGGCCGCAGCGAGGAAAAACCGGCATACCTTTGCCGGTCGTTCCCGCACGGGGTCTTGAAAGGGGAGAGACACGTGCCTTGGCCTGACCGGCAGCGGCAAAACGGGTCTTTGCCTTGCCCTTCTGGAGGAGGCTGCCACGGATGGCATTCCGGCACTCATGATCGACCCAAAGGGAGACCTGGGCAATCTTCTGCTCACCTTCCCCAACATGTCGGGGGAGGACTTTGTTCCGTGGGCCAATGAGGAAGAGGCCCGCACGGCCGAGGGTCTCGACCGCCGAATTCGCGCCTTCCGAGGCGGAAAAATGGCCAGTCCCCCGACCTGGCCGGCCTGATCGCCGCGGTGCAAGACCCGCCATTCGACAAAATCGGCGGGCTCCGAAACCGATGCGGAACTCCGCCGGCCTCTGGAACTTCACACCGAGGCCCGTTCCGCGCAGGTGCGAACCGCGATCATCGTGGGCACCTCCCTGCTCGGCGCGCTCTTCGGCAAACGGGCCTCGGGGCTTGGTCATATCACCCGCGGCGGAACTCGAAGCCGAACTGGAAACAAAAGCCGCCCAGATCCCTTCGCCCTCGGCCTTGGTTTCCTCGCCAGTGATCCTCCGCCTCAAGCTCCTTCCCCCCACGCTGCGCATCGAGTCGACCGGCATACTTTGGAGTTCATCATCCACCGGGACGTTGCCAAACCGGGCCCAGCGCGCGGCCTTTTACGCTTTGCCCTGACCAAGTTTCGGTCTTTGCTCTGGCCGTGACACCACAAGTCAAAAACATCCTTTCCTGGTATGGAGCCGATAACCCCGGCACCCTGGCTAATCTTGCCCGCCTCCTCAACCACGGCACGCTCGGGGGCACCGGCAAGATGGTGATTCTGCCCGTCGACCAAGGTTTCGAGCACGGCCCGGCCCGCAGTTTCGCCATGAATCCAGCCGCCTACAGCCCGCTCTACCACTTCGCATTGGCCATCGAGGCGGGCTGCAACGCCTACGCCGCCCCGCTCGGCTTCCTCGAGGCCGGGGCGCGGGAATTCGCCGGGGACATCCCGCTCATCCTCAAGCTCAACAGCAAAGACACGACGGCCGACGAAAAGGACCCCATCTCGGCCCGCACCGGCACGATCGACGACGCCCTGCGCCTCGGTTGCTCGGCCGTCGGCTTCACCATTTATCCCGGCTCGAGTCTGCGCTTGGAAATGTACGAGCAGCTCGCCGAATTCGCCCACGAGGCGAAGCAGGCGGGGTTGGTCGTCATTGTCTGGTCCTATCCGCGTGGGACGAGCCTCAGCCCGGCCGGCGAAACCGCCATGGACGTCGACGGCTATGCCGCCCACATCGCCTGCCAAATCGGGGCGCACATCGTCAAAATCAAACTCCCCGCCGACTACCTCGAACAGCCCGCGGCAAAAAAAGTTTACGAGGCGGAAAATGTCCCGATCAAGACCTTGACCGAACGGGTCCGCCACTGCGTGCAATGCGCCTTTGACGGACGCCGTATTCTCATTTTCTCGGGCGGCCCGAGCGAGTCAGACCAGACGCTCCTCGAATCAATCCACGCCATCCGCGACGGCGGAGGCTTCGGCTCAATCATTGGCCGGAACTCTTTCCAACGTCCTAAAAAGGACGGACTCAAACTGCTGCGCGAGATCATGGACATCTACGCAGCCCCAAAGAACTAAAACTTATGCAACTCGGAATGATCGGACTCGGCCGGATGGGCGCCAATATCGTGCGGCGACTCATGAAAAACGGACACACCTGCGTTGTCTATGACACCCACCCCGACGCCGTGGCGGAGCTGGTCAAGGACGGGGCCACCGGCGCCGCATCCCTCGAGGAGTTCGCCGCCCTGCTGGAGCAACCGCGCGCCGCCTGGGTTATGGTCCCCGCCGCGGTCACCGACCGGGTGATCAAGGACCTTGTCCCCCACTTGGCGAAGGGTGACATCGTCATCGACGGGGGAAATTCTTATTTCCGCGACGACCGCCGACGTGCCAGAGAACTCGCCCCGCAAGGTATCCACTACATCGACTGCGGCACGAGCGGGGGCGTCTGGGGGTTGGAACGCGGCTATTGCCTCATGATCGGCGGGGAAAAAGACCCCGTGCAGCACCTCGACCCGATCTTCAGGACAATCGCTCCCGGGCGCGGCGACCTGCCCCGCACGCCGGGACGGGACAAAGCGGGCGGCACATCGGAAGACGGATACCTCCATTGTGGTCCGGCCGGGGCCGGACACTTCGTCAAAATGGTCCACAATGGGGTGGAATACGGCATGATGGCGGCATTGGCCGAGGGCTTCGACATCCTCAAAAATGCGGACGTTGATTCCCGTCCGGTCAGCCATGACGCGGAAACGGCCCCGCGCATGGGGAATGACCTCGACTACCATCTGCCGGTCGGGGAAATCGCCGAACTCTGGCGCCGCGGCAGCGTGGTCCAAAGCTGGCTCCTCGACCTGATCGCCATCTCCATGGTGGATGATCCGGAACTGAAAACTTTCTCCGGCCGGGTTTCGGATTCGGGCGAAGGCCGCTGGACCGTCATGGCCGCGATCGAGGAGGGCGTTCCGGCCGACGTTCTCAGCGCCGCGCTCTACGCACGCTTCCGTTCGCAAGAGACCGCCTTCTCGGACAAGGTCTGCTCGGCCATGCGCTACCAATTCGGCGGGCACCTCGAGAAGCCGGCGGCGGAATAAGCCGCGCGACGGGGCCGCCGGCGGCAACTCTCCCGGTACTATTGCCCGACAATCAATCTGTTGACCAAACGGATGGCCGGGCCGAGCAACGGAAGATGCTGGTAAATTCCGGCGGCCGGATTCCAAAAATCCTGGTGCAGAATAATCCGGCCCTCACCGTCGAAGCGCAGCTGCGAGACACCCTCGGTGATGATCGGCTTCCCGCCGGCGAGATTTTTCGTGCGGATTTCCATCGTCCAACGGGCGTAAACATCCGGTCCGGAGACCGCGACATCCTCGAGGCGGGCGGCAACTTTCTCCGCGCCGCGCGCCGTTTTGAGCAGATACTTTTCCACCGCCTCGATCCCGACCTCGGTCGCGACGGTGTCGTTGAACCACGCATCGGCGGCATAGGTTTCTCGCACGAGGGCTTTGACGTTTTCCTCGCTGAGATCCCCATAGAGCGCGGCAAAGCGTTGCACCGCCCGCTGCGCCGACTCGTTGCTCCCGAGGGAGACACCGGGATGCTCGGCAAGTGCCTTGGCGTAATCGGCCCGGAAGTCGGTGGGACCGGAGCTGCAACCAGGGAGGAAAAACATGAGGAGAAAAGGCAGGAGGAGAATCTTCACGCCTTATCTTCGGCCGGTGCCTCGCCGGGGGCAAACTCCGCTTTGAGCAACGCGTCAAAGTCGCCGCTCCGGCCGGCATAGAACGGGTAGCGCGCCGGGTCCTCCCCCTCGGGGAGATGCCGCCAGTGTTTGTAGGCCCAGAGCCACCCTTCGGGCTGCCGCCGCACTTGTCCTTCAAAAGCATCCCAGCACTGCTGGGCGATTTCCTGCTCGGTCGCCTCCGGCGAAAAGTGCAAAGGCGGATGCGCGATCGTGCGGTAACGTCCGTCCGCCATGGGCACGCTTTCGATCGGAATGATGGGGAGTCCGGTGCGCTTTTGCAAAACGGCGTGCAGCTTGGTCACCGAGCACCATCGGCCGAAGGATTTGATCGGCACGGAGGGCAGGCGCGGATCGAGTTGGAGGTCAATGAGGACGCCGATGTTTCCGCCCGCCTTGAGATGTTTGAACGTGACCAGCATGGAACGCTCCTGCGGGACGATGCGGTGGCCGCTGATCGCTCGCAGTTGGTCGAAGATCGGGCCGAGCAGGGGATTGCGGAACCGCTGGGTGACAATGCAGCCGGGCAGGCGCTCGAAGGAACCGGCGATACTCAACCACTCGAAGTTCCCGTAGTGCAGGCAGACGAAGATGCCGCCACGGTGCTGGCGATTCAATGCCCGTGCCTCATCCCAGCCTTCCATGACCATGCGCTGCGGGTAGTTGTCCGCCGTGAAATTACGGGCCCAAAAAAGTTCGAGCATGGAGCGGGCGAATTGTCGGTAGGAATCACGGCCGATCCGGCGGATTTCCTCCGGCGTCTTTTCACCGCCGAAAGCCATTTCGAGATTGGCTTTCGCGTAAGCCCGGCCGCGTTGGTCGAATTGGTAAACCAAACCGCCGAGCAACCAGGCAAGGCCACGAACCGCGCGCCACGAAAGCAAAGGAATCAGACGGGAAAAGCTCCAGAGCCCGGCGAACTCGACGCGGCAACTCAAGCGGGCCCAGGGCCCGAGGTCTTCCCAATTTGGAAATTTTTTTCCCACGGATCAGGCCGCCGCTTCGGGCTCGAGTCGCGGAAAGACCGGCCGGGGCTCGCCCACCATGTGCCCCGCCGCGACCGCACCCCAGACGGGCGTGAGATTTCCCGGGGACCCGAGTTGAGCCAGAAGTTCATCCGAGGCCTGCGGGATGACCGGGTGGACCAACACCGCGGCCAATCGCGCGGCTTCGACCAACGTGACGAGGACTTCGTCAAGACGGGCGACGCGGTCCGGGTCCTTGGCCAGTTTCCAAGGGGCCGAGCTTTCGACAAACCCATTGGCCGCCGCGATGAGTTCCCAAACCGCCTCGAGCGCGGCATGGATTTGGTAGGCACCGAGCGCCGCATCAAAACGACGGGCGGCTTCCGACCCGAGCACCTCGATGGCCAAAGCATCCGCCGATTTGTCCACCGGCCCGGCCGCCAGTGTCCCGCTGCGATAGCGGCGCGCCATGCTGACCGTGCGGTTGACCAGGTTGCCGAGGTCGTTGGCCAGATCGGCGTGGTAACGCGCCTTGAGCCGCTCCTCATTGAAGTCGGCATCCTGACCGGTCGCGATGTCACGCATGAGGTAGTAGCGCAAAGCCTCCGCGCCATAGCGGTCGGCCAGCGCATCGGGGTCAACCACATTGCCCGAGCTTTTGCTGACTTTGGTGCCCCCGAGGTTCCACCAGCCATGAACGAGCAACTTCGGCATGATCTCGAAGCCGGCGGCCTTGAGCATGATCGGCCAGTAAATGCCGTGCGCGGGCACGAGAATGTCTTTGCCGATGACGTGCGCGTCGCAGGGCCAGAGTTCCTTGAAATCGGGCAAACCCGTTCCGTCTTGGGCCCGGAATCCGGCGAAGGTGGCATAATTGAGCAACGCGTCGAACCACACATAGGTGACGTAGTCCCGGTCGAAGGGGAGTTCGATCCCCCAGCCCAAGCGGGATTTCGGACGCGAAATGCACAGGTCTCCCGCTTCCTTGGCCACCGCGTTGACCAGTTCGTTGCCGCGGAAAGAGGGAAAAACAAAGTCCGGATGCGCGGCCAGGTGGTCGACCAGCCAGGGGCGGTATTTGGAGAGCCGGAAATACCAATTCTCTTCCTCGATAAACACGACCTCGCCCCACTCGGGTCCGAACTCGCCTTGCGCGTTGCGTTCCTTGTCGGTCAGAAATTGCTCCTGCCGCACGCTGTAGTGCCCGCTGTGCCGGGCCTTGTAGAGGTCGCCCTGGTCGTGCAATTGCTGGAGCACGGCCTGAACCGCGGCGACGTGGCGCGGATCGGTCGTCTCCGCCCAGCCGTCGTAGGCGATGCCCAGCTTTTCCCACAGCGCTTTGAATTTTTCCGTGACCTCACGGGCAAACTGCGCGGGAGGAATGCCGGCCTTTTCCGCCGACTGCTGGACTTTTTGCCCGTGCTGGTCGACGCCGGTGAGAAAAAACACCGGGCGGCCGCGCTCGCGGTGCCAGCGGGCAATCACGTCAGCCAGCACCTTTTCGTAAGCGTGACCAATGTGCGGTGGTGCGTTCGTGTAATCGATCGCGGTGGTGATGAAAAAAGTTTGGGCAGACATCGGCATCCCATCAAAGCCTCCCGGCGCCCCCAACCCAACGTCAAAAAGCGCGAAAGCGACGTTACATCAGCGGACGCAGAATCTGGAGGGCCGACTCCTGCTGCGCCGTCGCGAGCCATTGGGCGAAGAGAAGCATCTCTTTGCCCTCGAGGAGTCCGCTTTCCATCCTCGGGCGTTGCTCGGCCGCGGCCTGCTCATCCAGTTCTCCCCGCGAGGCCACGTAAAGGGCAAAGCCGCCGCCAGCCTCGGGCGTAAAGCTGCCCAGCGTGCCGTCGGCCATGTCGATCGCGGCCATGGCGATCTGCCGCTGGTCGGGAGAGAGCTCCCGATCGAGCACGCTCAAGCCGGCCACCTTCTCCGGTTTGACCCCGGCCACCTTGGCCGCCGCGGCGAAGTCCTTGCCCCCGTCCATCGCGGCCCGCAACTCGGCAAGATCGCGATCCGCCGCTTCACGAACCATGGTGTCGCGCTTGCCGGCAATGAGGTCCGCACGCAAATCGGCGCGGGCCTCCTCGAAGGTCATGGGCCGCGCAGCCTCCACGCCGGCCACCTCGATCACCGCAAAGCCGTCATTGCCCACTTGGACGATTTCAAAATTTCCGGCGCCCTGCGGCAAGCGGAAGGCCACCGCGGCCGCCGCCGGGACCACTTCGCCATCCGCGCCGTCCAAAGCACCCCCGGTCGAAGCATCGGTGGCAAAGAAAGGAGTGGTCCGGACTTCAAGCCCCTTCTGCCCGGCCACCGTGACCAGATCCCCGCCCCCGTCGGTCAGCGCTTGGGACAAATCCCCGGTCATCGTGGCCGTTTTTTGCAGGGCCGTCACCCGCTCGGCGCCTTCCAACTTCCGTTGGTCCGGCCTCAGGGCAAAAAATACGTAGCGTACCGCACGTTTCTCCGGCACCTGCAGGCTCGAGGCCCGTGCCGCGAAGTCTTCGGCCAGCTCCTTGTCGTCCACTTGCACATTTTTGGCCACCGTAGCCGCCTTCCAGCGGAGGATCTCGAGATTGAGCGGACGGATGCGATTCAGGGCGGCCGTGGCTTCACCAGGCAGGACCACGGCCGGTGAACCGACGAGTTCCTTGATTCCAGCCAAGCGCAGGCTGTCGCGGATCACGCTTTCGAGTTGCCGCTCGGTGAATCCGCGCGGGGCGAGCTGCTCCTGCATGAAAGTGGAATATTTGACCGGATCAAATTGCCCCGTGGTCTGGAAAACCGGCAGCGTTTTGATGCGGTCGACCACCGCTTGGTCGCCCGGTTCGACGCCAAGGCGGGCCGCTTCATGCTGCATGACCATGAGGTTCCAGATGAAGTTGTTGGCCGCCTGGTCTTCCGATTGCGCCTGCCCGGAGAGATCACGGACCAGCTCGAATTGGCCCAAAGCAAGCGCCAGTTGGTAGTTGCGCACCGCACGTTCGATATCCACCTGCATGACATCGCGCCCGTAGATCTTGGCCACGATATTGCTGCCCACACGCTCGAGGTCGGTTGTGTTGTAGAGCCAGGCAAAGGCAATGATGGTCAGGGCGGCAATCAGGGTCATGAGCCAGCGCTGGTGCTTCCGGATAGTGGTGAACATGGGACGATTGTGTTGAAAAAGACGAAGGTGTGGCTTAATTGGTCAGCTTGATGAATGCAAGCCCCCGCGCCGCCCACAGGCTGTTTCTGGTCCTCGCCGCAGTGGCGGCTGTCACGGGGACGGCCTCGTCCCAAGATGCCGTGATCATGAAAACAGGACTGACCCGCGAAGGAAAAATCACCGGCCTGAGCGGCGGGAATGTCCGCCTGCAAATCCAAGCCGGCAGTTCAACCGGAATCCCGCTCGCCGAGATCCGCGAGGTCCGCATGGCAGCTCCGAAAGAATTTGATGCGGCAGCCTCGCGCCTGGCCGCCGGCGACGCGGCCGGGGCGGTCGGGGCATTGCAGAAAATCAATGACACCTACGCCGGGTTGCCAGCCCCATGGGCCCGGCAGGCCGCCGCCCTGCTCGGCGATGCCAAACTGGCCAGCGGCGACTTGGAGGGTGCGACGGCAGCTTATGACAAACTAACGCAGACCTATCCGGAAGCCACAGCCCTGGCCAACCTCGGCCGGGCTCGTCTGGCGGTCGAAGCCGGCCAGTTTGATCAGGCTGCCCTTCTGCTTGAACCCCTTCTGGCGGCCTCGGCCCAAACGGCATTCCCTCTGCCCTCCGATGCGGCACCCCTGTGCCAAGCCCACTTCCTCCACGGCCGGGTGCGGGAAGCCGCTGGCGACTACCAAGGTGCTTTGGCCAGCTACTTGAAGGCCAGCGCCCTCTTCCCATTCGACCCGCCTGCCGCGGCTGCGGCCGGGCAGCGCGCCGATACTTTGCGCGCCGAACATGCCGGTCTCATCGCACCGTGATTTTTCCAACACCCACCAAGACCATATGATCACCCAAAAACCCCTTGTTCTGCCTGCCCTGCTCCTCATTTCCGGTTTGCTCGCCGCATCCCCCGCCCGCGCGGCGGAAACGGAGGGCGGCAGCACCTCGATCATCGAGATGATTCTGCACGGCGGACCGCTCATCATCATGATCTGGCTGGCCATTGTCGCCACCTCCGTCGTCATGGTCACCTTCATCATCCAACTCTTCCTCCAGGTCCGGCCGCAAAATCTGGCCCCCAAGGCCTTGGTCGGTGCGCTCGATGAATCGCTCAGAGCGGGCAATTTTCAGGAAGCCTGGGAGACCTGCCAAGCCAATGCCAAAACTTACGTCGCCGCCGTCCTCGGTGGCGCTTTGGAGCGCATTGGGCGCGGCAAGGATGCAACAGACAACGCCCTTATCGAGCTCGGCATCCGCGAATCTCAAGTGTTCAAAACCCGCAACAGCTACCTCTCGGTCATCGGCGTCATCGCCCCGATGATCGGACTACTCGGCACGGTCATCGGCATGATGGGCGCCTTTGCCGTTCTCGGACAGACCGGAGTCTCCGACCCGCGCAAGCTGGCCATGAGCATCGGCGAGGTGCTTCTGGCCACCGCAAGCGGTCTCTTTATTGCCATCCCTGCTTTTATTTTTTACTACTACTTCCGCAATCGAATCAACGATGCCACGGTCTTTGCCGACAGCGAAGTCAACCATCTTGTCGAAGACATACCGTTTGACGAGGTCAAGGGCTTGCGTATCGGGGAAAATTTTAGCGCGGGCGACGGCCTGACCACAGATTCCGCCCTGCTCAAAACCTCGCATAAGGTCTCGATGCAGCTGACCACAAATTGTCCTATCTGTCAGACTGCCATCGTCTCCGGTCACAATCCTTGCCCGGGTTGCGGCTCCACTCTGGATTGGCAATCTTAGCGCCGTGTCCGAAGTCTCCCCCACAAAAGCGAAGAAAAAGCGCCGCCGTCCGGAGGCGGAAGCCGATCCTGAATTCCAGATCGCCCCAATGATTGACATCTTGCTCGTCTTGCTCGTTTTTTTTATGTCGATCAGCTCGACGGAGGTGCTCCAGGCCAACAAAGACGTCCGTCTGCCTGTGGCCAAAGAGGCCAAGGACGCGAAGGAGAACCCCGGTCAAATCATCGTCAACCTCGCGGTCAACCCGCTCGGCCCCGGCGTGGCCATCAGCGTGAACGAGAAAAACTATCCCTCATCCGACGACCTCATCCCCGTCCTGCAAAAACATATCGAAAAAAACCCGATGGTCCGTGTTGTCATCCGCGCCGACAAAGAGGTGCGCTACTCTGCCATGAAGAGCTTGCTTGCGGCCGTGGGGAAAGCAGGCATTGCCAACGTGACCTTCTCCGTCGTCGACAAGGAGGCGGCGCCGACCCCGTCTTGAGGCGCTTGCCCCAAGGACGGGTCGTATTTCGAAATTATGGGAGGCTCCGCGGGTTCCGAGGACGGCGACGTCGGGTTCCAGATCGCTCCGATGGTGGACGTGGTCTTCGTCCTCCTTCTTTTCTTTATGGCCTCGGCCGGATCACAGGTCGTCGAACGTGAACTGAATATCAGCCTGCCCAGCGGCCGGGGCGGCCAAACAACCGGTCCCCCACCCACCCCGGTGATCATCAGCATCAGCGCCGATGGCGTGGTCAGCATGAACAACCGCATCTTTGACACGCCGGCCAGCAAGGAACTGCCAGAATTGCGCGCGCAACTGAAAGACAACATCGACCGCTTCGGCGACAAGGATCCGGTCATCATCCGTCCGGACGAAAACGCCCGACAAGAACGCATCATCGACGTCCTCAACGGGGCCGCAGCGGCCGGGGTGAAGAACCTCACCTTCAGTTGAAGCGCCCGCTCTTGCCCGCCGCGCCAAGTGTCGCGGCTACATTGAATTCCTGGCCCCGCCCGCCCCGGCGAGCGCTTTGCTAGGCCATGACCTCGGGGAGCGCCGCCTCCACACCCGTCATGCCGACCAGGTGGTCGACATATGCGGCCGAGTGCACTTCGGCCAGCTTGAGGCGGGCTTTGGCCAAACGATCCTTGATGCCCATGCGGCCAGCCACTCCCGCGTAACTGGGGCTGGCGAGAAACTTCTCGAGGTAGTCGACATGACGCTCCCAGAGACGGGCGTCGATGCCCTGCTTGGCCCGCAGGCGCGCGCGGTACCAATCACTGGCCAGGACACTTTCCCGGGTGAAGAGTGTGCGGATTTCCGGAGCGTCGAACGTTTTCCCCTCGTAGTGACCGTCGCGCATGATGTGGAGCAGCGCTTTGATCGGCGGGCAAGCCCAGACAATGCTTCCGTCCGAAAAGTAATGCTCGGCCACGCGCTTTTGCGTGGCGACGATATTTTCCATCCCCTCGGCAAAGCTATCCATCCCCTGCAATTCGGGTTTGAGCATTTCATCGGTCAGCACGACATGCGGGTGATTAAAGACCCGGCCGAAGAACGTGTTGACGAATTTTTTTGTGATCCGGCTGCCGAGACGGCCGGCCGAAACCGGATGGCCGTCATGCTCGAAATCCTTCAATCGCTCGAGATATCCGTGCGCGTGGAGAAACTCCGGCGACCGCTCCTCGACACTCATGCGGCACCAAACTTCAGGAACAAGAAGACTGATGTCGTGGTCGACGCGGGCCTGCGGGCCGACGTAACCCGCCGCGGTGACAAAACCATCGTAGCCGCTGATCGCGTAGGAGACGAGGGCGGAATTCAAGTCGTAAACAGGTGGTAACGCGTTGAATGGGCCTTTGGTCAGCGCACCTTCCGAACCCGCGCCAGTGGTCGATGGAGACTTGCCGGTCATGCTGCAGATGAACTCCATGAAAAGTTCCGGCAGTTCCATGTGGTGGATTGGATTGTAAACCGCGAGCGAACGAATCCCCGCCGCTTTGTCCGGCGGATTGTTGCGACGACCGGCCAGGACGGCATTGACCGGGGTGAGCACGGGCGCGTCGCGACTCAGACCGCGGGCCAAACGGATACCGACATCAGCAAGGTAGCGGCCCTGCGGATCCAGCAGGTCCGGGCGAGACTGCAGGTAGCGCGGGTTTTTGGTCGGACGCCCCTCGACCAAACGCGGGTTGGCGTTTGAAACGAAAAAGGCCGGACGCCCCGCCTCCACGCAGCCGACAATCATTTTCTGCATCGGCCGGGTGTATTCGTGATAGCCGATCGCGTCCTCGAGAAGGGCGCGAACCTCATCCGCGCCGAGCGGTTCATAGTTCGAGAAGAAATTTCCCCCGTGGGAAAAGTCGTATTCCGTGACTTTGTCATAACCCCGGTGGATGGCGTCGTCGGGGCGCTGGAAAAGGCGGTATTCGCAGTTGTGGACAAACTTGACCCCGGGCAGGTGCGCGGTTTGCGCGTCGAGCAGGCTGGCGACGAGCGGACGCGGCACCACGGTGGAGGCCGTGATATCGTCTTCCATCTGGATCTTGGCCGCCGGGAAGAAATCTTTGCGCAGCCCGAAGGTGCGCCACGAGTCCTCCGCGTCGAAGCCGACGCGCAGGAAATTGGCCACCAGTTTGCGGCGGTGGAAGCGCAGCTCGTTGGCCGGCAAGCCGTTGACCGTATCGACACTGAAATTCTCCCGCCAATGCTCGCCCCAATCCGGGCGGTAGAACCGTTTGAGCACGTAGACCAACTCCTTGACGTGCTGCGGGATCGTCTCGAGCCACGCATTGTACTCCGTACTGAAGGATGGCGACGGGGTGAGCAGTTTGATCACCGAACCGAGGGAACGGTTGGGACTCAAAACCAACCGGTGATCCTCGCCATTCCGCGCAGGATCGGCGTAACGATTCGCGTAGTCGTGACGGACAAGTTGGTCGACCTGATCGAAGTCGGCCTTGACGTCGGCGACAAAGATCGGCCCCTGCAGGATGGCATCCGAGATCGGCTTGGAAATTTCCGACTTGCCCCCGCCCGAGACGGTGCACGGTTTGTGGCAGAGCGTCCCCTCGGCCATCGTGCCGATGAGCCGCCAAGCCCGGCCGGCCGCTGGCTTGGCCATCTGGATTTTGTAGCCGCAGGGCAGGACGTAGCAGTGCTCGAGTTGGAGCGGGATCTCCCAAGTTTCCCCGTCCTTCTCCCAGGTCACTCTTTGCGCGAGCAACTCGAATCGCGCATTCTCGGGGACATAAAAAATGTCCGGATGGTGACGGTCGACCGCGTAACCCTCCGGATGTACCTCGACGGAGTCGCCGAGCAACTCCATGGCTTGGGAAAATCCGCGCGGCATGTCCAAGGGCAAATCCCGCACCGCAATCTGCTCGGCCAGGTCGTAGCTCGGAAAAATGAGCGCCCCGCCCGCATGCTCCTCCTCGGCATTGCCGAAAAGATTGGCCGCCATCCCGAGTTGCGTTTTGACCTCCTTTTTGCAGTAGCCAAAGTAGTTGTCGGAAATGATCGTCACCACCACACCGCGCTCGTCGCGCGCCGTGATCTTGAAAGCTGTGCCGTCATTGTAAATTTCATCCGGCGATTCCCAGCACATCCCGTCGCGCCGCTGGCGCTCGGTCGCTTCGCTCCGGGACGGCAGTCCGAGCTCGGCCTTGGTCAACTGGTTGAGGTGCGGGGCCAGGATGACGCAGCCGGTGTGCCCGGTCCAATGTTCGGTGTCGAGCGCGGCATCATGGTCCGGGAGATTCGGATCACCCGCATTGCCGAAAATGCTCTCGACAAAGTCGAGATTGCAAACCAGGCCGCCCGGCACGAAGAAGCGCACCTCCATACTTTTCTCCGGCGTCACTCCGGGCACCTCGGGGCAGACCACCGGCCGGAGCAGGAGGGAAACAAAGCACTCGGCCGGGGCGGGAAGGGTCGAGGTGAAGGGCAGGCGCAACAGTTCCGCCGGCGGATTGAGCGCCGCTTTGAGCAGGCGTCCGAAGACCGCCTTCGGCACCGCTTTCTTGTCGTCGGGTACAGGCAGACCGCCTTCCGTGACATGAAATATGCCCTGCGTGGTCCGGCGATCACTCTTCGGGTTGTGCAGCACGCCCTGCCGCACGCGGTAGGAGTTGATGATGTCGGAAGAAAATTCGTCCTGGTCCGGCGGCAAGGACAACTGCCGGGCAAGCCCGTGCCGGTCGAGAGCAAAGGTTTGGTTGGGCAAGCGCGGCACTTCGGCCACATCCTGCAGGTAATCATACAAAAAATTCTGGATCCGCGTATCGGCGGGAGAAAGATGCTTGGCCAACAAACGGTCCTTCTCCCGATTCAACGCCATCAGCCCGCCGACCAAATCGGCGAATTCCGCATCTTGCTCGATTGGAAAGGTGGGGCAACCAAGGTCCCGCAATTTGAGGTTGATGTGGAAGATGCGCCGTCGCACCGCGTCCGCATCCTCGCCGCCGCCCGGCACGCCGCGCAGCGCGCCGATTTTCTTTTCCAAGTCTTGATTCATGACAAATTGCGCAGCAGGTTTAATGCCGAAAACACCCAGCGGCAAGAAAGTCGGGAGGAAATCACTCTTGCCACACTCCTGCCATGCAGGCAGAGACTCGCCCCATGGGAGAAGAATTGCCCGTCCCCTCATCAACGGGGGAAAAGAAACTGGCCATGGCCCTTTCGGTCGCGGCGGGCATTCTGCTTCTTGCGCTCAAAGCCGTGGCTTGGCAATGGACAGGTTCGACAGCCATTTTGAGCGACTTGGGCGAAAGTGCCGCGCACTTGGTGGCCGTTTGCTTTGCCGCCTACAGCCTTTGGCTGTCCCTTCGACCGGCCGATGCCAACCACCTCTACGGTCACGCCAAGATTGGCTTCTTCTCGGCCGGGTTCGAGGGCGCCATGATCATGGCAGCGGCGGTCTATATTATTTATGAGGCGATCGACGCCGCCTTGCGCGGTCCGGAACTGTCCAACCTCCCCATCGGGCTCGCCCTCACCGCGCTCTGTGCGGTGCTTAATGGCGCACTTGGCTGGCATCTGGTCCGCACCGGCCAGAAACGCGGTTCGATCATCCTCGAGGCCAATGGACACCACGTCCTGACCGATTGCTGGACGAGCCTCGGAGTCCTCATCGCCCTCGGGCTCGTGCAGCTCACCGGATGGCCTTACTGGGATCCGCTCTTCGCCGCGGCCGCGGCTTTGAACATTTTGCTTTCCGGCCTGCGTCTGGTCCGCCGCAGCGTGAGCGGCCTGATGGATGCCGCCGATCCGGCCATCCACCGCCAGATCGAGGAATTGGTCGTTGCCGAAACCCGCAAGCACGGCATCACGCATCACAACCTCCGTCATCGCAACATCGGCGACGCCCACCACGTCGAACTCCATCTTGATTTCCCGGCGGACGTCCTCCTGCGCGACGCCCACCGGGTGGCAACAGAAATCGAGGATTCCTTGGAGCAGAAAATCCACCCCGCGGCGCGGGTCATCACGCACCTCGAATGCGAAGGCGACCACCCTTAGCCACGAACCGACAGGTATTCCCGTGAAAGCCGCACATACCGCAGGGCCCACATTTTGATTTCTTCCTGCTCGGCCTCCGACAGGCTCCGCACGACCTTCGCCGGGGTGCCCAAAACCATCGAGCCGGGCGGAATCTTCATCCCCTGTTTGACCGTGGCGTTCGCCCCGATGATCGAGCGCGCGCCGACTTGCGCCCCGTCCAAAATGACCGCCCCCATACCGACCAGCACCTCGTCTTCCACCGTGCAGGCGTGAACAACCGCCTTGTGCCCGACCGTGACCAGCCTGCCGATGATGGCCGGAAGCCCGTCTGCCGTGTGGACCACGGCACCGTCCTGCACATTGGATTGCGCTCCGAGGACGACGTGCGCGACGTCGCCTCGCAGAACCGCCTGGTGCCAGACGCTGGCCTCGGGGCCGACCTCGACATTGGCCACCAAAGTGGCATCCGACGCGATGTAGGCGCCCGGCGCGATCCGCGGGGGAGTGCGGATATTCCGGCTGATCGTTTCGCTGAATTTTTCCGACCGATCAAAGGTCTCTTTGTTCATACCTCCAACGGGACTGCACCGCCCCTCCTTGTCAAAACAAAATCCGCGCGGAAATTTTTGCCTGGCAGATGCAATGGCATTGACAGCATGCGGAGCCTCGGGGAAAAACGCACCGTCACGCAGCCCCCTGCCTCCAGCCAAACCGCCAATCCCAACCATGAACAAAGTCAAACTCATCGCATCGGTCCAAAAAGAACTCGGCAGCACGAAAGCCGATGCCGAACGCGCGGTCAACGCCGTGATCGAAGGGATCAAATCGCACCTTAAGAAAAGCAAACTCATGCAACTCGTCGGCTTCGGCACCTTCAAGGTGGTCAACCGCAAGGCGCGCCTCGGCGTGAATCCGAAAACGGGCGAACGCATCAAGATCAAAGCTTCCAAGGGCGTAAAATTCGGCGCCGGCAAAGACCTCAAGAGCAAGCTCTGAACCACTTTCCCCCCCACGCGAGCAACCCCGTTGGGCCGACCGGCTGAACGGGGTTGCTCCATTTTCTACCGCCGTTTTTTTGTCGAGTCCGGCCCGCGGTTTACCGCACTATGGCCCCAATGAAAAAAGCAATTCGTGTCGCCGTAACCGGCGCGGCCGGCCAAATCGGCTATTCACTCCTGCCCCGCATGGCCAGCGGCCAGGTCTTCGGGGCCGATCAACCCGTCATTCTCCAACTGATCGAAATCGAGCCCGGCATGGCCGCCTTGCATGGTGTGGCCATGGAACTGCAAGACGGCGCCTTTCCTTTGCTCGAGGGCATCGAGACAACCAGCAACCTCGACCGCGGCTTTGACGGAATCTCTTGGGCCCTGCTCGTCGGCAGTGTGCCGCGGAAAGCAGGCATGGAACGCAAGGAATTGCTCGGCATCAACGGCAAGATCTTTGTCGGTCAGGGGCAGGCCATGGAAAGGCACGCCGCGTCCGACGTCCGCATCCTCGTGGTCGGCAATCCCTGCAACACCAATTGCCTCATTGCCATGAGCAACGCACCGGCCATTCCCCGCGAACGCTGGTTTGCCATGATGCGTCTCGACGAGAATCGCGCCAAAGCGCAACTCGCGCAGAAAGCCGGTGTTCCCTGGCGCGACGCGACCAACATGACCATCTGGGGCAACCACTCGAACACCCAGTTCCCCGATTTCTGCAACGCCCGCATCGGGGGGCTTCCCGCCCCCGAAGTGATCAACGACCTCCCGTGGCTTGAAGGTGAATTCATCAAGACGGTCCAGGAGCGGGGTGCCGCCATCATCAAGGCCCGCGGCCTCTCCTCCGCCTTTTCCGCAGCACACGCCGCCATCGAAACGGTGCGCAGCCTCACAACGAACACCCCGCACGGGGATTGGCACAGCGTCGCCCTTTGCTCCGACGGCTCCTACGGCATCGAGCAGGGGCTTATTTGCGGCTTCCCGGTGACCAGTACCGACCAACAAGCCACCATCGTGCCGGGTCTCCCGCACAACGACTTCGCCCGCCGGCGCATCGACAAAACGGTCGAGGAATTGAAAGAAGAGCGTGCCATGGTGGCGGCACTCCTGCCGGAATAACTGCCGGCCAAGCGGTCAGGCGGCCTGGGACGCAGCCTGGGGCGCCAATTTGCGCTTTTTGCCGCGCTTCGGCCGGACTGTGTTTTCCGACTTGTGGCAAGCCACGATAAACATGGGGGGAATGCTGGCCAAGAAATACTCCACTTCGTGGGCGGCATACATTTTGGTGTGCCCCCTCAACTCCGGGGTCACTTGGTAAACAATGAATTGGCCATCCGGGGTCAGTCCGTCGTGCACCTCGCGCAAGATCTCTTTTTTCTTTTTCGGATCGAGGTAGCTGAATGGGATCCCTGAGATCACATAGTCGGCCTCGCTGAAGCCCAGCTTCTGCAATTCGGTGCGAAAGCTGGCCGCGTCCTGCTCGTAAATGAGCACACGATCATCGTCCCGAAACTGCTCGCGCAAATGCTCGGCCAAATGGCTGTCCAACTCGAAGGCGAGCAGCTTGGCGTCCGGAGCCAAGCGCTTGGCCAGTTCCCGGGTGTAACATCCCTCCCCCGCACCGAATTCCACGAAGACCCGCGCCTTGGCGAAATCCATCTTGTCCAAGACCCGGCGGACCAGCCCCTTGGAGCTGGGCAGGACATAAGCTACCTGCAGCGGACGGGCCAGAAATCGGCGGAAGAGGATGGCGCTCATGCGAGAGCCCATGCTAGGAGTCCAAGCTATGCCGAATCAAGCGCAAGGTGACCTTCCCGGCCCATGACGGCACCACGCACCGTCGGATTGGCCACCTGCACGGCACTCGTCGTGGCCAACATGGTCGGCACCGGCATCTTCACCAGCCTCGGTTTTCAGGTCGGCGAAATCCCTTCGCGCCCGGCGATTTTGGTCCTCTGGGGCCTCGGGGGGCTCCTCGCTCTCTGCGGGGCTCTCTGCTACGCCGAACTCTCGGCCGCTCTCCCGCGCTCCGGTGGAGAATATCATTTTCTCGGGCAGATTTACCATCCCGCCCTCGGCTTTATGGCTGGCGTGGTCTCCATCGTGGTCGGTTTTGCCGCCCCAATGGCCCTGAGCGCCATGGCCTTCGGATCGTATTTGCACGGGCTTTTCCCCGGAGTCCAACCTCTCGCCGCCTCCGTGGCGGTGGTTGTTCTCGTCAGTCTGATCCACCTGCACGACCTGAGGCTAAGCAGCGTGTTTCAAATTTTTTTCACCGGGCTGAAAATCGCGCTCGTTCTCTTTCTCATCGCGGCTTTCTTCAACGCACCCGCTTCGACTCCCTCCGCCGCCGCGCCGTGGACCGACTACATGCTGACCGCGCCTTTCGCCGTCTCACTAATGTTCACGCTCTACGCTTACACCGGATGGAACGCCGCGACTTATATCTTGGGCGAAGTCCGCACCCCGGGTCGGATCATTCCCTTCGCTCTCGCGGCGGGCACGCTTGCCGTCATGGCCCTTTACCTCGGTCTCAATGCGGCCATGCTTCACGCCGCGCCGGCAGGAGCACTCGCCGGACAACTCAACGTGGCGCAAGTCGCCGCCCAGGGCGTCTTCGGCCAGGGAGGAGGACGCTTGGTCGCCGGCATTATCGCGCTCGGCCTCATTTCGTCGATCAGCGCCATGGCCTGGGCCGGCCCCCGTGTCGCCATGGTCATCGGCGAGGACCACCCGCACGCTTTCGGTTGGTTGCGCTGGCGCACGGCGGCCGGTATCCCCGCCGCGGCGGTGCTCGGGCAAAGCCTGCTCACCCTCTTGTTGCTATTCACCTCGGCCTTCGAGCAGGTCCTGGTCTACACCCAGTTTTCGCTTTTGACCTGTAGCTTTCTCACGGTTTCGGGCGTCATCGTCTACCGCTTCACGCAGCCGGATTTACCGCGCCCTTTCCGCGTGCCTCTTTATCCCCTCACCCCGTTGCTCTTTCTTGCCATCAGCGCGTTTGCCCTTATTGACACCGCGGCGGCAAAACCAAGCGAGGCCCTCCTCGGCGCCCTGACCCTGCTGGGCGGTTTAGGAATTTATGCGGTGGTCTCCCGGGGCAAAAATCGGTCCGGGTCATAAAGCGTGTCCATCTGCTGCTTGCCCTGGGTCTCCCGGCCACCACAACTTCATCTGTTTCGCCGACCGGATTAGCCGCCTTTCTGGCCGGGCGCCAACTCCCCGCCGCCAGCCCGGTGACGCCCTGCCATGGCACGCGCCAAAGTCAGTTCGTCGGCATGCTCCAACCCGCCCCCGGCCGGCATCCCTTGCGCCAGCCGCGACACCCTCACACCCCGCGGCGCGAGCAAGTCCGAGAGGTAATTCGCGGTGGCCTCTCCTTCAACGTCGGTGCTCAGGGCGAGAATCACCTCGGTGAATGCTCCCCGCTCCAAGCGGGAGGTCAACTCAACCAGACGCAAATCCTCCGGCCCCACATGCTCGAGGGGCGAAAGGCGTCCGCCCAAGGCGTGATAAACACCATGGAAAGCACCGGAACGCTCGATGGGCAAAATGTCCGTCGCCCGCTCGACCACGCAGAGCAAATCCTCACGGTCGTCATCCAGGCAAATGACGCATTTTTCTTCGATCGCAAAAAACCCGCATGCCGCGCACTGGCGAACTCCATCGCGCGCCGCAGCCAAAGCATCAGCCAGCGCGGTGGGTCGCTCCCCATCGTCAAGGAGCCAAAGCGCCATGCGCTCCGCACTGCGCGGACCGACCCCCGGCAGTCGCCGCAACTCGCGCACCAGAGCCGCGAAAGGCCCGGGGTAATCAGCCGCCCTCACAAGCCGGTAGTTGTCCGCCGTGCTGCCGCGCTGCGCAGGGCAAAGATCCGCGCGGCCGCGTCATCCCGCTCGCGGGCCAAAGCTCCAAAGGCATTCTCCGCCTCGGCCCAACGCCCTTCCCAGAAAGCGTCCCACGCACGGTCCCAAGGCGCGCTCTCCCCATTATCCTCCGCCGCCGGACCGGTCACCTCGTGCAACAAAACCCGTTCCCCTTCGAATTCCCACCACGCCATCCGCCGCGACTTCCACCCGGCGGCCACTTCGGCGGCCAGCGCCTCGTCAACGAGCAAACCCGCGGCATAACCGCGTGCCGCCGCCGCCATGCGGCGCGCCCGGCGCAAAGGTGTCCCTCCCACCGTCCAGCGCACTTCCGACGGAAAATGCCCGACACCCGAGACACATTCTCCGCGCGAGAGTGCGGCGCAACCACCCGCCTCTTTGACCCAGGCCCAAAGGACGCGGACCAGATCCTCCGTGGGCGCCGGTTGCCCCCAAAGACCGAAGGCGAAAAGAGCACCCTCGCCATCGCAGCGCTCGAGGTATCCTCCCGCTTGATGAAAATGCCGCGCGGCACGGGAGGCCAACTCGGACCTTTCCTTCCAAGCAGCATGCTCTCCCTGCGGATGCCCCGGCCAGAGAATCTCGGCCAAAGCAAGAATCTCGCCTCTCGGGCCGTCCTCCAAATGACGCTCGTCCATGCGCGAGTGCAGGAATTCCGCACTAACCCGCCCCCCGACCAACGACTGCCAGCGCGCGCGCCGCGAACCTGCGGGGCTGAAGGAGAAAGCGAGCGCTCCCGCTCCGGCCAAACCCGCGGCGGTCATCGGCACGAACGAACTCGCGCCGTAGCCGTAAAGCCCCGCCAACCAAATTGCGCCGCCCAGAAGCCAAAGCGTGGCCAGCCAGATAAGAACTTTGAGACCGCGCCGTGGAATATCGACCACGCACCAAGCAACCCACAGCGCCACGAAAACCGCCACAATGGCCTCGGCCCGCGGGTTGACCACCGGCGGTCGCCCTCCCGGCCACGCCGGCAGCATGGGTGCCCAGAGCAAAGGCAAGGCCAGCACCATGGCGACCAGTGCACAAATCAGCGCAGCTTTAAGATGCAGGGCCAGCGGGTGTTTCATCGGAAGGATCACCACGATAGGCGCGCACCACCAGATCGCTCAAGAACTTGTCGGGCGACTCCACCGCTTCGCGCGGCAGCAAGAGCGGGCGGCCGGCGGGCGGTCGTTTCACCAAACGCAGCCCGAATTCATAGTCTTTGAACAAATCCGCACACAATTCCCGCACCGGCCTCTGACCATTCACCGCCATCGCCACGAGGAGATCAAGGGCTTCGGGTGCGAATTTCAAAGACAAACCCTGCGGCTGCCCGAGACGCTCGACGAACTCTTCCGCACTGCGCCGCAAAACGCGCAGACGCTCGTCTTGACCGCTGGACCGCAACTGCGCCAAGCGCTCGGCCGGCCGCTCGATGAGGTCCAAATCGATGCGCAACGACGTCGCGCCGGACCCGGGCAACTCGAATTTGAAGTCCCGCAACAGGCGCTCGCACACCGTGAGCAGACCCCGTGCCCCGGTCCCTTCCTCCGCGGCAAGTGCGGCAATACGATCAAGCGCCGCATCGTCAAACACCGCCTCGATCCCGAAAGCCAGAAAAGCACGTTCATACTGGCGGAGCACGCTGCCCTCGGACTCGGACAAAATTTTACGCAGGTCGGCCGCGGTCAATTCCTCGCAGGCCACGCGGACCGGCAAGCGCCCGACAAATTCCGCCTCCATCCCGTATTCGATCAGGTCGGCCGTGGTCACCCCATGCTGCCAAGCCCGGTCCTCCGCCGGACCCGCCGGCGCGGCAAAACCAATCTGGGCCTGCTTGCGCCGCTTCTCGACAATCTCCTTCAGTCGCGGAAAGGCTCCGCTCACGATAAAGAGGATGCTCCGCGTATTGACCGCCTGCCGACCGGGCTTGCTCCCGCGCTGCAATTCCACCACGGCCTGCATCTGGCCCGCCAGGTCCATCGGGTTGCGCAGCGGCACTTCCGTTTCCTCCATCAACTTGAGCAACGCGGTCTGCACCCCGCGCCCGCTGACATCCCGCCCGATCATGTTGCCGGACGTCGCGATTTTGTCGACCTCGTCGATGTAAACAATGCCGTGCTCCGCGCGCTCGGTGTCGCCATCGGCCTTTTGCACCAGTTCACGCACCAAGTCCTCGACATCACCACCCACGTAGCCTGTCTCGCTGAATTTTGTCGCGTCGGCCTTGACGAAAGGGACACCGATCAATTCCGCGATGTGTCGCACGAGATAGGTTTTGCCCACGCCGGTCGGGCCGGTGACGATCACGTTCTGTTTGGCATATTCGACCGGTGCGGTCTCGCCGCGCCGGGCGCGCTCGCGCAGAAATTTCGCGTGGTTGTAATGGTCGCATACCGCGATGGAGAGCACCTTTTTCGCTTCGTCCTGCTTTATGACATAGCGGTCGAGGTGCGCTTTGATCTCACGCGGCGTGAGATGAAAATTGAAGACGTCATCCGTGTCACCCGCCACCGGCTCGGGTCCGCCCGCCGACTCGGGGGCCGGAGAGGCCGGTTGCTGGAAGGCGGTTTGCAGAAAGGCTTGCAGGCGCCGTTGCAATTCGTCGGGCCCGGGAAGATTGGGTTCGCTCACCCCGCAATCTTAGCGGCGGCTCGCCCGGACGCAAACCCCGCTAACCTCCCGAGAGGAGCCTCTCGGCGACCCGCCGGTAAGTGCTCCAACCCTCCACCTCTGGGGCCGGATCAATCTCGAGAAATCGCGCCAAAAGACGGGCAGCCGCCTCCTTATCTCCGAGCGACCAGTCGGTCACACCGGCCACGAAAAAGACGAGCGATCCGACTCCGGTGACCGGATACCTCGCCAAGTCATCGAGGAGCAGAGGCTTGGTGCGCGAACCGAACCCGGCAGAATCAAGAAACATGTTGGCCAGCTCACGGTCTTCCGGCCGGTCGGAATACAGCCCCGCCTGGGCAAGCGACCGCCAGCATTCCTGGGCCGCACCGGCATCCCCGGCCAGAGCGTAGGCCAGCGCAAGGTTGAAGGCCGCCCATTGGGCAGGCGCGCTGCGCGGCGTGGCCGCCGCAGCCGCTTCCCGGAAACCGCCCTGCGCGCCACCAAAGTCTCCGGCCACCAAGGCCCCGAGGCCGGCAGCCATCGGGTCGGGGGCCATTTCCTTTCGCTCGCTCATCATCGCCCCGCGCAGCGCGGCCATCTCCGGGCGCCCGCTGGTCAGGAAGAGCCCGGCCCCCACGACGAGAAGGAGCAAAGCGGCAGCAACCGAAATCAAAGACACATACAGCTTGGTGCGATTAGTCTCCACCTTGACCACTTCGCGCTTGGTTCCGGCCGGGCGTCCCGCCCGCTCCAAGACCTTGGCGCGGGCAAACTCGAGGTGCTCAATCAGTTCGGGATAGGACGCGTAGCGGTCGTCGGGATTTTTCTCCAGCATGCGGTTGATCACGTAGGCCGTCTCTGGCGAAACATCCGGGGCGAAGGCCTCGAGACTTACCGGTTGGCTTTTGATTTGCTTGAGTGCAACCAGGCTCGCGCTCTCCGCCTCGAAGGGCGGACGGCCCGCGATGGCGTGAAAGAGCGTGCCTCCAAGACTGTAGATGTCGCTGCGGAAATCCTCCGGCTCGTAGTTCAACCGCTCGGGCGCAATGTAGTAAGGCGTGCCCCAAATTTCCCCCCTGGCCCCCGCTTCGTCCTCGAGCAGGCGGGCCAGACCGAAATCCACAATCTTCGTGGTGTGGGCGTCGGAAAAGAGGATGTTGCCGGGTTTGACATCGCGGTGAATCAGCCCCTTCTCCGCAGCGGCCTCCAATCCCTGGGCGATTTGCGCGCCGATTTCAAGCACCTGCGCTTCCGAGACCCTGGTCTGGATGGCCATGAGGTCGTCCAACGATCCCTTCTCGACCAATTCCATGGCGAGATAAAATTGTCCGGACGCCTCGCCAAAGGAAAAAACGCGCACCGCGTGCGGATGGTTGACCGAGGCAGTGACGCGCGCCTCTTGCTCGAGCTTGGCTCGCTCTTCCTCGCTCGCGCTCATCTCGCGGCGCAGCAACTTGAGCGCGACCATGCGGGCGAGCGTGTGGTCGTAGGCCTTGAAGACCGAGCCCATGCCGCCCTGACCGATCAGCCCGATGAGTTCAAAGTTGTTGAAGATGCGGCGGGCGATCAATCCCTCCCCGCAATGGGGACAAAAGATGGGGGCAAGGGGCAACTCGTCGGTGACATCGATGGAGCCACCGCAGGACGGGCAGTTCTCGATCAGCGCGGGGAAGGTGGACTCTTCCACACGGCAAACCTTGCGCGGCGGCGGCGGAACGTCCAGCGTTTCCACCGGAACCCATGGATGACACCCTTCATTGCACCGCCGAGCAGCGCGCCGACCGCCTCGACCGCTGGCTCGCCGGGCAGTGGCCTGACTTCAGCCGCGCCCGCTGGCAGAAAGCGCTGACCTCTGGCCTGGTGCAAGTCAACGGCACCGTGGCCCGCGCCTCCGATCCGGTCCGGGCCGGCGACAAAATCGAGGCCCGCTGGCCGCCCGCCGCCGCAGTCCCTGCCCATGTCACGCCGGAAAATATCCCCCTCGCTATCCTCTACGAGGACGATCACCTGCTGTGTTTGAACAAGCCTCCGGGACTTGTCGTCCATCCGGCGGTCGGCCATTGGCAAGGCACTTTGGTCAACGCCGTTCTCCACCACTGCGGTCCGGTCACCGCAGGAGGGGACCCGCTGCGTCCGGGGATCATCCATCGGCTCGACAAGGACACCAGCGGTTGCATCCTCGTGGCGAAAACAGAACAAGCACTGACCGCGCTCGCGCGCCAGTTTGCCGACCGCACCGCACAGAAAACCTATCTCGCCGTGGTTCGCGGGATTCCCCGCACCTCGGCAGGTTCGGTCAACGGTGCCATCGAGCGGCATCCCGTCCACCGCCAACGCATGACGGTCAGCCGCGGGCTGGGCGCTCGCCCCGCCGAGACGGCGTGGCGCGTGCTCAACTCCGATGGCAAACTTTCCCTCCTCGAGTGCCGGCCGAAAACCGGGCGCACCCACCAGATCCGCGTGCACCTCAAACACCTCGGCCACCCCATCGCCGGTGACCGCACCTACGGAGGCGGCGCCGATTATCCGCGCCAGTTGCTCCACGCGTGGAAAATTGCCGTGACCCATCCCGCCACCGGCGTCCTCATGGCATTCACCGCCCCGCTGCCCGCCGACTTTCCCTTGCGGCCGGACCAACCCGGCTCCTGACCTTCACACCTCCTCCCGTCACCAGCGCCGCCGCTGCTCCTGCCCCAATGACTCCAACTGCCGCCGTTCCTCGCGGCTGAGACCATCCATTCCTTCCTCCACGACCCGGGAAAGCAATTCTTCGGTCTGCGCGGTGCGCCCGGCTTCATCGGTTGAACGCCGCCCGCGCGGCGCAACGGGGAGCCACCACCAAGTCAGGAACGCTCCGGCCAGAGCGCCGCCCAAATGCGCGAGGTGGCCGATCTCGGGAAAAATGCGCAGCACGGCGCAAAGCAAGGAGACGAGAATAATCCCCCACCCGAGCGTTTTGGCCTTCATCTTGACCGGCAAAACAAAGAAGAGCAGCGCGCGCAGCGGCATCTCGGGATAGGCCGTGGTGAAGGATAAAATGACGCCGCTTACCGCCCCGGAGGCGCCGATCAATTCGGAAGAGGATGAAGCAAATGCGGTCTGGAGCAGACCGCCCGCCACGCCGGAAAGGAGATAAAGCAGCAAGTATTTCACCCGCCCGAGCAAGTGCTCCACTTCCGGGCCGATAAACCACAAGGCCAACACGTTGACCGAGAGATGCAGCAGGTTGGCATGAAGAAAAATATGGGTGAGCAAAGTCCACCAGCGGCCCTCGGACAACGCTTGCCCGCTCAACGCCCACGCCGAAAGGTCCAATCCCCGTTCTCCACCAAGAAGCAGGGCCTCGAGCGCGTAGACCGCCACACACCCTGCCACCAGCAACACCGTGACCGGAGCCGCGCGCAACTTGTCCCGCAAATCTTGCATGGAGTGAGGCTAACAGCCGGGGCACGGGGGAGCAACGCGCGCTTCCCGCTTTGCATCAAGCCCCGATGGGCTAACGTGGCCCGTCGTATGCCGCGCTGCCTCCGCCCCTGCCTCATCGTTACCGCCGTGCTGGTCGCACTGGCCGTCGCCGCCGTGCTCGCTTTCAACCTCCACCTGCAGTCGAACGCCATGCAGGAACAGTTGCGCAAAGCGGCCATCGACACCATCGGGCTGCCGCTCAATGTGCGCAGCGCCATTTACACGCCCTGGGATGGTATCTGCCTGCGCGGACTGGTCATGCCAGACATGGAAAATGCCGGGGTTAATTTCCTCGAGGCCTCCGAGTTCCGCATCATATTCCGTCTTTGGCCGCTCCTGCGGCGCGAGTTCGTGGTCAGCAGCCTGCGGCTGAACGAAGCCGTTCTCACTTGGAGGCAAAACACGGAGGGCAAATGGCGGGTGCCGCGTCAACCGGCGGACGCCGTCACCGCGCCCGCCGGCACCTCCGCCACGGCACGCCCCGCCGTATCGCCCGCGCCGGAACCGGTCATGGCCGTGCGGGTCGACGGCATGGAAGTGCAGCGCTCGCGCATCCTTTTCGAAAACCGCGACGGCTGGCCCTTGCTCGACGCAGAAGGCATCACCGCGCGGGCCGACCTCGGCGGCGACGGCAACGCGACCGGCGAAGCGCGCGTTCCCGAGGCCGTCCTCGCCGGCCTCATCGTGGCACGGGACCTCGCCACCGATTTCACCCTCGAAGAAGGTCTTCTCCAACTCACCGGCATCCACGGCGAGATCGCCGGCGGAAACCTTGCCGGTCAGGGCAGCGTGGCCACCATGGCCGAAGGATCACCTTACGAGTGGGACCTCCGGCTCGACGGGTTCCAAATGTCCGAACTGCGCATGCCGTCCTCGTTCGGCGGCACACGCTTGGAAGGCACCCTCACCGCGCACTTCACCGTGCAGGGACGCAATGCCCCGCAACGGAAGTTACAAGGGCGCACCCGCATCGACCTGGCCAACGGCCGCATGATCCCGTCCGACTACCTCAAGGGCCTCGGCCAAGTGCTCGGCATTCGCGAAATGCAGGGACTCGATTTCCGCGAGGCCTACGCCGAGTTGCGTCTGGAGGACGATTTCATCCACGTCACTCCCCTTTGGCTGCGCTCCAACGAGTTTGCCGTGGAAATGAGCGGGCCGATCACCCGCGGCGGCGGCCTCGATCTCCAAGCCCGCCTCCTCCTCGGACCATCCTCGGCCTCTCGCTTGGCCGTGCTGACCGGCCGCGAGTTGCCCGCCGCCGACATCAAGGGCATGCCTGGCTTCCGGGCGGTCAGCTTCCGCGTGACCGGAACCCTCGAGAAACCGCAAAGCGACCTCGCCTCGCGACTGCTGGGCAGCGGGGCCGGCGGACGCCTCGGCGAATTTTTCCTCAACTTTCTCGGCGTCCCCTGAGCCATGCGCGTGATTGCCGGAACCGCGCGCGGCCTGCGCCTCGACTGCCCGGCGGGCGTGGCCCGTCCCATGATGGACCGCGTGCGCGGGGCGGTTTTCTCCAGCCTCGGCGAGGCGGTCCCCGGCGCCCGGGCCCTGGATCTTTTTGCCGGAAGCGGAGCCATCGGCATCGAGGCGCTCAGTCGCGGTGCCGCTTCATGCCATTTCGTCGACCGCAACCGCAAGGCTGCCGAGGTCATCCGGACCAATCTCGCCCGCGCCAAATTGACCGGCTCGGTCCGCCTGCAGGACGTTGCCGCTTACCTCGGAAGCGCAACGCCTGCTGCCTTCGATCTCGTCTTCGCAGACCCGCCTTTTGCCTTGGAAACCGGGGACCCCGCCCACCCGCACTCCCTGCTCGCCGGGAGCGACCTCGCCCGCTGCGTCGCTCCGGGTGGGTTCTTTGTCGTCGAGTTGCCGCAGGAACCGCCCCGGCCTGACCCGTCTTGGGAATTGCTCCGCAACCGCCGTTACGGGCAGGCTTGGGTGGCGATGTACCGCCGGACGTCCGACGCATGACGCGCATTCTTTACAATCTTCTCTTTCCCCTCGCCTTTCTCGTCATCCTGCCACGCTACTTGGCACGCATGTTCCACCGGGGAGGCTACCGGCATGATTTCGGGCAGCGATTCGCGCGCTACGCCCCGGAATTGCGGGCGCGCTTCGATCGCGGTGAATGGATCTGGGTCCATGCCGTCAGTGTCGGCGAATTGCTCATCGCCCTTAAACTTCTGGACGAACTCCACCGACGTCACCCCGCATGGCACTTCATCGTTTCCAGCACCACATCCACCGCCCACGCTCTCGCCCTCGGGCGGCAGACTGATTGGTGGGTCCCCGTCTACACTCCGGTGGACTTCCCCCACCTCGTGCGCCGCGCGCTCGACGCCGTTCGTCCGCGCGCCATCGTGCTGACCGAAAGCGAAATGTGGCCTAACTTCATCTGGACGGCCCGGCGACGCCATATCCCCGTTGTTCTGGTCAACGCCCGCGTCTCACCACGTTCCGCGCGCCGCTACCGGCGCTTCGCGCCGGTGCTCCGCGCCGTGACCCGACATTTGCAGGCCATCGGACTTCAGGAAAAGTCGCACGCCGCACTCTGGAAACATCTCGGCGTGCCAGCGCAGCGACTGCACCTGACCGGCAGTGTGAAATACGACCCCGCCGGCGAGCGTCCTCAGGACCGGGACTTCCGTCCCGTGCTCGCGGGCTTTGGCTTCGACCCCGCCGACCCAATCCTTCTCGGCGGCAGCACCCACGAGGGAGAAGAGGAAATCCTCGCCGATGGACTGCGCATCTTGCGTAAACAATGCCCCGCGGCACGCCTCCTTATCGCCCCGCGCCACGTCGAGCGCACCGCAAAGATCGCCGCGAGCCTCGCCCGGACCGGTTTCCGCGTGGCGCGACGCACGGAAACCCACACCGGTCCGGCTCCGGATATTCTCCTTCTCGATACCACCGGGGAATTGCCCGATTGGTATGCCTGCGCAGACGCGGTTTTTATGGGCAAGAGTCTCCGCGGATCCGGCGGACAAAACCCCGTCGAAGCCATCCTCGCCGGCTGCCCCGTCCTCTTCGGCCCGCAGATGCAGAATTTCGCGGCGCTCCGCGAGGCGCTGCTCTCCGCAGGCGGGGCGGTGGAAATACACGATGCCAACGACCTGGCCGCGGAGACTGTCCGGCTTTTCACCGACCCGTCACACCGCGCCAAGCTGGTCGAGAACGCGGGGATCGCCCTGCAACCGCACCACGGTGCCACGGTCCGAACTGCCGGGTTGGTCGAAGACGCCTTCATGGGGAGTGACTCCGCCCCCTCCCGCGTGTAAACTGCCAAGGTTGATGCGGGCCAAACCCTTTAAAATCGGAAATGTCACCGTGGGCGGGAAAAAACTCCTCCTCATCCTCGGTCCGTGCGTCATAGAAAGTGAAAGGTCGGCCCGCCGTGCCGCCGCGCGGATTCTCACCATCACGCGCCGCCTCGGTGTCCCGTTCATCTTCAAGGCCTCCTACGACAAAGCCAACCGCACGTCGGGATCCTCCTTCCGCGGCCCCGGCCTCGAGGAAGGTTGCCGCATTCTCGCCTCGATCAGCCGCGACTTCGGTCTGCCCGTCACCACCGATGTCCACTCCCCGGAAGAGGTCACGGTCGCCGCACGCCATGTCGACCTATTGCAAATTCCCGCTTTCCTCTGCCGCCAAACCGACCTAATCGCCGCGGCGGGGGCGAGCGGTCGTGCGGTCAACGTGAAAAAGGGCCAATTTCTTTCGCCTTGGGAGATCGAACCCATCGCGCGCAAGCTCCGTGCCGCGGGATGCCGCCGCTTTTTTTTCACCGAGCGCGGCACGACCTTCGGCTACAACAACCTCGTGGCCGACATGCGCGCCATCCCCTGGATCCGCGCCCAAGGTTTCCCTTTGGTTTTCGACGCCACCCATTCCGTGCAGCGGCCGGGCGGCGGGGGCGACCGTACCACGGGGGACGGCGAACTCGCCCCGGTGCTTGCCGCCGCCGCGGTCGCGGCCGGGGCCGACGGCGTTTTCCTCGAGACCCACGAGAATCCGGCCAAAGCTCCGTCCGATGGACCCAACCAGATTCCCCTCGCCCGCTTGCCCGGCGTCTTGCGCCAACTTCTCGCCATCCGCCATGCGCTTTGACCTTTCCCTCCTGCTCGCTCTTCTCCTTCTGCCGTTGGCCGGTCCCGCGCAGGAAAGTCCGGGTCTGGGCCCCATCGACATTCCGGTCGCCATTGGCCAAAGCGTCAAACAACTCCGCGTCCCCCACCAAAATGCCCAAGGCAAACTCAGCTTGCGGCTGAACGCGGAACGGGCCGAACGTTCCAGTAGCACCGAATTTACCTTCGGCGATCTGCGCATCGAAATCTTCGGCGACGAGGCCGATAAAGCCACCCTTGAAGTCCTTCTCCCCGAGGCCATCTTCGACCAAGGCACGCGCCGGCTGGTCAGCAACCGCCGCTCGGTGATCAAAGGCGAAACCCTCGAAATCACCGGGAGCCAACTCATCTTCGACATCGACACGCGGACCAGCCTCCTGCGCGGACCCGTCACCATGGTGGTCACCGCCTCCGACAAGCTCCAGCCATGAGACCCGCCCTTCTTCTCCTCGCTCTCGGTGCCACCGCGGCGGCCCAGACCGGCGCTGATCCGCTCGGGCTCGGACCCTTGGCCGAGACGCGGCCGCTCGGCTCCAAAACTGAAATCACCGCGCAAAAAGAGGCCACCTTCGACGAGCAAAAAAATACCGCGATTTTCGTCGGCAGCGTGCGCGTCACCGACCCCAGCTTCCTCCTCTCCGCCGACCGGCTCACCGTGTTCCTCACCGCCGACCGCTCGGGTATCGACCGCGCGGTGGCCGAGGGCAGCGTTGTCATCGTGCAGCGCGCCGCCGGCCAGGCCGAGGAGAACAAAGGGGCGGTCGGGCGGGCCGAGCGGGCCGAATACCTTCCGGCCGACGGCCGCGCCACCCTGAGCGGGAGTCCGGAGATCCAACAGGGGATCAACCGCCACATCGCCACTTCACCCGGAACACGCATGATTCTCTACCGCGACGGCCGCGCCAGTACTATCGGGCCCAGCCGCACGGTGATCACCGACGCCTCCGCCCCCGAATTGCCATGACCGCCGGACTTCCCACCGCCAAGCCGGATGCCGATGCCGCCGGCCCGGTTTTGCAGACGGACCAACTGGTCAAAGTTTACGGCGGACGCGCCGTGGTCAACGGTGTCGACATTCACGTGCGCCGCGGCGAAGTCGTCGGCTTGCTCGGCCCCAATGGCGCGGGCAAAACGACCACCTTCTACATGATCGTCGGCCTGGTCCGTCCGAACTCGGGCCGTGTCCTCTTCGACGGCCAAGATGTCACCCGCATGCCCATGTTCCGCCGCGCCCGCGCCGGCATGGGTTACCTTCCCCAGGAGGAATCCGTGTTCCGCAAGCTCACCGTGGAGCAAAATATCACGGCCATCCTCGAGACAACCAATCTCTCCCGCGCGCAACGCAAAGCACGTTGCGAGGAACTGCTCCACCAGTTCGGGATCGAACACATCGCCAAAAATACCGCCCTCACCTTGAGCGGCGGCGAGAAACGCCGCCTGACCATCGCCCGCTCGCTCGTGACCAGCCCCTCGCTCCTCATGCTCGACGAACCCTTCAGCGGCGTCGATCCCATCGCGGTCTTCGACGTGCAGCAGATTATTTCGCAGCTGCGCGACGCCGGCCTCGCCATCCTCATCACCGACCACAACGTCCGTGAAACCCTCGCCATCGTCGACCGCGCTTACCTCATCTTTGAAGGGCGCGTGGAAAGCGAGGGACCCAAAGATTTCCTGCTCAACGACCCCGTCAGCCGCCGACTTTACCTCGGCGAAAGCTTCAGCATGTAAACGCCATGGCCTCCCTCGCAATCGAACCACCCAGCGTCGGGCAATTTTTCGAAAACCACGCCGACCCCCTCGGCCTCGAACTGGTGGCCGGCAAAACCGGCCTCGACCGCATCATCCGCGAACCCACGGTCAACCGCCCCGGCCTCGCCCTCTCCGGTTTCTATAATTATTTCGCCCCGAAACGTATCCAGGTTTTCGGCAGTGCCGAACTGAGCTACCTCCAAAGTCTCCCCGCCACCGAACGCAAGGACCGCCTGCGCCGATTCTTCGGTTGCACCATACCTTGTCTGGTCATCGCCCGCCGGGCCAAACTTCCCCTCGGCCTTACCAAGTTCGCCGATCGGGCCGGCATCCCCGTTTTCCGCACCCCGATGATCACCATGAAGTTCATCAACGCCGCCACCATCGCGCTCGAACTCGACTTCGCCCCGCGCCGCAGCGAGCACGGCAGCATGGTCGATATTCTCGGCGTGGGCACCCTCATCCGCGGCGCCAGCGGCATCGGCAAAAGCGAATCCGTCCTCAGCCTCCTCGAGCGAGGCTACAGCTTGGTCAGCGACGACATTACCCGCTTCCGCGCGATTGAAGGCCGCGAACTGATCGGCGCCTCCGCCGAGTTGACCCGCTTCCACATGGAGGTCCGGGGCATTGGCATCATCAATGTCGCCGCCATCTTCGGCGTCCGCAGCATCCGGACGGAAAAGTCCCTCGATCTCGTCGTGACCCTCAAAGACTGGACGGAAATGGAAGACGTCGACCGCCACGGCCTCCAACGCCAGTTCTATAAGATCCTTGGCATTTCCGTGCCCCACGTTATTATTCCCGTCCGCACAGGTCGTGATCTCGGACGTTTGGTCGAAGTCGCCGCGTTGGACCAGAAATTGAAGTCCCACGGGACGGACAGCGCCAACGAGTTCAACGAACGGCTGATCAAACAAATGAAAGGCCCGTGACAACACATATGGGAATCCTCGCCAAAAAAACCGGCGCGGCGGAAAGCCGTCTGACCAGAGAACTGGTCATTCTCAACCGCTACGGGCTCCACGCCCGCCCCGCGGCCCTTTTCGTCAAGACCTCGAACCGCTTCAAATCCGAAGTCTGGGTGGAAAAAGACGGCGAGGAAGTCAATGGCAAGTCGATCATGGGCCTCATGATGCTCGCCGCCGGCCACGGCTCCAAACTCAGGGTCTCCGCCGCCGGCGCCGATGCCGAAAAATTCCTCAAAGAAATCGAGGAACTTGTCGCCAGCCGCTTCCACGAGGACTGAGCCGGCCCGCGCATTCCCCCTTCCCCACCCTTGCGCTTTCCGCTAAAAAGCGCGCCGGATGGTCGAACCACACATACAAGAAGTCCTTTGGCAGGGCATCGGCGTTTCCCCCGGCATCGTCGAAGGCGATGTGGTTGTCCATTGGCAAAACGAGGAAGAAATACCGATCCGCGATATCGCCCGCGCAGAAATTCCCGCGGAAATCGCCCGTTTCGAGGTCGCCCTCATCGCCACGCGCCAGGAACTTCTCGAAATTCAGCAGAAGATTGCCGGGGCCATCGGTGCGGACGACGCCAGCATTTTCGACGCCCACCTTCTGGTCGTGGAGGACCGCACCCTTATCGATGAAGCCTTGCGCGGACTCGAACGCGACCTGAATAACATCGAGTCCGTCTTCCACCAAGTTGCCGGAAAATACTGCCGCACCCTCGCCGCGATCGATGACCCCTACTTGCAGGAACGCGTGGTCGACGTCGAGGACGTCACCCGCCGCATCATCCGCCACCTGCTCGGCAAATCCCGCGAGGAATTCGACAAACTTGATCGGCCGCACATCATTGTCGCGCGTAATCTCACGCCCTCCGACACCGCACTAATCAACCGCGAGCTGGTCCGTGGTTTTGTCACCGAGCAAGGCAGCCGCACATCACACAGCGCCATCATGGCGCGATCCCTCGGCATCCCGGCCATCGTCGCCCTTCCCGGCATCTGCACAAAAATTGCCACCGGCGACCACGTTCTCCTCGACGGCTACAGCGGCAGGCTCATCGGCAATCCTTCCGAACAGACCCGGTTCGCCTACGGCCAAATCGAGCGCCAGAAAGTCGCGGTCACCCACCAACTCGAGGCCATCCGCGAAACTCCCTCCAACACGCGCGACGGACGCCATATCATTCTCTCGGCCAACATCGAACTGCCCTCCGAACTCGACGCCGTCACCTCCTCGGGTGCCGAGGGCATCGGCCTCTTCCGCACGGAATTCCTTTTCCTCAACAAGGCCGTCCCGCCATCCGAAGACGAGCAATACGAATCCTACAAAATCGTCGCCGAACGCTGCATGCCCCACAGTGTCATTATCCGGACCCTCGACATCGGCGGCGACAAACTCATGCACCTCGCCGACCAGACCAGCGAGGACAACCCCTTCCTCGGCTGCCGCGCCATCCGCCTCTGCTTCGCCCAGCCCGAACTTTTCAAGACCCAGTTGCGCGCCATCCTCCGCGCCGGCGTTCACGGCCACATGCGCCTCATGTATCCCATGATCGGGCAGGCGGAAGAACTCCGCCGCGCCAACGCGCTTCTCGAGGAATGCAAAAAGGAGCTCGCCGGCCGCGGTGTCCCTTACCGCCACGACATCGAGGTCGGCAGCATGATCGAACTTCCCGCCGCCGCGCTCATCGCCGACCAACTCGCCAAGGAGGTGAAATTTTTCAGCGTCGGGAGCAACGACTTGGTGCAATACACCATGGCGGTCGACCGCGGCAACGAACGCATCGCGCACCTCTATCAGCCGACCCACCCCGCCGTCCTCCGCCTCCTCGCCATGGCCGCCACCGCGGCCCACGACAATGGCATCTGGATCGGCATCTGCGGCGAGATGGCTTCCGAGATCCATCTCACCCCGCTGCTCCTCGGATTGGGGATCGATGAATTCAGCGTGGTCACCCCCGCCGTTCCCCGCATCAAAAAAGCCCTGCAAAGCCTCGACTCTCAAGCCTGCCAAGAGTTCGCCGGCCGGGCCGCCAGCATGACCGACCCGCAGGAGATCGAAGCCATGTGCCGCGATTACGCCAAGCAACACTACCCCGACCTCTTCGATCTTTGAGTTTCTCCCGGCCGCCGCCCCGCACCCCG
>ERZ889217.228-NODE-228-length-37107-cov-11.577918_pt1 | contig 37107 bp, 27 predicted proteins | sample MGYA00521098_ERZ889217 | MGnify/ENA primary metagenome ERZ889217 (study PRJEB32303, sample SAMEA104408613) | aquatic metagenome | biome: Brackish water; feature: Pelagic; material: water | place: Baltic Sea | collected 2014-06-10T22:04:00 | depth 2,362 m ... | reverse complement strand
TCGACCTCACATCCCTCGATCCCCAAGAACGCGAGGCACAGGAATTCAGGCTCTATGTTGCAGCGGAAAAACCCACCTACCTGCACCTCTCGAACGCGGCCATCTGGGGTGAGGAACTCCCGTTGCCTGCTGCGGCCACCCCAACTCCGACGCCCGCCCCGAAGCCAAAGAAAAAACCGTAATCCCCATCGGGAAATCAAATTTCGAGCCTTCCATGCAGGGCAGGCGTCCCGGCTGCCATCGAATCACTTGCACCTGCGCACCAATAAAAAATCTAAAAAGCAGGCTCTTTTGGTAGGCTCTCCCTTGCCATGAGTGCGATGGAGCGTGTGATTATTCCTGAAATTCTGGATTCTCTGGATCCGGCAGATCCTCGGGCTGTCCGGAGTCGCTGGGACTTGCGGTGGATTGATTTTTATCTCGGGAATTCGCGTTGGATCGTGCGGCAACTGAAAGGTCGAATCTCTGGCCCGGCTCGAATTATGGAAATCGGAGCGGGTGAGGGGAGTCTTTGCCGGAATGTTCATGCCGCGTTGCCTGCTTCCCGCGTGACCGGTCTCGACTTGGTGGCGCGGCCTCCTGGTCTGCTGGCGGAGATTGATTGGAGATGCGGAAATTTTTTTCAAACCCTCGGCGACACCGGGGCCGAGGTCTGCATGGGCAGCCTCATCTTGCACCATTTCTCGGACGCGGCGTTGCGTGAACTCGGCGAGCGTTTGCAGTCCTTTCGTCTGATCATTTTCTGCGAACCACTCCGCTCGCGGCTTCCGCTGTTTCTCTCGAAACTCTCGAATCCGTTCCTTGGCGAAGTCACCCGCCACGATATGCCCGCGAGCATCCGGGCCGGATTCCGTCCCGGTGAGCTGCCGGCGCTCTTGGGGTTGGATTCTGAAAAATGGCTCATACGGGAATTATCCCACTGGCGCGGATCGTTAAGGCTAGTAGCCTCGCACCGTTGAAAAACCCCATCACCATCGCGGGAGGAGGGCTGGCCGGGCTTTCGCTGGGCATCGCGCTGCAATCCCGCGGAGTGTCGGTGACTCTGCACGAGGCTTCCACTTACCCGAGGCATCGCGTGTGCGGGGAATTCATCAGTGGGGTGGGCGAGGAAACCCTCCAGACGCTTGGGATTGGCGATTGTTTGGAGGAAGCGACGCCGCTCCTCAGCGCGTCTTGGAATGACCCTGCCGGGCGGCTTGTCGAAATGCTGGCGCCCGGCCGTGGAATTTCACGCTGGAAACTTGATGCCCATCTTCAACAGCAATTCCTCTCGCTCGGAGGCAAGCTGGTTACCAATTCCCGCGTGGCTCCGGCTCCTGGCGTCATCTGGGCCGCGGGGCGTCCACGGAAACCCTCCTCCTGGCTCGGGCTGAAATGCCATGCCCGCAACCTGCCACTCACCCATGATCTGGAAATGTTCACTTCGCCTGGTGGATACATCGGGCTCGCGAGAATCGAGGACGACAAGGTGAACATCTGCGGGTTGTTTCAAAGAAAGCCGCCAAGCGGTGCGAAAGGGAGCGAACTTCTGGTGTCCATGCTTCGCGAGTCTTCGCTGGGGGCTCTTGCCGATCGCTTGGAAGCGGCGGACATCGAGGAATCCAGCTTTTGCGGGGTCGCGGCATTTCAAACCGGACATCAAGCAGGCCCGGAATTCTCCATTGGTGACGCCGCGAGTATGATTCCACCCTTCACGGGAAATGGAATGAGTATGGCCTTCGAGTCCGCGGAGTGCGCCCTGCAGCCGGCGATGGACTACGCAACCGGGCGGAAATCCTGGCTGGAAGCCGCCTCGGCATCCACCGCCAGCCAAGCCAGTCGATTCCGCCGACGCCTGGCCGTGGCGGGGACGCTTCACCGAATCCTTCTGAATCCTCTCGGCCTGCGAGTCACCAGTGCCCTGGCCCGCCGGAAGTGTCTCCCCTTTCAAACCCTTCTTCACCTCGTTCGTTGATGTATCTCCAATCCCTCGCCACCGCCTTTCCGCCGCACGCCTTCACCCAGCGCGAATGTTTTGAAATCCTGAGCCAATCCGGGGCGATGGAGGGCTTGCGGGGGCGTTCGAGGGACCTCCTGCAGAAAGTTCTCACCGGCGATTCCGGCATCGAAACGCGTCGGTTTTGCGATCCCGATTTGAAGAAGACCTTTGGCTACGAGGCCGGTGCCCTGCACCAGCATTTTGAATTCCACGCGCCGAGGCTCGCCTCCGAGGCGCTTTTGAAAGCCTGCGATCTTGCCTCGGTAAAGCCCTCTGACATCAACGCCCTGCTCGTCTGCACCTGCACCGGCTATCTTTGTCCGGGACTGAGCAGCTACATTTCGGAAAGGCTCGGCCTCCGCCCGAACGCCTTTCTTCAAGACTTGCTCGGCCTCGGCTGTGGCGCGGCCCTGCCTCTTCTGGAAACGGCGCGCGGTTTTCTGGCTGCCAACCCCGACGCGACCGTGGCCACCATCGCCGTGGAAATTTCCTCAGCCGCCTTTTACCTCAACGACGAGCCCGGCGTCCTCATCAGCCTCTGTCTTTTTGGCGATGGAGCCGCCGCCGCCATCTGGAAACCGAAAAACGAAGGCGGTCAGTTGCGTTTCCAGAATTTTCGAACCATCCACCAGCCGGAGCACCGGGAGAAAATCCGCTTTGTGAATGTCGCTGGTCGTCTCAAAAACCAGCTCCACCGGGAAGTTCCCGATCTCGCCGCCGAGGCCGTCTCGCAGCTCTATCAAATAAGTGCCAACGCCCCCGGGAAGATCATCGCGCACACCGGCGGGCGGGATGTTATCGACGCCATCGAGCGTGCCATTCCTGGCCAAAAGCTGAGCGCAACCCGGGAAATTTTACGCCAATACGGAAATATCAGCAGTCCAAGCGTCCTCGCCGCATTGGAGCATTCCCTCGCCACCTCGCCGCACGCCGAAAGCCTCTGGCTCACCGCCTTCGGAGCCGGCTTCGCCGCTCACAGCGGGGAATTAGTGACCTGTCATAATGACTGATATTTGCTCACCTCGCGGCGTGCTTTTTTCCATGCTCCAACAGCCTTTCTTGGGAGGATCGGGCTCGACGGTCTGGTGCTGATCCATGATGGTGGTGCGTGCTTGCATGGATCGCGGACATTCTCGAAATAAACAAATCGGCCAATGCTCGGCACAAAGTTCATCGCATACTTCCGGCCGTTATCGCAGCCCTTGAAATAGAATAAAAATGCACACGGATCCTCATTCGACGGGTGGCGGGAGTTTTACGGATTTGTTTATCAAGCGGCCGGTTTTGGCGGTGGTGGTGGCTTTGTTGCTGCTGATCGCAGGCGGGCAGGCGATTTTTACGCTAACGGTTCGGCAGTATCCCCGGAGCGACAATGCGTCGGTAACCATCTCGACGATTTACATTGGGGCGAGTGCGGATTTGGTTCGGGGATTCATCACCACGCCGATCGAGCGCGCGATCGCGGCGGCGGATGGCATTGATTATGTGGAGTCGGAAAGCTCGCAGGGGCGTTCGCTCATCACAGCACGGCTGAAACTGAATTACGACCCGACCAAGGCCCTCTCGGAGATAAGTGCGAAGGTGGACCAAGTTCGCGGCGACCTCCCTCCCGAGGCCGAGGTGCCGATCATTGATATCGAGAGCGCGGACTCGAAACGCGCGGCGGCCTATTTGCGCTTCGTCTCGGATATTTTGAAGCCAAACGAAATCACGGACTACCTCGCGCGGGTCGTTCAGCCGAGGCTCTCGGCGGTTCCGGGGGTTCAGCGCGCCGAGATTTTGGGCGGGCGGACCTTTGCGATGAGGATTTGGCTGAAGCCCGACCGCATGGCGGCCCTTAACATCAGCCCCGCCCAGGTTCGCCGCGCCCTGGCTGGAAACAACTATCTCTCTGCTGTGGGCCAGACCAAAGGCTCGCTCGTGACGGTGAACCTCACGGCGAACACCGACCTCCGCACGGTTCAGGAGTTCGAGCAACTCGTGCTGCGTGAGAGCGGCGGTGCGGTGGTGCGGTTGAAAGACATCGCCGATGTGCAGCTCGGTGCGGAAAATTACGACTCGGCCGTGCGATTCAGCGGCGAGCAGGCGGTTTTCATGGGCGTGTGGGTGCTGCCAAATGCCAACACGCTCGATGTGATCCGCGCGGTGCGGGCGGAGTTGGAGAAAATCAAAGCCGAACTGCCGACGGGCCTCACAGCCGGCGTGGGCTACGACTCGACCGTTTATATCACCGACGCCATCAGCGAGGTGCTCAAGACGCTTCTGGAAACCCTCCTGATCGTTGTCGTCGTCATATTTCTTTTCCTTGGATCGTTTCGCGCGGTGCTCGTTCCGGTCTTGGCAATTCCCTTGTCGATTCTCGGCGCGGTGTTCCTGATGCAGGCGGCGGGGTTCACCGTAAACCTCCTCACACTGCTGGCCATCGTCCTTTGCGTGGGTCTGGTGGTCGACGATGCGATTGTGATCGTGGAAAATGTGGAGCGCCACTTGTCGGATGGCATGAAACCGTTCGACGCCGCGATTCTTGGGGCGAGGGAACTCGTCGGGCCGGTGGTGTCGATGACCGTCACGCTGGCGGCGGTGTATTTGCCGATCGGCTTGCAAGGTGGGTTGACTGGCTCGTTGTTCCGCGAATTCGCCTTCACTCTGGCGGGTGCTGTTTTTATTTCGGGCATCGTGGCTCTGACGATTTCTCCGGCGATGAGTTCGTGGCTTCTCAAGCCGGGCGTGGAAGAGCGCGGATTTGCTCGCGTTGTGGCGCGGGGCTTCGGGCGGCTTCGGGATTCCTATGGCCGCGTTCTCGACAAGGTTCTCGCCAACCGCCCGTATGCCTACGCGGTGTGGGTGGTGATTTTTCTCCTCTGCATTCCCATGTTCATCCTCTCGCCGAACGAGCTGTCGCCGGATGAGGATCAGGGTGTGATTTTCGGCATCGTCGAGGCGCCGGCGGATGCCACGCTGGATGAAACCGTGCGCTATGCTGACCAAGCCACGCGGATTTTTTTGGATGTGCCCGAGACCTCCTACACATTCCAGATCACCCAGCCGACCTTCGGCTTCGGCGGCATGGTGCTGAAGCCTTGGGGAGAGCGCGAGCGCACCCCGAAACAATTGCAGGCCGAGATCGCCCCGAAACTTTCCAAGCTTGCGGGCATCAGGATGTTTCCTGTCACTCCGCCCGCGCTGCCGGGCGGCGGAGATTTTCCTGTGGAGTTCGTCATCGCCTCCACCGCGGAGCCCGCCCAAATCCTCGAGATCGCCCGCGAGCTTCAGCAGAAGGCGGCCAAAAGCGGCATGTTTGCCTTCCCGCCGATCATCGATACCAAAGTCGACCAACCCCAGACCGAGATCGTTCTGGACCGTGATAAGATCGCCTCGCTCGGGCTCGACCTGCGCCAGATCGGCGAGGATCTCTCCGCCATGCTCGGCGGAAATTTCGTGAACCGCTTCAATATTGACGGCCGCAGCTACAAGGTCATCCCGCAAATCCAGCGCGCCGACCGGCTCAATCCCGCCCAGTTGCAGGAGATTTATGTCACCGGTCCCGAAGGCCGCCTGATGCCGCTCGGCTCGGTCGCGACGCTCCGCAACTCCGCCGAGCCGAGGTCGCTCAAGCGCTTCCAGCAACTCAACTCCGTCAAGTTGAGCGGCGTGGCGATCCGCCCGCTCGACCAGACCTTGCGCTTCCTGGAGGACGAGGCGGCGAAAATCATGCCCCCAGGCTATGTGGTTGATTACACCGGCGAGTCGCGCCAACTGCGCGCGGAGGGCAGCAAGTTCCTGCCCTCGCTGGTTCTTGCTCTGCTTCTGATTTTTCTCGTGCTCGCGGCGCAGTTCAACAGCTTCCGCGATCCCTTCATCATCCTGCTCGGCTCGGTGCCGCTGGCAATGTTCGGCGCGCTGATTTTCACCTTCCTTAAAATGCCCGGGCCGAATGTGCCATTCTGGACGAATGGTTGGACGACGACGCTCAACATCTACTCGCAGGTCGGCCTCGTCACGCTGGTCGGCCTCATTGCGAAAAACGGCATCCTGATTGTGGAATTCGCGAACCGCCGTCAGCGCGAGGGTTTCTTGAAGCTGGAGGCGATCCGGGATGCCGCCCGCGTGAGGTTGCGTCCGGTTTTGATGACGACCATCGCGACGGTCGTGGGTCATTTCCCGTTGGTGCTCGTCACCGGTGCCGGAGCCGCCGCCAGAAACTCAATCGGCCTCGTGCTCGTCGGAGGAATGGCGATCGGAACCATCTTCACCCTCTTTCTCGTCCCGGCGCTTTACATGCTTCTGGCAAAAGAAAAGTCCGGCAAGGCCTGATCAGCCTCGCGAACCGAAAATCGCCGAGCCCACGCGCACGATGGTTGCTCCCTCGGCGATGCCTTGCTCGAAATCCCCGCTCATTCCCATGGAAAGCTCGGAAAGCGGCAGACCCGTTTCAGTGGCTAGACGATCGCGGAGTTCGCGGAGCTTTGCAAAATATGGCCGCGCCTCGTCGGGGTGGTCACTGTAGGGGGCCATGGTCATCAGTCCCGGGATGCGCAGGAAGGGCAGGGGAGCGAGGTTTTCCAAAGCGGCGGGGAGTTTTTCCGGCGCGAAACCGAATTTCGACACCTCACCGGAGACATTCACCTCGAGCAGCACATTCGCCGTCACTCCGAGTTCTCCGGCGATGCGGTTGATTTGGATGGCGAGGTTTTCGTTGTCCACCCCGTGAAACAGTGCAAAGCGGTCCACGACCTTGCGGATTTTGTTGGTCTGAAGATGTCCGATAAAATGCCACTCAATCCCGGCTGGGAGTGCATCAATTTTGGGAAGCGCGTCCTGCACTCGGCTTTCGCCAAACGCCCGTTGGCCCGCCTCAAAGGCCTCACGAATCAGCTCGGGAGGATGGGTTTTGGAAACCGCCACCAACTGGATCTCGGAGGCTTTGCGGCCGCATCGGGTCGCCGCGCTTTCGATCCGCGCATGGATTTCAGAGAGGTTTGTTTGAACGGAACTCATGGTTTCACGAAAAAGGATGCCTGACTTTTCATACGAGTCGAGAGGCTGCCGCATACATGGTCGCACATTTCGAAAATAGTCGGATCCGCGATCGAGTAAAAGACCTGCAACCCCTCCTTGCGGCGCCTCAAAATCCCGCTCTCCTGCAAGGAATGGAGGTGACGCGAGACATTCGCCTGGGTGAGGCCGGTCGCCTCGGTGAGGTCTTTCACGCATTTCTCGCCGGTCTCCAATTCGATAAGGAGCTTCAGACGGTTCGGCTCGCCAAGCACGCGGAAGCGGGCGGCGATCATCTCCAAGGCTGCCGAAGGCATGTCCCGGCGGGCGGTTTTTTTGGATGCGGGCATAAAGATTAAAATTGCATATATAATTATTCACTCATATTGTCGAGGGGGTATTTTACTAGCCTATGAAAACAACCACTCTCCTCTGCAGCCTCTCGGTGTCCCTTTTACTCTCATCTGCCCCGACGCTGGTTCACGCGCTCGAGACCCATTCCGTCGCGTCCGCAAGCCGTCCGGTGACAGAGGAGGTCGTCGGTTCGGTCAGAACTCGCATTCGATCGGTGATCGAAGCCAAGGTGAGCGGCCGCATTTCAGAGATGCCGATCATTCTCGGGCAAAAGGTCAAAGCCGGGGAGCTTCTGGCCAAAATCGACGCCCGCGAGATTCAGGCGCGCCTCGAGCAGGCTGAAGCCCAGCGGGAGCAGGCGTCACGGGATTTGGACCGCGCGCGCACGCTGGCCCAGAAGCAGGTTTCCAGTAAACAGGAACTCGACGCCGCCGAGGCCCGCGCCCGGGTGGCGGAGGCGGCATTGAGCGAAGCCCGCACCATGATGGGCTACGCGAATGTCACGGCGCCGTTCGACGGGGTGATTTCGCGGCGTCTGGCGGAGGTCGGCGATCTTGCTGCCCCCGGCAGGCCGCTTTTAGAAATCGAGGACCGTGGAGAACTTCGATTTGAAGCGGATGTGCCCGAGGCGCTGATCGGCATGGTGAATGCCGGCGACCGCCTTGAAGTCACCATTCCCACAATCAGAAAAACCTTCAATGGCGTCGTCGCTGAGGTTTCTCCAACCGCCGAGGCCGCCAGCCGCACCTTTCTCGTGAAGCTCGATCTCCCCGCATCGTCCAAACTCCGCGCGGGTCAGTTCGGCCGCGCCGCCGTTCCTGTCGGCGAGGCAAAAACAATCCGTATCCCCGTTGCCGCCATCGTGCAGCGTGGCCAGATGGAGATTGTTTTCGTGAACGACCAAGGCAAGGCCCGCCTACGCCTTGTGAAAATCGGCAAAACTTTTTCCGACGGAGTGGAAATCCTAGCCGGTCTGTCCGACGGCGATGTTGTGATCGTCACAGAACCCGCCCGTTTGATTGACGGCCAACCTATGGAGGCTGCGAAATGACGCAATCCGACTCTCAGTCCGACAATCCCGCGCATGGCTTGGCGGGGCGGATCGCACAGGCTTTCATCAATTCCAAGCTCACGCCGTTGTTGGTCATTGTTTCCGTCCTTCTCGGCCTTTTTGCCATCATTGCCCTGCCGCGCGAGGAGGAGCCGCAGATCAAGGTGCCGATGATCGATGTGATGGTTTCGATGCCAGGTGCCAGCGCCAAGGAAATCGAGGAGCGTGCCACGCGACCGATGGAACAGCTTTTGTGGGAGATCCCCGGCGTCGAATACATCTACTCGACCTCACGCCCCGGCGAGTCGCTGCTCATCGTGAGATTTCTCGTCGGCTCGGATTTGGAAACCAGCCTCGTTCGCCTGAACGACAAGCTGAGTTCGAACTTCGACCGCATTCCGCCTGGTGTGGGAATGCCGCTGGTGAAGCCGCGCTCGATCGATGATGTGCCGATCCTCGCACTCACTTTTCATAGCAAAAACCATGACCATCTCACGCTGCGCCGTTTGGCAGCCGAGGTGAATGATGCGGTGAAACAAGTCCCGCTCGTTGCCGAGACCACTCTGATCGGCGGCAACAAACGCACCTTGCGCGTCCAACTCGACCCCGCCCGCCTCGCCTCGAGGAATCTCAGCCCGGCCGGCATCGTGCCAATGATCCAACAGGCTAATCGCCAGTTTGCCTCCGGTGGACTTACCGCTGACGACAAGGAAATCGCCGTCGAGACCGGGGCGTTCCTCGAAACAGCCGAGGATGTGGGCCACATCGTCGTGGGCGTGAACAATGGCAAACCCGTCTATCTCCGCGAGGTCGCCACCATTCTCGATGAAGCCGAGGAGCCGTTGCAGTATGTCCTGCATTCGCGCGCGGAAAAAAACTCCCCTGACGAGGCGGCGGTCACGCTTAGCATCGCGAAGCGTCCGGGTGCAAACGCAATCACCGTCGCCGAGGCCGTCCTGCGAAAGGTCCAGGCTCTCAAGGGAACCCTCATCCCGGCGGACATCGAGGTAAGCGTCACGCGCAACTACGGCGAGACGGCTGCGGAGAAATCCAACGAACTCCTATTCCACATGGCGATCGCTGTGGTGAGCGTTTCGCTGCTGATCCTCTTCGCTCTCGGTTGGCGCGAGTCGCTGATTGTGGCTATTGCGATCCCTTCCACCCTGGCTCTGACGCTGCTCGTTTTTTACCTTCTCGGATTCACGCTGAACCGCATCACGCTCTTCGCACTGATTTTCTCAATCGGCATTCTGGTCGATGACGCCATCGTGGTTGTGGAAAACATCGTCCGCTATTTCCACTTGCCTGGAAACAAAGGCAAAAACTGGTCGCACATCGCGGTGGAGGCCGTGGGTGAGGTGGGGAATCCTACGATCCTCGCGACCTTTGCAGTGATTTTCGCCGTGCTGCCAATGGCCTTCGTCGGCGGTCTGATGGGCCCCTACATGCTTCCGATCCCGATCGGGGCCAGTGCGGCGATGTTTTTCTCACTCCTCATTGCGTTCGTCGTCACACCCTGGGCGGCGATCCGGATGCTTCGCTGGCGCAATGGCGAGAAGCGCCTCGCCAAGCACGGCGAGATTCACGGCACCGGTAGCGCGGCGCACGAGGAGGATTTTTTCACGAGGTTCTACCGCCGCATCATGGGTCCGCTGCTGCATCAAAAGACCGCGCGCACGGGATTCCTCGTCGGTATTGTCCTGCTTCTCCTTGGCTCGATGGCGATGGTCGGCGTCGGTTGGGTGAAGGTGAAAATGCTGCCGTTCGATAACAAGAGCGAGTTCCAGATCATCCTCAATATGCCCGAAGGCACCTCGCTCGAGCGCACTGCCGCCGTCGCCCGCGAGATGGCTGCCGTGGTGAAAGAGGAACCCGAGGTGGTCGATGCGCAGGTTTACGTGGGAACCTCCTCACCGTTCAATTTCAACGGACTCGTTCGTCACTACTTCCTGCGGCGTGGAGCGAATGTCGCTGACATCCAGGTGAACCTCCAAGATCGCCACAACCGAAAAGCGTCTAGCCATGACATCGCCAAGCGCGTTCGCCCCGCCGTCGCCGCGATTGCGGGAAAATACCACGCCCGCGTCGCCATTGCGGAGGTTCCGCCAGGTCCGCCGGTCCTCCAAACTCTCGTCGCCGAAATCTACGGCCCGAACGAGGAGGCCCGCCACGCACTGGCCAAGGAGGTCATCAAAGTTTTCAAGGACACCCCCGGCGTGGTGGATGTGGATTGGTATATTGAGGCCGACCAACCGAAGGCGCGTTTCGTCATCGACAAGGAAAAGTCCGCACTCCACGGCATCAGCGCCGAAACAATTTCCCAAACGCTCCGCCTTGCGGTCGGTGGACAAGCGATCGACCTGCTCCATGCGCCTCGCGAGAAGGAGGACATCGACATCGTTCTCGAACTCCCGCGCTCGATGCGCACCACGCCCGGTGAATTGCTTGCGCTCCGCGTCCGCTCGGGCGACGCCAACGCTCTTCCTGAGCCGGGATCCTCCGCCTCCAGCGCGCCGCTCATTCCCCTGCGCGAACTCGTCACCATCGAAAAAACGATCACCGACAAGAGCATCTACCACAAAAATCTCATGCCCGTGACTTATGTGATTGGCGATGTCGCCGGCGTGGTCGAAAGCCCTGTCTACGCCATCCTCCAAATGAACAAGGCCCTCGCGAAAATCGACACCTCGAAGTTCGGCGGAGACGGGTCGCCGCTCGAAATCTACAACGCCACCATTCCATTCTCCGACGCCAAGCCCGCCATGAAATGGGATGGCGAGTGGCACATCACGATCGAGGTTTTCCGCGACCTCGGCCTCGCCTTTGCCGCCGTGCTGGTGCTGATCTACGCGCTGATGGTCGGTTGGTTTCGCTCGTTCCTCACCCCTGTGATTGTGATGGCGGCGATTCCGTTTTCTCTGGTCGGAATCCTCCCTGCGCATGCTGTGATGGATGCATTTTTCACCGCGACCTCGATGATCGGGTTCATGGCTGGAGCGGGAATTGTGGTGAGGAATTCCATCATCCTCGTCGATTTCATCGAGCAGCGTCTCCGCGAGGGGATGCCAGTGGACGAGGCGGTGATCGACGCCGGCGCGGTGCGTTTCCGTCCGATGCTCCTCACGGCGCTGGCCGTAGTGGTCGGCGGCGCAGTGATTTTGGCCGATCCGATCTTCCAAGGCCTGGCCATTTCGCTCATGGCTGGCGAAATCGCCTCGCTCCTCATCAGCCGCATGGCCGTTCCTGTTCTTTACTTCATGGCCCACGCCAAGGATGTAAAAAGGACATCTTGATGGAAAAAGAATCGGAAGAAGTTTTGCGAGGTTTTGGTTTTTTGGCGGGGGCACCGCTGGAGATCGATTTTGGCTGTCATCGCGGGGCATTCCTGATCGGCATGGCGGCGTTGCATCCGGGCACCAATTTTCTCGGGATCGAAAAGCAAATCGACCGCGTCGAAAAATGCAACGCCCGCGCCGAACGCCTTGGCCTCCCCAATGCCCGCGCCATGACGGGTATCGGCGCCGAGTCACTGAAGGAACTCCCTACCGGCTGCGTGTCGAATTTTCACCTCTATTTTCCCGATCCTTGGCCGAAGCGGCGACACGCCTCGCGCCGTGTTTTCCAAAAATCCTTCCTCACCGAAATCCGTCGTGTGCTGCGAGCGGATGGAGTTCTCCGTTTGATGACCGACGACGAACCCTACTTCGTGGAGATGCGTGATCTGACGCAGGTGGGTTGGCGGGAGATTCCTTGGGATGACGGCCGCGAAACTGTCCAGACGGCGTTTGAGATAACCTTCCGCAAGCTCGGCCAGACTCCCTACCAAGCCGCGCTGATCCCTTCCGCCTAGTTCTTCCGGTAAATCCGCCTCAGCGGATGTTCGTCGAGGACATTGGCCTTGATGCCCCCGAGCTTGGCCGGGTCGTAGAGTTGAATGCCGACATAGTAGTAGATCGGGCAGACGGGCACGGATTTTTGAACCAGCAAATCCTCGGCCTGTCGCAGAATCGCGTAGCGCTTGGAGGGGTCGAGTTCGCGTGCAGCCTCGGCGATCAACTGGTCGTATTCCGGGCTACTCCAGCCTGTGCGGTTGTTGCCGCCGCCTGTGAGGAACATGTCGAGAAAGGTATTTGGGTCGGGGTAGTCGCCGACCCAGCTGGAGCGGGCGATGTCATAGTCGAGGAGCGAGAGGGAGTTCAGATAAACTTTCCACTCTTGGCGGGCGAGGTTCACATTCACGCCCAGCGTCTCGCGCCACATGCTTTGCAGCTCCACGGCGATCGCCTCGTTCAGTTCGCTTTTGCTGTAGAGGTAGGAGGCGTTGGGAAATCCCTTTCCATCGGGATAACCCGCCTCGGCGAGCAGGCGTTTCGCCTCAGCTGGATCAAAGGCCAGACCTGCCGTGCCCTCGTAGCCGGGGATGCCGGGAGGAACAAACCCCGGCGCGGCCAATTCGCCCGCGCGTGTAATTTTTTCGACGATCCGAGTCTTGTCCACCGCCAGCGAGAAGGCTCGGCGCACGCGTTCGTCGGTGAAGGGTCCCTTCGCGCCGTTGTAGCGCAGGAAGTAGATTCCGAGGAATGGCGCGGCATGGAAATCCTCGCGCTTCTTCAAGTCCTCCAGCAGCGCGGGCGGCGCGAGGCCTTTGTCCATCAGCAGGTCAGCGAGACCGCTTGCATAGAAATTGAACGCCACATTCGCGTCGGAGATCGGCAGCACATCGATCGTCTCCAGCGCGACATTGGCGCGGTCCCAATAATGGGGGTTTTTACGCAGACGAATCTTGTCGTTGATCCGCCAGCTCTCGAGTGCATACGCACCGTTGCCGACGAGATTGCCAGGCTTCACCCAATCGTCGCCGAGTTTTTCAATCAGGCTCACGGGGAGGGGATGCAGGGTCGGAAACGCACAGAGCTGGATGAAATACGGCGTCGGATTTTCCAGTTCCACTACCAGTGTGCGCGGATCGGCGGCGCGAACTCCCACCTGGCTGAAATTGGCGAGCTTCCCCTCGGCGAAGGCCTGCGCGTTTTTGATCGGGTAGAGTTGGTAGTTGTATTGCGAGCCGGTCGAAGGCGTGAGCGTGCGTTGCCAGCTACGAACGAAATCCTCGGCCATGAGCGGCGAGCCATCGCTCCACTTGGCGTCCGCCCGCAAGTGGAACGAGTAGGTTTTTCCATCCGGAGAAACCTCCCAGCGCTCGGCCACGCCCGGCACCGCCTGTCCATTTTCGTCGTAGGCGCAGAGCCCCTCAAAAAGCGCATTCACGACGCGGCCCTCCGGTTGGCCCGTGATGATCGAGGGGTCGAGCGTTTCCGGTTCCGCACCATTCACAAAAACCAAATCCGCCCTCTTGGCCTGCTCGCCGCACGAGGCCAGTGCGAGCGCGAGAATTGCCATGCAAACCAGTCGTGTTCCTCGTAAATTCACTGTCACCATGAAAGCTGGAATCCGAGTCGCTGCAATGCTGATCGCCCTGTTTCTTGTCGGCTGTGCCTCGCGTCCTCCGCTTGCGACCGTGCCTTCGGTGGACCTCAAACGCTACGAGGGCCACTGGTTCGAGATCGCCAAATACCCGAACTGGTTCCAGCGCTCCTGCGCCTCCGATACCTCCGCTCAATACACACCGCTTCCCGACGGCACGATCCAAGTCCTCAACCGCTGCAAACAAGCCGATGGAACATTCCGCGAGGCGAAGGCCATCGCCACCGTCACGCCCGATTCGGGAAATGCGAAACTCAAAGTGCGCTTCGGCAAAAGCCCGATCGCCGGCGATTATTGGATCATCGGACTCGACGAGAAAAACTACTCCTGGGCCCTAGTCGGCGACCCCTGGCGCCAGTTCCTCTGGATCCTCGCCCGCGAACCCCGCCTGAAGGACGCCACCTACGAATCCATCGTCACCCTCGCCGAATCCCAGGGCTACTCCCGCGCCCGCATCGAGCGCACGATTCAGAATTCCCAACCATGAGTCCCCAAATCCGCCGAGCCTTTGCTTATTTTTTCCGCGCGTGCCGTCTCCGGTGTGTGGAATGTGGGACCAAGCCGATTTTTACGCCGTTGCTAAAAATCCGATCGCTGCGCGACTACTTTGCGCCGCTGGATGGTTGCCCGCGCTGTGGCTATGCCTATGAACGCGAGACTGGATATTTCCTGCTCGCGATTTGGGCCATCAACTACGGCGTCGGGAGTCTCCTCGGCATCTCGCTCTATTTTTATCTCGAGTGGAATTACCGCCTCGACCTGCCGGTTCTCCTCGCTTCGGTCGTGCTTCCAGTTATCGGCTTCAACCTCTTTTTTGTCCGTCACGCCAAGGCCCTCTTCCTAGCCCTTGATCACTATTTTGACCCGCATCTGAACGATGACGGCTCCAACGGCGGTGGCGGCAGTGGAAAACAAAACCCTCCGCCGTCTCCCGCGCCGATCGTTCCGCAAACAGCGCCCGTTCCATCCGAACCGGCGGCTTTAGTTTAAGATTGAACCGCAGAGGACATCGAGAGCACAGAGGATGAAGCTTGAATGGCCTAGTTTTTTCTCCGCGCCTCCGCGCCTCTGCGCGAGAAGCATTCCCAGCCTGATATGTCCACCCACATCCTCAAACTGAACTGTCCCGATGCCGTCGGTCTGCTGGCGCGCATAACCGGGTTCATCGCCGCATCGGGCGGAAATCTGCTCGATGTCAGCCAATACACGGACACCGCCTCGAAATGGTTTTTCGCGAGACTTGCTTTCACCGGGGGTCGCATCGAAATCGCTCCTGAGACTTTTCGCGCCGAGGCTGAAAAACTCGCTATTGAAATGAACGCCGATTGGACGCTGCGACCCGCCAATCGTCCGGTTCGCACGGTCATTTTGGTGAGCAAGGAGGGTCATTGCCTTGCCGACCTGCTCTGGCGCTGGCGCTCGCGGGAATTGAATATCGAAATCCCCGCTGTGATCTCGAACCACGACTCCGCCCGCAGCCTTGTCGAGCGCGAGGGGATTGCTTTTGAGAAAATCGACTTCACCACCGACAAGCCCGACGCATTTTCAAAGCTCTCCAGTCGGCTCCGCGAACTCGGGGCGGAGTTCGTGATTCTCGCCCGCTTCATGCAAATCCTCCCTAACTCGATCTGCCGGGAGTTTGCTGGAAGGGTGATTAATATCCATCACTCATTTCTGCCGGCCTTTGTCGGCGCGAATCCGTATCGGCGGGCGTTCGAGCGCGGCGTGAAGCTCATTGGAGCCACTTGCCACTATGCCACCGAGGATTTGGACGAGGGGCCGATCATTGAGCAGGAGGTTTCGCGCGTGGAGCACTACCACGAACCCGAGGATTTGGTTCGCCTCGGTCGCGACTGCGAACGTTTGGCTCTAGCCCGCGGGGTTCGTTACCATGTCGAGGATCGCGTGCTCGTTCACGGCAACCGCGCGATTGTTTTCCGAGACTAACGCTCGAGGAGCTTTTTGGCCGCAGCGAGGGTTTCGGGGATTTTGGAGGTGTCCTTGCCACCGCCGCGGGCGGAGTCGGGTTTTCCACCGCCTTTGCCGCCGACGATCGGGGCAATGGTTTGAATGATTTTCCCCGCTTGGATTTTGGGGACATGCGCCGGAGAGACGCTCGCAGCGAGTGCGACGGCGTTGTTGGCGGAGCCAGCCAGGACGACGACGCCGTCGAAGGAAGGTTTGAGGGCGTCCAGGACGGCTTGGAGATAGTCGCCATCGACGGCGCCAAGGTGGGCGGAGAGGAAGGGGATGCCATTGAAGGTTTCGGATTTCGAGACGAGGTCTTTGGCGGAAGCAGCGGCTTCGCGGGCGCGGGCGGCTTTGAGATTTTTTTCGAGGTCCTTCTGATGTGTGAGGAGGGCTTCTAGCTTCTTCTCGATCTCGGCGGCAGGGGAATTCAGGAGGCGCGCGATTTCTTGGAGTCGCTGGGTTTCGCAGGTGGCGAGGGTGCAGGCTTCGAGCCCGGCGACGGCTTCGATGCGGCGGACTCCGGCGGCGATGGCGGCTTCGGAAAGGATGCGGAAAAGGCCGATCTCGCCGGTGGCACGGGTGTGCGTGCCGGCGCAGAGCTCCATCGAGTAGCCGTCGAGATTGGCAGGCGCGCCGCCGATTTGGACGACGCGAACGGTGTCGCCGTATTTGTCTCCGAAGAATTGCATGATGTCTCCGCGGCCGCGGACTTCGGTGTAGGGGACTTCGGTCCAGCTCACGGGCGAGTTGGCGAGGATGCGTTCGTTGACGAGGGCCTCAATGTCGCGGACTTGCTGGGGCGTGAGCGGGGCGCTGTTGAAATCGAAGGTCAGTTTGTCGGGAGCGACGGACGAGCCTTTCTGCGTGGCGTCTTTGGAAACGACTTCGTGGAGGGCCCAGTGGAGGAGGTGGGTGACGGTGTGGTGGCGCTGGATCGCCTCGCGGCGCGGGCCGGTGACGCTGATCTCGACTTCGTCTCCGACCGCAGGGGCGTCGGGGGAATCAAGGAGGTGGAGGAAGGTGTGGCCGGTTTTTTGGGTGTTGGTCACGCGCCAGAGTTGGCCGGAGCCGGTGATCTCGGCGGTGTCGCCGATCTGGCCGCCCATCTCGGCGTAGCAGGGCGTCCTGTCGAGGATGACGGCGGTTTTGTTTTTGATTGAAACGACTTCGAGGACGCGGGCTTTTTCTGTGAGGGACTCGTAGCCAGTGAAGCGGGTGGGGGTGGTGGTTTCGATTTCGGAGAGGGCGATGACTTCCTTCTTCTGCGCGGCGCGTGCACGGGCGCGCTGGGCGTCCATGAGGTTTTCGAAGCCCTCGGTGTCCACCGTGATCCCGCGCTCACGGGCCATGAGCTCGGTGAGATCGAGAGGGAAGCCCTGCTCGTCGTAGAGTTTGAAGGCGAAGGCGGCGGAGATGTTTCCTTTTCCCGCTTCCTCGTTGAAGAGCGTTATGCCTTTGTCGAGGGTGCGGTTGAAGGTTTCCTCTTCGAGTTTCAGGACCTGCTCGATGTGTTTTTGCTTCGCGCGGAGTTCGGGGAAAACCTCGCCCATCGTGCGGGCGAGGACATCGACGAGTTTGTGGAAGAAGGGTTCGTGTAGACCGAGTGAGCGGCCGTAACGAACGGCGCGGCGGAGGATGCGGCGCAGGACATAGTTTCGGTCGGTGTTGCCGGGCTGGATGCCGTCGGCGATGGCGAATGAGAGGGTGCGGATGTGGTCGGCGATGACACGGAAGGCGACATCGTTTTTTTCCTGATCGGTATCGCCGGTGGAACCGCTGACGGGGAGGGTGGAGCCGTAGGTGCGGCCGCTGAGTTTTTCGATTTCGTCGAAGATCGGGCGGAAGATGTCGGTCTCGTAATTTGAAATGCGGGCATTCGCAAAATCGGTGAGGTTTTTTGTGCCTTGGATGATCGAGGTGACGCGTTCAAAACCCATGCCGGTATCGACATGGCGGGCGGGGAGGGGGGAGAAAGAGCCGTCCGGGTTGGCGTTGAACTGAATGAAAACGAGGTTCCAAATCTCGATGCAGTCGGCGGAGCCTTTGTTGACGAGCGCGCCGCCCGTGTCGCCGGCGGGGGTGAGATCGACATGGAGTTCCGAGCAAGGGCCGCAGGGGCCGGTTTCGCCCATCATCCAGAAGTTGTCTTTTTTGTTACCGTTGACGATGTGGACGGCGGGATCGAGTCCGGCGGTGCGGAATTTCTCGGCCCAGAAATTCCAAGCTTCCTCGTCGCGCGAGGCGGGGTCGCCGGGCTCGGGATTGTAGATCGTGGCGTAGAGTCTGGCGGCGGGAAATTTCCAGCGGTCGATGATGAGTTCCCACGCCCAGTCGATGGCCTCCTTTTTGAAGTAGTCACCGAAGGACCAATTCCCGAGCATCTCGAAGAAGGTATGGTGGTAGGTGTCGAGGCCGACATCATCGAGGTCGTTGTGTTTGCCGCCGGCGCGGATGCATTTCTGGGTGTCCGCCGCGCGCTGGTCGGAGCTTGGAAGTGAGCCCGCCCACTTCGAAACATCGGGTGATTTTTGGCCGAGAAAAATCGGGACGAACTGGTTCATTCCGGCGTTCGTGAAAAGCAGGTTCGGCGAGTCGGGCATGAGGCTCGAGGAGGGCACGATGGTGTGCTGCTTTTCGTGGAAGAAATTGAGGAACGACTGGCGGATTTGGGCAGAGGTCATGGCTGGAAAAATGTCGCGGAAGGAAAAACGAGTGCGCGCGGCTTGGCAATGGCGATCACTCGGCGGGGAAGTTGTTTGAAAAAGCGGCGGGGACGAACGCGATCTCGGGTGAACCGATGATGTGGATAGGAAGGGTGCCGTCAGTTTGGGGGTAGCCGATGTCGAGCGATAGAACGGCGTGCTCGCCGGCGAGGGCCTCGGGGGTGTTTTCGGAAAGGACGGAGAGAAATTCGAGGCGGGAGGCGGGTTTATTCAAACCGGCAGAGGCGAGTGCGGCGGGCGTGGCAGGGGCGTAGCGGGAGGTTTTGGTGCTGGCGAGGGCTTCAAAAATCTTTTCGGCGTTGGCGGGCCAGGCGCCGTCAATTCGGCGGATTTCGGTTTTCGATTCGCCCTTTTGCCAACGGATCAAATCGACGAGATCAGGATTGAGACGGGCGAGTGCACGGTCGCGGAGTTGATCGAGATCGATCGTGATTAACTCCGCCAGGGCCGGGGGAGCGGATCCGCCGATATTGCGATGTTGGAGGCGAACCGGGAAAAATCCGTCCGGCGAGGGTTTGCCGATGGAGATGATCGAGGGCTCAAGCAAGTTCTCGCTGAAAAACCGAATCTCGGAAAGTTGATCGACGGGGGAGGTGGAGGCTTCGTTTTTTTTGTTGGATTGGTCGATCGAGGCGAGTCGAAGGGCACTCCATTTTTGGAGCAGGGCGGTGACGGCTTCATTGTTGGCCATGGCGTCGAGGGGTTTGATGATTTGCCAGCCACGGCCTTTGTTTTCGAGTTCGAGAGTGGTTGAGCCTCGAAGAATTTCGATGCGGCGGACGCGATCGGGATCGATCGGCACAAGGCGACGGTCGCGGAAGTTGTCGGACGGCATGGCGATCAACTTCGCGAGGTCATTGGGGATCAGGTAGACCGCGTTGGATTTTTCGAAGGCCACATAGGTGCGGTTGCCATCGGCGCCGACTTTTCCAAAGAGAAGCGAGAGCGGTCGGTCGCCCTTGAAATCAAGCTGCAGCGTGCTTTTGAGAACGCCATAGGTGGCGAGGTTTTGCTTGTCTTGGATTTCGGAGGGATCGATTCGGTCGAGGACGGGAGTGGATAGCGCGGTTTTGAAAATGGCGGCGACGGCTTCGGGATTCGCTGTGTCGGGGTTTGTGGTTTCCAAAATCCAGCCACCCTCCTCGCGCTTGATACGGAAGGATTGATCGCCGTTGGTGATTCGGATGTGGGGGATGTCCTCGGGGTCGAAGTCGAAAAGCGGTGAGCCGGGTTGGATTATTCGTTCGGGTGACGACCTCCATCGCTCCGTGGTTCCCACAAACACCGCGAGGCCGATGGCTAGTAGAACCAGGAAAATCGTGGCGATGCGGCTCATGAGCGGCGTTTGACCCACATGACGAGCCCTGCGAACGCCGCCAGGCCGGGAACGCCGAGCATCACGGCAAGCGCGAGGCGGGAGAGTTGGGCATCGGTAAGGTGGAGGTTGAAGCGGGTGATGTTTTTTGGAGTGATGCCAGTGAGGTTTCCGCGGTCGATGAGGGAATTCACCGAGCCGACGAGGAAATCGAGTCCCGGCGGAGTGAGAAACTGGTCGAGGGCAAATTGGAATGAACCCACGACGATGAGGCGCGAGGTTTGGACATCCACGCGGTCGTCCTCGACACCATCCCGGTCCGCCGAGGCGGCAAGGATGATCGGGTGACCGTTATCGATGCCGTCTTGGTAGGTGACGCCCTGAGGTTGGTTCGGTGCGTAATCCGTCTCCCCCCAAAACTCCTCGGCAGCCTGAACAAGCGGGCGGATGCGGATTTTTTCAGCTTCTGCATGCGGAAGGTCGAAGCCGAGTGACTGGGTGGCTCCAGGAAAAAAGAGGTTTGTGCCCTCGAGTCGGCGGGTGGCTTCGGCGTTTGGCAAAACCTGGGCGGTCACTTCGCGCAGGATTCCGGTGGCGAAGGGGAGTTGGATTAAACGCAGAACACGGTCGTTGTGTGGGACGACGCCGGAGTTCCCCAGCAAGCCATGCAGGCGGGGAGTGGCGGCGTTTGGGTCGAGCAATATAAGCAACTTTCCGCCGCCTCGGAGCCATGAGCCGAGAACGGCGGCTTCGCGCTCGTCGAGATCGGACTGCGCGCCGGCCACCACGAGGGCCGAGGCGTCCGTCGGGATGACATCGAGTCCCGCCAGCGAGAGGGTTTTCACGGCGGCATTCTGGATCGAGACGGCCTCTGCGAATTTGTTGGCGTCGCGAGTCGGAGAGGCTTCGCCGTGGCCTTGCAGGAAGTAAACCGTCTCGGACTCGGGCTTCAAAATCGACATCAGAGCGCTGGTGAAAACCTGCTCGCCCCGGAATGTCAGCAACACCGGCGCCCCGCCTTGCGCCATGGGTGAGAGGTCGAACTCCCCCATCTCCGCGATGTTCACCACGCGGCTCCGGCCGTCGTATTCAAGGATCATGACATTGTCCAAGCCAGTGAGGTTGTAATCCGTCTTGAGTTCTTGGATGCGTAGGATGTTTCGCGTGGGGTCGATGTATTCCACGAGCAGGTCGGAGCGTTTGTTGAAAAGCACCTCGTTCATGAGCCCGCGCAGGTCGGTGAGGAGTGGAGCGACGGGTGAGTAGAGGGTCGGCGAGGCGATGATGACGATGTTCAGGGGTTTCTTAAACTCCTTCAAAACCGCGCGCGTCTGACCGGCCAGGGAAAATTTTTGCGACCTCGAAAAATCCCGCCGTTCATAGTGGACCGAGCCGAGGTAGTTCACGAGCCCGTAGATCACCAGCACGGCGAGGATTTGCAGGCTGATGCCGATTTTAATTCCGGTCCGGGGCGGCTTCATGCCTTCCACCTCCGGTATTGGAAAATGTGAAAGGTCGCGAACAGCACCACGAGGGTGGAGGAGAGATAAAACACCACCGGACGCGTGTCGAAGATGCCGCGCGAAAAATCCATCATGTGCTCGATCGGCGAGAAATAATAGGTCACCTCGCGGAGGGCGGTGCCAGTTGCAGGGATGAAAAATGCCAGCAGGCCGATGAAAAACAGGCAGAGGATCGCGCTGAAACAAACCACAGCCGCCACGATCTGGTTGTCGGTGAGAGCGGAGGCGAGGCAACCGATCGCCGTGAAAAGGCAGCCCATCAGAAGCAACATCGCATAGGCGCCGACATAGCTGCCCGCCGCCCCGGCGGCGTCAAGGCCCGTCACCACCTCAAACGCCGTGAAATACAGCAGGCTTGGAGCCCACAGAATGACATAAAAAAACAGGCAGCCCGCGAATTTGGCGAACACGACTTGGAAGTCCCGCACCGGCGCGGTCATCAGTGTCTCGAGCGTTCCCATTTTCGACTCTTCGGCGAACACGCGCATCGTGATCAGCGGAAAAACCAGCACGAGCGGAATCCAGAAATACACGGTGTTGAAAAACGCCTCGACCATCGTGGTCGTGCCCGTGCCGTGGTTCAGCAGGGAGATGCCCGCGTGAAAGTTGAAGCCCGTAACAACGAGGAAAAAGCACATCACCACATAGGCCAGCGGTTGGTGGAAGGCCGACGAAACCTCGCGACCGAACAGGATGAAAAAGCGTCGCATGGCCTAGAAGTTCTCCTCTCCGCCGGTGACTTCGGCAAAGACGCGCTCGAGTGTCACGGGCGGGCGGCTGATTTCGCGGACGCGCCATTTGTTTTCCGTCGCATGGTGGTAAAGAGCCTCGCGCGGGTCGAGGTCTAGTGCCGCCTCGATCGTAAAAACCGTCCAGTCTCCATCCCGGCGGTGAGACACGGCCAGGACGCCTTCGAGTGCACGCAGCGCCGCCGCCGCCGCGCGGGGGTCGGAGACCACGGCGTCGAAAAGAATGTGTCCGGCTTGGCCGAGGCGGGCGCGGAGATTTTGCGGAGTATCCATCGCCTCGATCCGGCCTTTGTTGATGATGATCACCCTCGAGCAAAGCATCTCCACCTCGGGGAGAATATGGGTGGAGAGCAGGATCGTGTGGTGGCGGCGGAGGTTGCGGATGAGGTCGCGGACGAGGCGGATTTGGTTCGGATCAAGTCCGATGGTGGGTTCATCAAGGATGAGGAGGTCCGGTTCGTGAATCATCGCGTCGGCCAGTCCCACGCGTTGCCGGAAGCCCTTCGAGAGTCGCCCGATGATTTTTTTTCCGACCTCATCGAGGCCGCACATCTCGAGAACATCGCCCACGCGCTCGGTGAGGCGGCGTTGGGGGACACCTTTCAGTCCTCCGCGATAGCGGAGAAATTCACCAACGCGCATGTCGAGGTAGAGCGGGACATTTTCCGGCAGGTAGCCGATATGCTCGCGCGCCTTGAGCGATTGGGAAAAAACATCGAAGCCCGCGACGCTGGCCCGGCCGGAGGTGGGGGGCAGATAGCCTGCGAGCATCCGCATCGTGGTGGATTTGCCGGCGCCATTCGGGCCCAGGAATCCCACGATCTCGCCCTTCTCCACGGTAAAGTCGATCCCATCCACTGCGGTGACGGCACCGAAGCGTTTGGTGAGTTGTTCGACCTTGACCATGAAGCCGCCAACCTTAACGCCCGTGTCCTCCGGGTTGGAAGAAAAACACTCCCGGCGAGTCCAGAAAAAACACTCCCGCACCAGACTTTCTCTTGCAAAATCAAGCTCCGCCATTAGCGTCCCCCCGCGTATGGCGCCTTCGTCTAGGGGTTAGGACACAGCCCTCTCAAGGCTGGTGCACGGGTTCGAATCCCGTAGGCGCTGCCATTTTTATTTTCCAAAAAAGCCCAGCAAACCCCGATAAAACCTAGTTCTGCGGGCTAGGCTCTGAAAATAGCGTGTTCTCATTAGTTTTAAAAATCGTCCTTGGTTTGTCACGAAATGTCACGAAAAGCACCAGGGTTTGCAGCACGGATTGCAGGTCTTTGAAGGGGGCGTTTGGAATTTTTTCTGCCCGTAACACGAGAGGTCTCCATAGCCAAGGTCATCGGCGAGGATGTAGATGACATTAGGCTTCGACGCGGGGGTCGCAGCCTCCGCTCCGATGGCCAAGAGCGGTGAAAGGAGGAGTGGGAGAGCGGAGGTGAGCTTCACTGCGCCTTCTTGCGGAGATCGTCGCGGTTCAATGTCCAGACGACGTCATTGGCCAGCATGTCGAGGTAGCGGTCGTCGGTCTGATCCATGTAGTGAGGAGAGCGATACCGGGGTCCCGTCCAGAAGGTCTTGGGTGTCGCTCGGCGTGCGGCCAGCGAGAGCAGAAATCGGTGAATCATCGAATGTCAGCAGGTTTAAAAATACAAAGCATGATCTCAAACATCATGAAAATGACACTCGGCGGCGTGTAAGTAAACGACATGCAGTAGCGGGGGCTTTACTTTTCCAGCGGCAATTCCAGTGCCTGCCCCTGCGCCAGAAGGCGCTCCTTGAGTTTCGGGTAGGGCACCTCTTGAACCCGGGTTCCCTCCTTTGCCGCCAAGGCCGCAGCCACTCCGGCGCCTTGGCCGATCACCATCCAGGCCCCTTCGATCCTGAGCGAGGACATCGCCACATGGGTGCTCGAGAGAGCGGTGGGAACGAGCAGGTTGTCGCACTGTTCAGGGCGGGGAAGAATCGAGCGGTAGGGGACATGGTAGGCGTAACCACGCGGAGTTCCCTTGGGTTTGACGGGGTAGATCGTGCCCTCATTAATGACTCCCCCGTCCTTCAGAGCAATACGCTGGCAGTCGTGCGAGTCGATAGGGAACGACGAGATGGCGATGGCGTCATCCTTTTGGGGCTCATCGATGATATCCTTTTGGCTGATGACATGGAGTCCCTTGAGGCGCCTGGCCTCGCGGACATACAGCGCCGGGGAGAAATGGTCGTATTCGGGGAACTCGTCTTTGCAAAAGCCCCACTTGGCGTAGCGATCTCGAAGATGTTTGGGAATGGCGGGATCGTTTTTAAGAAAATGGATGAATTCCAAAGTATATTGTTTATGGGCTTCCCAGATTGCTTTCCGGCCAGCCTCATCCGCCTCATGCCATGCATTGCCGCCTCCGATGAGTCCGAGTGAGAACTGACGATTGATCGAGTTATTCCCATCGAATTTCTGACCAGGTAGGGGATATGGATCGAAGCCGATCATATTCGGATCGCCACCGGATTTGAGATAGCGGCGAATGATTTCGAAGCGTGCAGGATCGTAGTTGTCGGGTTCGATCATCGGCACCTTGTTGTTCGGGTTCTGGGTAAGGCACAACCGGAAGCTGTAGGTCATGAGATTTTTGTCGCCCGTTGCGTCGGGGCCACCATCGGCGGTTGTCACCAGGGGTAACAAGTTCCCTTGGTCATCGAATCCGCTGATCTCCATCTTTTTCTTCGGGTATTGCTTTCCGGCCAGCGATTCGCCGAATTCCTCGCGGCCTTCGCGGTCGGCGCGCCAATCGACTCCGGCGGCGGCCATGAGGTCTCCTTCATAAGTGCCATCAACAAAGACCTTGGCCGAGAAGGTGCCGTTCTTGGTCACGAGAGAAGTGATTCGGGGGCCATCCTTGGTGACCGATTGCAGATAACGCTCCGTAAGGACTTTCACCCCCGCCTCGTCGAGCATCTGCTTCGTCACGCGCATCGCGACATGGGGCTCGTAGGTCCATGCCGCTTGGTTTTTGAGGGCGGGGTCGAAGGGGGCCTTCAGTCCACGATCGGTGTAGTCTTTTGCCACCCGTGTGTGCCATTCATCGAATAGCCCCATGAGGGTTTTGCGGTGCATTTGATTCGAGTCGCTGAAGCTGAGGCCGCCGGTATTCAGTCCGCCGATGTGGTTGGTTGGCTCGATGAGAAGGACAGACGCCCCCTCGCGCGCGGCGGCAATCGCGGCACACACACCGCTGGGCGTGGAGCCATAGACAATGACATCGGCGGAATCGGTTGGCGTTCCGGTCGCTGGTCCGGCGAAGGAGTGGATGGGCAGGGACAGTGAAAGGAGCACGAGTGTGACCATCCGACATAGGGTTGACGGCTTAAACCCGAAAACGGCGATTCCTGTAGCGGAACGCGGAACGCGTTTCGATATCGCTGGAATCGGGTTAAAAAATCGGATCATGCCCCTGCCCTGCTTCCAGTTTTGTTTGTGTGGATCCGATTGATTCGCCGCGAAGGGTTGAAAGCCCTAAAGGGGCCTTCTTGCGGAGATCGTCGCGGTTCAGTGTCCAGACGACGCCATTGGCCAGCATGTCGAGGTAGCGGTCGTCGGCGACCGTTTCATTGAAATGGCCGAGGGAGGTCGACCAGATGCGAACATTTTTTGGGCCGTATTCGTGGACCCAGACGATCGGATGGTCGTCGACTTTCTCGGTGCCGTCCTTGTCGCGGACTTTCTGGGAACCATGCGCGAGGACTGTCGATCCGGGCATGACCTGCACGACATGGTAGAGCTCTTCATTTCCTGTATTCCAATCCTTGAGGCCTGCATTCGCCGGGTGGTTGGCGTTTGTGAAGCGGACCGAGAGCGGGACATGCGGGCCGTGGCGGAAACTTTGCAACCCAAGGTATTTGAACCATGCGGCGTTTGCGGCCTCCGGGTCCACCGGGTTTTGGAAATCCCCGAAGCGATAGCTGTGCATGGCGCAGTGGAGATTGATGCCAGGAATGCCGTTTTGGTGGGGCGTGATGATGCCATGGATCACTTCCGGGTCATCGATGGCCGCTGCGCACTCGTCGTGGATGACCAAGTCGTAGCCCTTGGCGTAGTCGGGGTTCCCGTGGGTCGGGAGCGGGGGCTTCGGGCTTTTGTCGGACGAGTGGATCTGGGTGACTTCGATATTCAGACGCTTTTCCAGGCCATTTTTGATGATGTCCTTCTGGGCTTCGTAATCGTGGCAACAGCCTCCGGTGACGAGGAGGACTTTCGCGGGAGGCGGGGCGGTTTGAGCTATTGCGAAACTAGCGGCCATGATGCTTATCGAGCAGAGGATTGTTTTTTTAAGGTTCATAGACGGGTGCTTGGGCTCAGGCTTTTTTTCCCCAGGGTTCTCCAGGGAGAGGAGGGGTTTCCGCCGGCAACACCACAGTGCCTGCTTCAAAATCCAGCGCTGTTGGGCTGAGTTGCAGTGCATAGAAGGGCGACTTGGTGTTTTCCGTCATATCGCTCCAGCGAACGACTTGGCCGGTGTAGGCGGAGATGCGCGCGCCGATCGCTGACAGGGTCGCATCAGCACCTTGCTTAATGGTGTTGAGGGGCTTCCCGGCGAGGACGCCCCTGATGAATTCGACATGTTCTTGGGTGTAGGGATCGGCGCTGTCGAGTTTCGGTTCCTGGATCGCAACCTCCTTGCCGATGAGGCGACCGTTTCCGTTCACCTCGCCTTCAGTGCCACGAAAGAATTCTCCAATACGATTGTAGGTCCCGCCGATTTGGCGGCACATGCTTTGGATATGGACCCCATTTCCATAATCCAAATCGCAGTTGAAGAAGTCATATTGGTTGCCGGTGACACGGCGGGCTCGTCCTCCCATGCCGAGGAATGCGACCGGGTTGCGGCCGATAAACCAGTTGGCCACATCAATGTTGTGCATGTGTTGCTCGACGATGTGGTCGCCGGAGAGTTCCGTGAAATTGAGCCAATTGCGAAGCATGTAGTCGGCATCGCTCCACCCTGCCTGTCGGTCACGAACCCATGGGACACGGCTGTTCCATTGGACGACGCCGCCGAGGATCGGGCCGATCGCCCCCGCATCGATCTTGGCTTTGTTGATCAGATAAATCTTTTCGTAGCGGCGCTGTGTGCCAACGACGGCCGCGAGACCTTTTTGCTTCGCCACTTCACCTGAGGCGATGATGGCGCGGGCGCCAACGGGATCCACAGCCAGAGGTTTCTCGAGGAAGCAATGTTTGCCCGCTTTCACCATGGCGTCGAAGTGGATCGGGCGGAAGTTCGGCGGCGTGGCCAGGATGATGAATTCCGCATCCGAAGCCGCGGCTTTCTTGTAGGAATCGACTCCCACGAGGCAGATCGAGGGATCGAGTTTTTGGCCCGCTGCCATACCCTGCGCTTTGTCTTGGAAGACATCGCAGAGCGCCACGACCTCGACTTGATGTCCCAAAATCATTGCCGCGTCCTTGAAGTTGCTGAGAGCGCCCCTGCTCCTGCCGCCGCAACCGATCACCGCAACCTTGAGTGTCTTTCCGGGCGCGGGGGTTTGTGCTTTGGAGGAGAGAATGCCGAAGGCTCCGATGCTTGCGGCGGTGAGTGCTGTGTCGCGCAAAAATTTCCGGCGTGTCAGCGAGGAGGATGTGGGTTGGATGATGTTATGAGGCGTGTTGTTCTGCATGATAAAAACTTCCTTTCGTGTTCGTTATAAATTACCTAGATCTACTAAGCTCTTGGGTTCAAGCGTCCATGATCCAGCCGGATCGGTAAGGCTTGGTCAGGAAGGCGTTTGCGGCGTCGTTGTTGGTGATGCGGCCGTTGGAGCCGTCGTAAGTGAGTTCTGAACCAGCGCGGAAGGCGGCGAGGCCGAGGGCTAGCGTTTCGATCATATTGGAGCCATAATCGAAGTTGCAGGAGGTGTTCGCGGGATTCCCATTTTTGCAGGCCTCGGTCCACTCTCCGAAAAAACTCGGAATGAGTGGGGTGGCATCGACCTTCGCCTTTGGGGTGAAGTAGCTCAAATCGGCATTTTTCCCGTAGGGGAGGAGCACCCTGTTGTCGAAATCAGCCAGTAGGAAGCCTTGGTCGCCCTTGAAAAGAGCGCCATTTCTGAATTTCTCGAGATCAATCCACTCGGCTGGGACGGTTGGTTGCTTGCCTCCCTGATGCCAAACAACACGCACCTCGTCGCGCCAGGAATTGGCCGGAACTGTAAACATGGCGCTGAGCTCCAGTGGAGTGATGGCGGGGTTGTAGGCTTCGCTCGAGACCGCTTTAATTTTGGAAGGAAGCGAGGCGTCCAGCGCGTTCCAAGCGATATCAAACACGTGGCTCCCCCAATCGCCGGCGTAGCCCATGCCGAAGTCCCAGTATTTATTGTATGCTTGGCATCCAAGACCGGGTTTTTGGCTGTATTTGAAATATTCGGGGTTGTAGGGATGATCTGGAGAAGGGCCGAGCCATAGATCATAGTTGAGATGTGCCGGAGGAGAGCCGTCAGCAGGAGCGTAACCGGAGGGAACGGCCCAGCGAGAAGTTCCCCATGCGTGCACTTCTTTAAGATTACCAACGGCACCCGATTGAATCATGTCGCGCACGCGGGTGACATTTGGGAAAGCATGGCGGAAGGTGCCTGCTTGAGTCGCGAGCTTGGATTTGTTTTCCAGGTATTTTTTACGAATCGTGCGGGCCTCATTGACCGTGATCGCAAGCGGTTTCTCCATGAAGACGTGGAGGCCGCGGTTCAGCGCCCAGCAGGTGATGAAGGCATGGGTGTGATCAGGCGTGCAGCAAATGATGGCATCGAGCCCCTTGTGATCGAGGCACTTTCTCCAGTCCTCATAGGTCGCCGCGCCCGGGAACTCGGCAAGCCCCTTGGCGAGGTTGTTTTTGTCGACATCGCAAATGGCAACGATGTTTTCATGCTTGAGCCAATTGTAGTGCTGGCTGGCACGGCCCCATGCACCAATCATGGCGATGTTCAGTCGGTTGTTGGGAGCATCCGCTCCGAAAAGCCGGGTGCGGGGAAGAAACATCAAGCCGGCACCTGTGGCAGCGGCTCCGGCAAGGAATTTGCGGCGGGAAACAGTATTCACTAGGGTGTTGGACTGAGTGGTCCGGGGTTTGTTCATCGTTTTTTTCGAGGGATGTGACTGGAGGTTTAGTTTTTGATGTCCTGATTCAGCTTCATGTCGGTCTCCGTGGGGGGGCGCGATGGGATGCCGCCTGCGGGAACATTCGCTCCGGTGGTCCAGTAGAGAGCGTTCAGCACGAGTTTGCGGAAGTCGTCCTGTTGCCAGTTCTGGTGGAAATGGCCGCCGGTGAAACCGAATCCGCGACCGCCATTCGGGCGCTCGTAGGCCCAAGCGAGAATCTGGGGTTCGCCCGCCTCGACAGCGGCTTGAACGGTGGGATTCGTGCCGCGACTGCCGGTGCGGTTCAGGGTTTCGACAGGTGGCTTGGCCGAGAGGATCGCGGTGGTGTTTTCAAACTTCGGGCGGAAGCGCATGTGGTAATACCACTCGTCCTTGATCTCGAAGGGCTTCACGCCTTGGGCGATCGGATGGTCGGGAAGCGGCTCCAGAACGGGAGACCAAGTGGGATTCACCGACCAGCCGTCCTCGAAATACCCGCCGATCCAATCCAGGAATTGGCTGCCGAGTTCGGACTTCTCGACCTCGACCCCGAAGTGCAGGCAGGCGACTCCGACCCCCTGATCGACGAGGGCTTGGATTTTGTCCTGGTGCGCCTTCGCCATGTGCCCCCGGTATCCGTCGCAATACATGACCACCGTGTCGGGCTTGTCGTAGCCGACCCATGGCTGCGGCCATTCCCCATCGGTCGTGACCGAGGCGGTGACATCCTCGCCGCTTTCATTGAGGCAGCGGGCGAGCAGGTGGCAGCCGGCCTTGTGCTCGTGCTGGCCGGGGCCGTGACTGCGCCGCCCGGCGAGGAAGAGGACTTTCTTTTTGTCGCCGGGTTGGAGTTCGCGCAGTTGGATATTCCGGAAGCGGACTTCCATGGGAGCCCCTTGGTGGAGTTGCAGCGCGATCAGGCCGGACTTCGGAGCGTTCGGGCCGTTCATCGTGTATTCGGCGGTGATGACGCCATTGATCAACTGGATGACTTGGTTGCCGGAGGCGATGATGCGGTATTCGTTCCAGCCATCCTTGAGGTGAGAGAGGATTTCCGCCGGATCCCCGACGCTGGCCACCACGGTGCGCTCCTTGGGATTGTCTCCGACAACAACCTTCTCGCCTCGGGTGGCGATGAGGCCCTTGTCGGCGTGGTAAGCCGCGCCGGTCCATTTGTTGTCGGCGGAGATATCGGCTTGCGGGCCCGAGACAGTGTGCGGTGAGCCAACCACCGGTTGGCTGCGGAATTGAATGCCGCTGTTGTTTCCTTTGATCAAAAACTCGGCGCTCAGCTCGAAGTCGGCGGGTTGGGCTTCCTTCCAGAGCAGGCAGGTATTTTGGGTGAGGGGATTTTCGGCGGTGGAGCGTCCGACGATGGCCCCGTCCTCGACCGACCAGAATTTCGGATCGCCCTCCCAGCCGGTGAGCGATTTTCCATCAAAGAGTGGGGTGAATTTTTCCGAGGCGGAGGCGGATAGGGCCGACATGGCGAGAAGGAAGGTGAGAAGGAGTTTCATTGGGATGAGATGGAATTCCAGGTGTTGCGGAGAAAGCGCAGGCCTTCGCGCGAGACTTGCTCGGCGGTGTCATAGCGCTGGATCCAGATCGATGCGGCTCGGGCGATGGTGGTGTTGTCCATGGGGAAGGTCTCGATCGCCATGTCGCCGGAGTATTGGATCTCACGGAGCGCTTGGAACACGCCGACCCAATCGACTTGATCGCGGCCGGGGATGCCGCGGTGGTTGGCGCTGGCATGCACATGGCCGATCAGCGCGCCGGCCTCGCGAACCGCAGTGGCCGAGTGGTCCTCCTCGATGTGCATGTGAAAGGTGTCGGCATGGATTTTCAACGCCGGGCTACCGACCGCCTCGATCATGCGGCGGGCTTGCGCGAGGGTATTCATGAAATCCGTCTCGAAGCGGTTCAGGGGCTCGATCGCGATGGTCACACCGGCTTTTTCCGCCTCCCCGCTCAGGGTGCGGAGGTGACCGGCTACGAGATTGAATTGCGCCCGCTTCTCGTCCTCGGTGTGGAGATGGCAGCGGCCGACACTCGAGTAAAACGGGCCAGCGACGGTTTTTGACCCAAGCGCTGCCGCGAGATCGATCAGTCGACGCGTGTAGTCCAGACACGATTGCTGCTGGGCGGTATCGCCACGGAGGTCATGCTGCGGCGGGAACATGCCGCAGACGGGGTTGTTCTTCATGCCGGCATCAGAAAGTGCCCTGCGGAGAGCGGGAACATCCAACTCCCCGGGATGCAGCACCGCCAACTCGACAAAATCGGCTCCCCAGCCTTTGAAAACCTCGATCCAAGGAATGTCGGTATTGGAAAAACTGGAGGAAACGAGGAAGGAGTTTAGACCAAATCTCATTGTTTCAATGATAGGGTATTTACTTTAGGGCTTGCTATCATCATTTCGCCATTTTTGTGAAGAATATCGGCATGCCGGACCGGTTTTGTATCAGTTGCTCATTTTTGTGGAGCAATTCGGCGATGATATATTTTAAAAAAAATTTATCATGTTTGTTTGGATGCACTTGAATTTAAAATGGAAATTTTAGCATCCGTCGCTCTCGGCGTGGATCCCCAGATCAGTGTTGCCAATCGCCGGATATGGATTTTTGGTATGGCGCACCTTGAAAAAAACTCGGCCCATCGCCCAGCATCTACAACTTCAGCGCAAGTTTTTTGACCACATAGCAAACTTGGACGTATTTCTCACGATCTTGCGCTCGCTCGGGGGTGTTTGTTTTTTTATGAAAGACAAGGAGGGCCGATTCATGGGGGGGAATCCGGCTCAGCTTGCAAAATTGGGGGTCGCCAGTGAGACAGAGTTGGTCGGCAAGTCGGACACGGATTTTTTTCCCACGAACCTGATCCTCCAATACCGCAAGGATGACATCCAAGTCATGAAGACCGGCAAGGCGGTGCTGAACCAGGTGGAGCCGGTTTCGAACCCCGACGGGAGCATCAGTTGGCATATCACGAGCAAATACCCCCTGCGCAACGCCAAGGGGGAAAGCATCGGCATTATGGGAATCATGAAGGACTTCGACCGTGCCGCGCTCTCCTGGAATCTCCAGCGGCCTTTCCTCAAGGTCATGGATTATATCGATACGCACTACAGCGAAGAAATTCTCGTGAAAGATCTCGCGGTGGCTGCCGGGTTGTCGATGAGCCAATTCGAGCGCCGGTTCACTTCCATCTTCGGCCAAACCCCGTCGCGATTTCTTGTGCGATACCGTCTGACCAAGGCCAGTCATTTGCTGGCAAATTCCGACATGACGCTGGGTTCGGTAGCCTTGGAATGCGGGTTCTGCGACCACAGCCATTTTTCGCGCTCGTTCACGGCGATGTTTGGAGTTGCTCCGGGTGAATACCGCCGAAACCTCCGCTGAGTTCCGCCCATTCCCAAGATCACGATCAACATGGACCATGAAATTTCGCACTCACACGGCCTGTCAAATTCTTGTGGTGGCACCGTTAAATGCCGCGGAAGCGGTTTATTCTCCAGAAGTTGGCGAGGGCGGGGCCCGCAATTCCTATTGAATTTTATGGTTTGCGGCTTCATCTCCATGGGCCAATGATGCCCCCTCAGTTGGGTCATTATGATATGCATTTTAAAATACAATTATCTAATAATCATATAAATAAAAAATGAAAAAACCATCCTGCCCCTGCTATCCACGGCCCTCGCCATCGGCCTGTCGACAGCCGCTTTTGCCGAGGACATGAGCCAACACATTCTCACCCCTCCGCCTTCACCGGAACCACGGATCAACGGGGCGAAGGTGTTCGGCGTTCGGCCGGGCAATCCCTTTTTCTTTAAAGTGCCCGCCACCGGCAAAGGTCCTCTGAATTACTCCCAATCCCTTTGTGAAATGATCAAACCATCAATTTTTCGCCTGACCTCGCTGGCGTTCAGTTTGGGCAAGGTTTCCGCCGGAGATTCACACGATCCATCCCGATGGCACTGCTGTCCGCGAAACGACCATGCATAGCACGAAGCCGAATGATTTTGCCGAGTGGCATGCCAATCTCCAGGGCGAGTCCCGCGATTATTCGTGGCGCTCGCGGCCGGATTTTCCCGCACCACAAGACTGGCGGCATCCTGAATAACAACTATTATATTACTACAATATAGTGCTTAATAAATTATTATACACCCTCCTGCCGCTTGCTTTTCTGCCATCGATCTGCGAGGGACAGCACACCGAAACCGACCTGAAATCCTTTCTCCCCGATACGGAGGATTACTCGTCTCAATGGTGGCGGCACGGACACCCCGGAGTGCTCAAACATCAACTCTGGGAAAAGTCCATACGAACAGGATCCTATGGGATGATTTTCAACACCAAGACCCTGTCCATTCCTCACCTTGGCCCGGTCAAAGAAGGCTCGGCCCTGGGATCGCTGCCGCCGGCCAATTTGGAACTCACACTCGTTGTGAACGGGAAAACCTACCGCGCCGCCGGTTCCCAAAATCCAACCGCTTTCACTGGGCCACGCCTCATCGAAGCCGGCATCTTCTTCCAACGCTTCGATGTCACCGACCTCATTTTCAAGGCCGATGACGGCAGCGAACTCAATCAGGAATCGCGGCTGGAATGCTCTGCTTGGAGCGACCGCCTCGGATTCAAGCTCGCAGTGCGACCGGGCATCATTCCCATACGGGACGGCGAGGCGGCCTTCGGCATCGTCGATGGAGGATTCGGCCTCACCCCGGGCAAGCGGTTCGATATTTCCGCCGAGGAATTCACGATGCCTGAGCAATTCACCCTCTCGCTCTGGGTTTTTGTTCCCCTCGAGTCCACCCCCAACAAGAACAATCCTTGGGTGGTCTGCTCGCACGGCAATGAGGCGAAAGACGGGCACTTCGGCATCTCGATCACCCACGAAGGGAAACCCGGCGCCTCGCTGAACATCGGAGGCGGAAAACACTTCAGCATTCCCCCCGGCAATGAGCGGTTGCGACTCAACCAGTGGAACCATCTGGCCATCTCCTACGATGCCGACCAATTCAAACTGTATGCAAACGGAGCCCTCGCGGGAGAAACAAAAATCGGCCTCGGGAGGAACGCCAAGCCAGGCGCCATCGCCTTCGGCGACCGTCAGGACATCAAAGCCCCGGGAAATCTTGGCTACCGGTTTCTTGGTGCGATCGACGAGATTCAGGCCCACAACCGCGCCCTGACCCATGCTCAAATCCAACAATTGGCTCGCCCCCGCGCTCCCCGACAAAATCAACTCGTTCCTTTGAAACAATGGACATTCCGGCCAGACGGAGAATCCTTCATGTCCCCCCGATTCGAGAAGTGGAACTCCGCCAGCATGCGACTTTCCCTTGATTCCGGTGGAAAGAAACAGCAAGCCGACTGGCAACTTCCCGCGGGAACGACATGGACTGGCCCAGACTGGAACAGCGTCTCGATCGCCGTCGATCCCGTCAATTGCGACCCCGCACCGGGAGCGGCCGGGCTGACAATCACTGCCAGCGCACTCCCGGGCAACGCCCCCTGCCCGGTCTTGTTCGATCAGGATACCGGTTGGTTCATGGTGGACTTGAACAACTGCGAACCGATACCTCCCGCCGGTCAACAGAACCCGACCAATGACGCCATGGAGCGCATCAAATTCCGCATCGAAAATACCAGCGACAAGGACCGCAATGCACGGCTGATGTTTGATAAAAAAGCATTCAAACAGCGGATCGGTAGCACAATCACCGGGGTCTCGGCGATTATCTGCGACGAACATGGCAACCCCACCGGCGCGCCTGTTCAATCGAGCAAGAACTGGCACTTCCACCCCAAGGGCGGCGTGTATTCGGGGCATTGGTTCCACGGCATCAGCCAACTTCGCATCCCGGCAGGCAAGGCGATCGACCTGGAACTTCGACTCGTCTACGGGCATTGGGGCAAGCTCCCCGCCGCTTCCCACGCCCAACTCAGCCTGATCGGCTGGTCAGGCAACAGCCTCTGGGAACAAAGCGCGCTCGGTTCATGGGGTGAGAGCATTTGCTACGATCCGGAACAGGCGCAGGCCTCCTGCACCATCACCGATGTGCGCCCAATGATGGTGACGGGAAAGAAGAACGACTCGCGATGGAATTGGACACACAACCATGGCGGCGGCGATTTCTTCCGCTTCTTCGATCCCGCTGGAAACCGCCTTCCCCACTCGAGAGTCAAAGCGGTGACGCAAAAGTCCGGTCCCTGCCTGACCAGCGCATGCTACACCGGCGAAATTCAAAAAACCGGAGTTTATTTTTCGGAAACTGTCTCCATCGCCCGGACAGACGACCTCGTCACAGGAACCTTCCGCATCCGCATGGATGCCACCAAGCCGGTGGACTTCTCCCGATTCGTCATTTTCCAAATCGGCGCGGACTCCTACACCTCCCTGCCCGAGAAAAAAATCGCCGTTGGCGACAAGAACGGTCTCGTCAAAGCTTGGGATGCACAGTGGGGTGGCAACGAATACAAAGGCGCCCCGATCGAGCTCCCCGGCACCGCCGCCTGGGTTTCCCTCTACGATCCGTTAATCCCCGAGGGTGATACCGGCGCCCGCGTCAACCGCGCAATCATCATCAGAAAATGGAAAGCCCGCCTTGGCGGAAAGGATGCCCCTCTTCTTGTGGCGGAGCATGGTCTTTCCACCCGGTGGAAAAAAACCTCCACGATCGACCTTGTTCCCCCTCCAGGCGTCACGCGCCTCGAACCCGGGGATTTTGTGGAAGCCACCATTGAGATGGCTTTGATCCCGGGCGATGCGGATCAATACTACGGCCCGAATCAGGAACTGCGATCCGCCCTGCAAGCCAACCCCAACAGCTGGAAACTCGCCCATCGCCAAGCTGCGGGCGGAGACCTGACCATCACCCCGGTTCATGGCACCCACACCGGCACCTACCCGGGCGTCTTTTTCTCCGCCGCGAACAACCGCGCCGAATTCACCCTGGAAGGCGGCGTCGGCTTTGTTCCGATCACCATCTCAAACCTCGACTCGCATGATGGCCACATACTCATGATCGATGGTCAGCCCCTTGATCAAAGCGTCCACGGGAATGATTTCTGGCAGACCAACTACAATCCGAAATCCCGGAACTGGAGCCGCACTTACAACATTCCATCCCAAGGAGGCGTCAAGCGCACGATCTCACTGGTCCCGAACAGCCCTCGGTCCGATCCGCTTTCAAGATGAGATGGAGTTGCGCCATCCTTTTTCGAATGGGGATCACTCCTTTTGAGAAAATCCGTGTCCCGGCAAGCTCTCCGTCTTCTAGGGCAGATCAGGGGTCAGTCTCACAAATTGAATTAAAATATTTTTATAAAATACTAATAAAAAACAGCAAGCGAATTAAAGCGGCATTAACAATGAAAAAAACCATCCTCACCGCCGGCGTGGTGATTGTCACACTCGGCCTTGCTTTTTCGGCTTCCTCTCCCGCCCATGCTGCCGCCGCCCCGTGGCAGGCTTCGTGGATCGGTATTTCCAAATCGTCGTCAGACGCTGAGCTTCCGGAGATTGTCGTGGCCAAGGCTCTTTACGGGGTCCGTGGCGACCCGACCAAGCAAGTCGATCTGACGGCGAGCATCCGGCAAAACATGGCGGACGGAAACTTCACCCTGCGTGCCGACAACGCGACAGCCGGACGCGACCCTGCTCATGGAGCTGAGAAGATCCTCGAATTGGATTACACGATCAATGGCCGCCCCGTCCGGCAATCGCTGAAAGAGAACACCACGATTGACTTGGTGACAGGTCAGATGGCCACGAACCAAAATAAGCAACAGGCCGATAAGCCACCCGTCGGTTCCAACCAGTGGATTTGCTACCGCAAAACGATC
>ERZ889217.227-NODE-227-length-37110-cov-14.163244_pt1 | contig 37110 bp, 36 predicted proteins | sample MGYA00521098_ERZ889217 | MGnify/ENA primary metagenome ERZ889217 (study PRJEB32303, sample SAMEA104408613) | aquatic metagenome | biome: Brackish water; feature: Pelagic; material: water | place: Baltic Sea | collected 2014-06-10T22:04:00 | depth 2,362 m ... | reverse complement strand
AGGCCGTTCAGATGTCCGATCCGACCAATGCCCCCGACTCTCAAGGAAACCCCACCGCCACTGGCGTCGTCAAATGGTTTAACGATGCCAAAGGCTTTGGATTTGTCACACCCGATGACGGCAGTGAAGACTTATTCGCTCACTTTTCGTCGATACAGATGAACGGCTTTAAAACCCTCAAAGAGGGACAGCGAGTCAACTTCGAAATCACAAAAGGCCCAAAAGGCAATCAAGCGATTAATATAACGGCTGGCTAACCCAACGGGGTTAAAAACCCCTCCGTGCCCATGCTTGTTTTAAACACCAATCGATCCCAAAAGGCGATCGAGAACTCCTTATTGTCTTTTAAAATTTCAAGCCTAGCCCTGTGTGCTTTTTTTTTGATAGGGGCCGCCCAAGCCCAGCACACACCGCTTCCCACGATAGACCTGTATGTCGGGATGCACCGCGTAAAAACCGAGCTTGCGGTGAAGGCCAACGAACGAGCGCAAGGCTTAATGGGCCGCCCTTCTTTGCCCGAGATGCGTGGTATGTTGTTTGTTCTTGACCGACTTGGTATTCAGTGCTTTTGGATGAGAAACACGCTGATTCCTTTATCAATTGCCTTTTTGCGCGAAGACGGATCGATCGTCAATATCGAGCACATGCAACCCTTAAAAGACGACCGTCATTGTTCAACTGAACCTGTGAGGCTTGCACTTGAAGTCAATCAAGGTTGGTTCGCCAAAAGAAATATTTCCCCTGGCATGACCGTTCGAGGCTTGCCTAGTTTGAAGTGATGCTTTGCTGCTTTCTTTTCAAAGCCGGCGAATAAAGAGCTGTGCCTTTAATCGCCGGCATCATGTCAAAATCAGACGCGCTCAACAATCATGGCGATTCCCTGCCCCACACCAATACACATGGTGCAAAGCGCATACCGGCCCTGGGTTTTGTGTAACTGGTGTACGGCTGTCATCACCAAACGGGCACCACTGGCACCCAAAGGGTGACCTAGTGCAATCGCGCCCCCATTGGGATTGACGCGAGGGTCATTGTCCGCCACACCCAGCAAGCGAAGCGTGGCCAAGCCTTGCGCGGCAAAGGCCTCGTTGAGCTCAATCACATCCATCTGATCAATGGTCAAACCCGCCAAGGCGAGTACTTTTTTCGATGCGGGTGCCGGACCAATGCCCATGATGCGGGGCTCAACGCCGGCCGTTGCCATGGCAATGACGCGTGCACGGGGGGCCAGCTGATGGTCTTTGATAGCCTGCTGATTGGCTATCAAGAGTGCCACTGAACCGTCATTGACCCCCGAGGCATTACCCGCTGAAACCGAGCCACCCTCACGAACCACGCCTTTGAGCATAGCCAGCGCTTCAATGCTGGTTTGGCGAGGATGCTCGTCACGCGCCACAATTAGGGCGTCTGCCTTGCGTTGAGGAATATGCACAGGTGTGATTTCCTCGTCGAAATAGCCAGCAGCTTGAGCCGCAGCGGCCTTTTCTTGACTTGCCATGGCAAAAATGTCTTGATCTTCACGCGACACGCCAAATTGGTCAGCCACGTTTTCAGCGGTTTCGGGCATCGAATCCACACCGTGTTTTGCCTTCATCAGCTTGTTCACAAATCGCCAGCCAATGGTAGTGTCATAAATCGACGCGGCCCTCGCAAACGCGGTTTCTGCCTTACCCATCACAAACGGGGCTCGGCTCATGCTTTCAACGCCACCGGCAATGATCAACGAGGCTTCGCCTGCACGAATGGCGCGCGCGCCCGTACCAACTGCATCCATGCCTGAACCACACAAACGGTTAATCGTGGCACCAGGCACGTCGGCCGACAAACCTGCCAATAGAGAGGCCATGCGTGCGACGTTGCGATTGTCTTCACCGGCTTGGTTCGCGCAACCATAAAGAACCTCATCAACGCGGGACCAATCAACATTGGCATTACGAGCCATCAATGCTTTGATCGGTAATGCACCCAAATCGTCGGTTCGAACGCTCGACAGTGCGCCACCATAACGGCCAATCGGTGTCCGGATGGCGTCACATATGAAAGCATCTATTGCTGCCATGTCTATCCCCTTTTTTGTTGTCTTAATTGACGATCATAAAACAAAAGCGCCGGCTAATGCCGACGCTTTTGATACTCATATTTTATCTCTGCTTATGTGGTGTTTAAGCAAAGTTCTTTTCGGCAAACGACCAGTTCGCCAGTTTCCAAAACGTCTCCAAATACTTTGGGCGGGCGTTACGGTAATCAACGTAGTAGGCATGCTCCCAAACGTCACAGGTCAAAAGTGGTGTGTCATCAGTGGTCACAGGCGTAGCTGCATTGCTGGTGTTGACAATGTCGACGCTGCCGTCTGATTTCTTAACCAACCATGTCCAGCCAGAACCAAAATTACCCGCAGCCGACTTATTGAAAGCGTCCTTGAAGGCCTCAACACTGCCCCATTTGGCTGCGATTGCTTCAGCCAACTTACCACTGGGCTCGCCGCCGCCGTTAGGTGACAAGCTGTTCCAATAAAACGTGTGATTCCAAACTTGGGCTGCGTTATTAAAAATGCCGCCGCTAGACTTCTTAACGATTTCTTCCAGTGAGGCCGACTCAAACGCTGTGCCAGGCAGCAGATTATTCAAATTTGTCACGTAGGTTTGATGGTGCTTGCCGTAGTGATATTCCAGTGTCTCTTGAGAGATGAGAGGAGCCAAGGCATCGATTGCGTATGGAAGCGCAGGTAAAGTGTGTGTCATGGAATCAGTGTCCTTTTGGTTTGCCGTTTATTTCGCTAGTGTACGGTGTTGGCTTTCACGCATAAACCATTCAGATGGTTTAGCTTGCCATCCTATTACGATTGTAGCCAAGGCTCACCCTTTCATGCCACAACCCCGCCAAATGGGATGGTTTTTCAGTCAACGGGGACAATTGACACAAAATCAAGGCGTTTTGCTAACAACCGTGGCTTTAAGCTGGCCTTTGGCCAAGTCAATTGACAATAAATCTGAGCTTTTGACTTGTGCCGCATCAGTCAAGATAACCCCATCAGATCCTCGCACAATCGCAAACCCGCGCGCAAGCGTTGCCGCGGGCGCCAAGGTTTCAAGCTGTGAGTGCTGCAACGCCAAACGATTACGCTGACTCGTAAAGGCATCAGACATGAGCCGTGTTAAAGACTGGGATCGCCGTTTTAATTGATCTTCCAAACGCTCGATGTCAGGGACGGCGTGCTCAAGGCGTTTACTGAGAAGCGCGAGTGCCTGCCATCGCTGCTCAAGGCGCTGGGAAGGAGAAACCAAACCGTAACCCGTGCGATCAAGTCGCTGGGCCAGTCGCTCTAATTTGCGCATCACGATTTGTTGCGAATTCAGACTTAACACCCTGATTTGATCCAAAAGCGCCTGTCGGGGCAGACAGGCCAGTTCGGCCGCCGCAGTCGGTGTGGGTGCTCGCAAGTCAGCCACAAAATCAGCAATCGAGATATCAGACTCGTGCCCAACGCCCGCCACAACTGGCAAGGCGCTTGAAGCGATGTCACGCGCCAAGCCTTCATCATTAAAGGCCCATAGGTCCTCCAAGCTGCCACCGCCGCGAACCAGCAACAGCGTGTCCACCTCTTGCCGACTGTTGGCCGCGGCCAAAGCCCGCCGCAACTCAAGTGGCGCTGACAAGCCTTGAACCAAACTGGGATAAATAATGACGGGCACGTGTGGCGCACGCCGCGCCAATGTGGTTAAAACGTCATGCAAAGCCGCTGCCCCTAGAGAGGTGATGACACCGATTGCTTTGGGATGCTCGGACAAAGGACGCTTGTTGGCGAGATCAAAAAGGCCTTCGGCTTGTAAGCGTTCCTTTAACAGTAAGAACTGCTCGTATAGCGTGCCTCGTCCTGCCCGCCGCAGCGTTTGAATATTGAGCTGAAAGTCACCCCGCGGCTCATACAACCCAACTCGCGCCTTGATTTGCACTTGATCGCCAACCGACGGCTGAAACTCACAATAAGCCAGCCGCCCCCTGAACATCACTGCGCGCACACTGGCTGAGGCATCTTTAAGCGTTAAGTAAAGATGGCCTGAGGATGCGCGCGTGAATGTCGAGACCTCACCTGTCAGCCAGACCAAACCGAACTCGTTTTCAAGCGATTGGGCAACCTGACGGTTAAGTTCACTGACCGTCAGAATATCTGGCGCGGTTGTGTCATCCGTGACACGACTTTCAATTGTCATGTGCGACTCAGCCCACAATCTGTCCACAGAGCCCGCCAACAATAGATTTGGTGTTTTGTGAAACGACATGTTGCTTGAAGTTTCGTAATTTTATTCATGTAAAATATCATGTTTTTTACTTAACCAATTGAAAATAAAGCACTTGTATATTTAACATTGCAGAGTGATCATTTTTTGCGCAAAGTACCTCGAGCGACTGTTTCAGGCATGCGATTTGGTTTAGGCGAAAGTTATCCACAGAAACTGTGGATAGATTGAAATGCTTCTTGCGCTTGACTTCGCTTGCCACTGGTCAGGACTAAACCGTACCATAGGGTGTTTAAGTCCGTCACACTTTATCAAGGCGAATTCATCTTGCAGTCAATCATTGCCGAAGCCGGCTGGCCCATCTGGCCATTATTGTTCATCTCTGTGGTGGCTCTGGCCATTATTTTTGAGCGCCTAATGGCGCTACGTCTTAGCCGTGTTTGCCCAGCCGAGGTCGCGACCGAGGCCTCGAGACTACTCAGAGGCAAGGGCGTGACCGAAGAGTCGATCGATAAATTGGCACAATCAAGTCTTAGCGGGAAAGTGTTGTCGACGATCTTGGCCAATAAACAACAACCCATCAATGAAATTCGGTTGCGTGCTGAAGAAACGGGAGCTGATGTTGCCCATGAAATGCAGCGGTTTTTACCAGCTCTGAGCATGATTGCCACGATCGCACCATTGATGGGTTTGTTCGGTACTGTTGTGGGCATGATTGAAATCTTTGCTGCTTATCAACCCGGCGGCACGGATCCAGGCCAACTTGCCCGGGGGATCTCGATTGCGCTCTACAACACTGGCTTTGGTATTCTCATCGCCGTGCCAGCGGCCATCGCGCACAGACTGCTGCGGGTACACGTCAATAACTTGCTGGTAAAAATTGAGCAATCTGCCCGCTCTCTTATCCTGCAGATTCACCCTTAACTCAAGAACCCAGCCATGCACCTGCGCGCCAAGTACGCCGACGACTCGCCCGACATCAATTTCATTCCTTTGATTGATGTGTTACTGGTCATTGTGATCTTTCTGGCCGTTTCAACCACTTTTACTCAGGAACGCGCGTTGGATGTGTCGCTGCCTCAAGCTCAATCAGCCTTGGAGATTCCAGCCTCGATTAGCATCACCATCGCCGCTGACGGACAAGTTGCCGTGGACCAACGCGTGCTAGAAAACACAGACGTCTTAGCCATTGTTGCGGCATTGACTGCCGCAGCGGCACAAGATGGTTCTGGCCCTGAAAAAATTGTGGTAATCCGCGCAGATGCCAATGCCACACACCAAGCCGTGGTCACTGCCATGCAAGCCGCACGGCTCGCTGGCCTTAACAAAATCAGTTTGGCCGCCCAGGTTGCGGACTGATCGTGCAATGGCCGCAACCTGCCGTCGCATGGCTCACAGGACAATGGCGTGCTCGCGGGGTATGGTATTGGTTGATGCAACCTGTGTCCTGGCTGTACTCAAGAATCGTTGCACTTAACCGCTGGCTTTATGACCGCCAATTCAGGCAGCGCGACCAATTGTCAGTACCTGTCATTGTGGTGGGTAATTTGTACATTGGTGGCACCGGCAAGACACCTGTTGCCATCGCACTGGCCACGGCACTAACCACAGAAGGCTTCAAGCCTGGCCTTATCAGTCGCGGCTACGGCAGCTCTCGTAAGCCCACACCTATCACCGGCCAAGGGGCAACGCTTGACTGGCAAACATTTGGCGATGAGCCGGCCTTGATTGCAAAACGAACAGGAATACCTGTGAGTGTGCATGCCAACCGTTTTTTAGCCGGCTGCCAGTTGCTCAAACGTTTCCCCGAGGTAAACGTCATCATCAGCGATGACGGCTTGCAACATCAGCGACTGGCCCGAGATATTGAGCTCTTGGTTGAAGACGACCGTGGTGTGGGTAATGGCGCCACACTGCCCGGGGGACCGCTGCGAGAACACAGGCGAGCCCGCGACAGCGTGGATGCCATTTTGCGGCGTGCCAGCAACACCGATACAACGGTCAGCGGCCAGGCAGTCCCAAACAGCACCGTGCCGATGTTTGGTTTCGATGTGACCTTGGCGTTTTTCTATTGCCCTGCCTCTGGCCAAAAACTGTCGAGCACCGAGATGATTGAAGAACTAAAGGCCACCAATGCCAATAACGCCAGCAACCCCAAAAATGCTCGCACAGCCGCCATCGCCGGCATTGGGGTGCCTGACCGTTTTTTTCAGGCCCTTAAAAAACTTGGCATAAGGCTCGACCAGACGGTCGCCTTATCGGATCACGCCCCCATGACCGCAGCACTGCTCGCATCTATTGACGCTAAGACTATACTGATCACGGAAAAAGACGCGGTAAAGTTCCCCGTTGACCTTGACCCGCGTATCTGGGTAGCCAGCGCAGACGTGCATTGGTCAGACGATAGAATCTTGGATTGGCTCACAAAAACAATGCGCGACAAAGGCGGTATGCGATAAAAGCCGTTAGCCCTTAATCAACGTTGACTGAAGACTATGGACCACAAACTACTCGACATTTTGGTATGCCCGATTTGCAAGGGAAGGTTGCAGTTCAACGCCGAAAAAAATGGACTGATCTGCCGCGCGGAAAAATTAATCTATCCGATCGAAGACGGTATTCCACTGATGCTCGAGTCACAGGCGCAGCCCTTTAGCGAACCGACTGGCAACACGCCGGGCGTGATTTAAAGCCCTCGCTGTGACTGAGATGTCATTTCACGTGATCATTCCAGCCCGCTGGGCTTCGACGCGCTTGCCTGGCAAGATGTTGGCCGACCTTGGCGGTGTGCCGATGGTGGTGCGTGTGGCTCAGCAAGCCCAGCGTTCTAGCGCACGCTCAGTCACGATTGCCACCGATCAGGCACAAATTGCCCAGGCAGTTCAAAATCACGGTTTTACTGTCCTGATGACATCACTCGATCACCCGAGCGGCACCGATCGATTGGCGCAGGCCGTGACGCAACTCGGCTTAGACGACCAGGCAATCGTGGTCAACGTCCAAGGTGATGAGCCCTTCATTGACCCAACTTTAATTGAAACCGTCGCGCAGGCGCTCCACGACAACCCGCAAGCCGATATCGCCACTTGCGCCAGCCCCCTGACAAATGAAGCCCTGCGGCACAACCCCAACGTGGTGAAGGTGGTTTGCGATGGCCGTGGCCATGCGCTTTATTTTTCTCGTGCGCCCATCCCTTTCGACAGAGACGGGCGTGGGAAAGCGCAAACCCTTCACCATATTGGCATTTATGCGTACCGAGTTCGGTTCTTAAAGGCCTTTCCGTCGCTGACACAAGGCTTACTAGAGGCGTGCGAATCACTAGAACAGTTGCGCGCACTTGAACATGGCTTCAAAATTCACGTTAGCGTCACTGATAAACCCGTTGCTGGTGGCATCGACACCCCAGAAGACCTGCTAAAAGCTCAAAAAACTTTTCAAGAGGCTCAATAGGAATCTTGTGTCAAAAATGACCCACGTCAATATGATGCAATGCGGCATAATCAAAACCACGCTTAGTCGCGTGTCATAACAAAAGGATTGCGTATGCGACTCATACTGCTAGGCCCACCTGGGGCCGGAAAAGGAACCCAGGCGACATTCATTACCCAGCATTTCGGGATTCCTCAAATTTCAACTGGCGACATGCTCAGGGCTGCCGTCAAAGCGGGTACCCCTTTGGGCTTGCAAGCGAAATCGGTGATGGCCTCTGGCGGTCTCGTTTCGGACGAACTGATTATTGGATTGGTAAAGGATCGCCTCGAGCAGCCCGACTGCGCTGGTGGTTATTTATTCGATGGTTTTCCACGGACCATTCCCCAAGCCAACGCGCTAAAAACGGCTAATGTGAGGCTCGATTTCGTTGTTGAAATTGACGTGCCGCACGAAGACATTATCTTGCGCATGAGTGGTCGCCGCGTTCATCCTCCAAGCGGTCGCTCTTACCACGTTACGTTTCACCCACCCAAAGTTGCCGGCCACGACGACGAAACGGGTGAGCCTTTGGTGCAACGCGATGATGACAAAGAAGAAACCGTACGCCACCGTTTGTCCGTGTATGAGGACCAGACCAGACCGCTGGTGGATTACTACTCCAGCTGGGCCGAGCAAGACTCGACAGCGGCAAAATATAGAAAAATCAGTGGTGTCGGATCGGTTGAGGAAATTCGTAATCGGGTACTCAAGGCACTTGATCAATAGCCCAGAAGGATTTGGTCGAGATGCCCATCACCCGATGCGATCGATCATTTAAAAAAGGAACAAAACAACATGCAGATTGCAGGTAAGGTATTTATCGTCACAGGCGCCGCCTCAGGTTTGGGCGCCGGCACCACCAAAATGTTGACCGAAAACGGTGCTCGGGTGGTGATGGCTGATTTACAAGATGAGGCTGGAAAAACCCTAGCGCAATCGCTTAACCAAACTTACGTGCATTGCGATGTCACGCAAGAAGCCGATGCGCAGTCGGTGGTAGCGACCGCCTGTGCCATGGGTCCCTTGTTTGGCTTGATTAACTGCGCTGGCATCGCACCGGCGGCGAAAACTGTCGGTAAAAAAGGCGCGCACCCATTAGACATGTTTCAGAAAGTATTGATGATCAACACCGTTGGCAGCTTCAACATGATCCGTCTGTGCGCTGAAGCCATGCAACACAACACCCCTGAGGATACGGGTGAGCGTGGCGTTTTGATCAATACGGCATCGGTAGCGGCCTATGACGGGCAAATTGGTCAGGCAGCGTACGCCGCATCAAAAGCCGCCACTGTGGGTATGACCTTGCCCATTGCGCGTGATTTGGCACCCTTGGGCATCCGTTGCATGACGATTGCGCCCGGTATTTTTGGCACACCCATGGTGTTTGGCATGCCACAGGCCGTGCAAGACTCCCTAGCCGAAAGCATCCCCTTTCCTTCGCGTTTGGGCCGCCCCGAGGACTATGCGAAGTTGGTTCACCAAATCATTACCAACGAAATGCTAAATGGTGAAACCATTCGCTTAGACGGTGCGATACGTATGCCACCCAAATGAGCTTAATGCGTTCAGCCGCAACAGTCAGCGCCTTGACGTTGCTGTCGCGGATCAGTGGTCTGGCCCGAGACATCATCATTGCGCGGGCATTCGGTGCCAGCGCAATGACAGATGCCTTTTGGGTCGCCTTTCGAATCCCAAACTTGTTGCGACGGCTGTTTGCCGAAGGCGCGTTTTCTCAAGCGTTCATTCCTATCTTGGGCGAAGTCAAAGAAACACACGCCGACACCGCTGCGGTCAGACAAACCATTGACCGAGTGGCGTCGGCACTATTCATTGCCCTGTCGCTCATCACTGTCCTAGGCATTGTTGGCGCGCCACTGGTTGTGCTTGCCATTGCCAGTGGCATGAGTGGTGAGGCGCGGGCCGATGAGTTTTCCGCGGCGGTCTGGATGACGCGGGTGATGTTTCCCTACATCGTGTGCATGTCGCTGGTTGCCTTTGCTTCTGGTGTTCTGAACACGTGGCGCAAGTTCGCGATTCCTGCTTTCACACCGGTTTTGCTCAACCTGAGCATGATTGCGGCCAGCCTTTTGCTGTCCAATCACTTCGCGCAACCTATTTATGCCCTAGCGATCGGCGTGATGATCGGTGGCGTGGCTCAATTGTCCATTCAGTGGCTGGCCCTTTCACGGCTGGGCTTACGGCCTAGGCTTGGTGGCAACGTTGCCCAGACCTACAAAGACCCCATCGTGCGCCGAGTGATGCGGCAAATGGTGCCTGCTACGTTGGGTGTGTCTGTCGCGCAAATTTCCATTTTGATCAACACCAACATTGCCACTTGGTTGACCCCAGGAAGCGTCACTTGGTTGTCCTTTGCCGACCGACTGATGGAGTTTCCCACGGCTTTAATAGGCGTGGCATTGGGCACAGTTCTTTTGCCAAGCCTGTCAAAGGCGCACGCGAGCCAATCCAGTGACGAATACAGCCGGCTGTTGGACTGGGGTTTACGTTTGGTCTTGTTGCTGGGCCTACCCGCGGCCTTGGCAATGATTCTGTTGGCAGACGCCATGGTCGCTACCCTATTCCAATATGGTGCTTTTTCTGCCAACGACGTCTACCAAACCCAAACCGCTGTCATGGCCTATGCCGTTGGATTGATCGGCTTGTTGATGATCAAAATACTGGCGCCCGGTTTTTACGCCAAGCAAGACATCAAAACACCGGTCAAAATTGCGATTGTCGTGCTCATATTGACCCAGCTCTTTAATCTTGCCTTGGTGCCGGTGTTTGCTCACGCGGGCCTCGCACTGGCAATTGCGCTTGGCGCAACCATTAACGCAGGCGCACTTTATGTCGGCCTTCGTCGTCGAGGGGTCTACCAAGCACAACCCGGCTGGCTCCGCTTTATCGGGCGACAAGCCGTGGCGCTGATCGCCATGGGGGCTTTCATCAGCCTGGTTGGTTCAGGCGTCGATTGGACGGGGCAAGGCATGGGCAGCTGGATGAGGGTGCTCTGGCTGGGTGCTACTTTAGGCGGCGGTCTTGCCACTTACGTCTTTACGTTGTGGCTTTTGGGCGTCAGGCCCTCTGATTTTCAACGCAAGCGATCGACTTAAACCGAAAATCCCGGTAAAAAATCCACTTAATCGGGCTATTTATGCTATATTTCTCGATTACTTGATTTAGTTCGAACATAACAAAGGCTCGTTTAGAAACATGGCAAACACCGCCCAAGCTCGCAAACGCGCTCGCCAGTCTGTGGCGCGCAACATGCACAACACCAGTCTGCGCTCAATGTTGCGCACCTCCATCAAACGCGTGCGCGCGGCTGTCGCAGCCGGTGATAAAGCATTGGCCGCTGAAGTTTTGCGCAAGACAACAAGCGTCATTGACAGCGTGGCTGATAAAAAGATCATCCACAAGAACAAAGCCGCTCGCCAAAAGAGCAGATTGTCTGCTGCTGTTAAGGCTTTGGCACTGGCATAAGTCTAGACTGCTAAGAATTGATGACAGTGCCAGTCTTCTTTTGACGGCACCCAACAAAAAAAGCCCCGCAAAGGGGCTTTTTTTGTTGGGTTAGCGAAGCTAAGAAAAGCCAAAGAAGTGGGCGAAATCAGGCGTATGGAACAGTCATTATCTTTGGTGGATGTTCAGTCTTGATTGATTCAAACACTGAATGGCGTCGCCATGCGCTAAAGTGACACTTAACGCGCCAAGCGAAACGCAACAACCACCATCAAAAAACAACACAAAGGTAACCATGCAAAAGCCTCGCATTCTTCAAGTCGGATCATTGGGTGGATCGCCCGGCGCTGATGTCTCACTGCAAGAGAACCACGAGATCATCGCACTTTGGCAAGCCGCCGACCGCGCCGCCTGCCTAGCGCAAGCCGCAGATGTGGAAGTGGTGGTCACTTCAGCCATGCACGGCTGTGGTCGTGACATCATTGAGCAATTGCCCAACCTGAAGTTCATTTGCAACTGGGGCGTCGGTTACGACACGATTGACATTGAAGCAGCCAACGCGCGTGGCATTCTGGTCTCCAACACCCCCGATGTGCTCAACGACTGTGTGGCCGACGAAGCCTGGGGGCTTTTGATTGCAACGGCTCGGCATATTGCTGCAGGCGATCGTTTCGTACGCGAAAATCGTTGGGAAAACAAAGAAGGCATGCTGCCCCTTGGCACTCGTGTCAGTGGCAAGCGCTTGGGGATTGTTGGCCTGGGCCGTATTGGTCTAGCCATCGCCAAGCGGGGCCTCGGTTTTGATATGCAGATTGGTTACCACAACCGCAACAAACGCACCGATGTCGACTACACCTACCTACCGACTTTGGTCGATTTGGCCAAATGGTCTGATTTTCTCGTTGTGGCCACTGTCGGCGGCGCAGATACTCGACAATTGGTTAATCGCGAGGTGCTCACAGCACTAGGCCCCAAAGGCATTCTTGTGAATATTGCCAGAGGCCCCGTTGTTGATGAAACAGCCATGACCGAATTGCTCAAATCGGGCGCGCTCGGTGGTGCTGGGCTTGATGTCTTTGAAAACGAACCAAAAGTACCTGACGCGCTAAAGCAACTACCAAACGCCGTGCTGATGCCTCACCAAGCCAGCGCGACCGTGGAAACCAGAGAAGCGATGTTTGATCTGGTGAAACAAAACTTGGCCGCCTACTTTGCTGGTCAGCCACTGATCACACCGGTGAATTGAAACGACATCGTCAGTAAAGGTTGCCGCGCCAAACCAAAAGCTCAAAACGGCAAATGAAACCAATCGTTCAAGCCAATCAATTAAATCGGCTTGATAACATCGGTTAAACCCTCTGCCGTTTTGAGATGGTTTTCTTGGGCGAAATCTTGAACAAACTTCCACGCCAGTGGCTCAATGTCTCGTAACCGATGATCGATGACCACGACCTTGGTGTCGTTGATGATGCGAGGCACAACGTAGGGTGAGTATGTCAGGTGACCGCCAAGCGCGCCCACAGGCCTGTAAGGCGCTAAGACGCCAGCCAAGCGCTCAGCCCAGTCACTCGGTCGAAACCGCTGACCCTCGAGAGTTTCACCATAAATGACAAAAAAAACTGGGGGACTACTCATGAAGAGGTCTCTAACGCAAATCTGTTTGCGACACGCGCGTGGATTCGCACGATTGCAGCTCGGATTGTATATGATTGAGGTTTACGCTTTTATTGACCACCCCTGACTGCTTGGAACCCACCCATCATGAGCTCTGCCCTCTCACCCATCTACGGTCGCCTGCCTATCGCTTTTACACATGGCCAAGGCGTTTGGCTGTGGGATGAAAGCAACAAACGATACCTCGACGGTTTGTCGGGCATCGGCGTCTCTTGTCTGGGCCATGCCCATCCTGCGCTCGTTAAAGCGATCAGTGAACAGGCCGCCCGGGTCATACACACCTCGAACATCTATCAAGTGCCACTTCAAGAGGCTTTGGCTCAGCGCATCAGCGCCATCTCTGGTTTAAGCGAGGTATTTTTTGCCAATAGTGGCGCCGAAGCCAACGAAGGTGCGATCAAAGTCGCTAGGCTTTATGGCCATCTAAAAGGCATCAAAGTCCCCACCATCATCACCATGGATTCGTCTTGGCACGGACGCACCATTGGCACATTAGCGGCCACTGGCAGCGAAAAAGCCAAAGAAGGCTTTGGCCCGTTGCCAGCCGGCTTTATTCAAGTGACTTACAACAGCATTGATGCGGTTAAAAACGCAGCCAACGACTGCTCTGATGTGGTGGCCGTCATGATTGAAGTCTTGCAAGGTGAAGGCGGCATTCGGCCATCAGACATCAGTTACATCCAAGACTTGCGCAAACTTTGTGATGCGCGCCATTGGCTACTGATTATTGATGAAGTCCAGTCCGGCATTGGCAGAACCGGCAAGTGGCTCGCTCATCAATGGGCAAATGTTTTGCCAGATGTCATGACCTTGGCCAAGGGCTTGGGCGGTGGCGTACCCATTGGCGCCGTGGCCTTGCGTGGCCCAGCCGCTGGCATACTAAAACCTGGCCACCACGGCACCACATTTGGTGGTGGGCCTTTGGTCTGTGCTGCTGCTTTGGCCGTTCTTGATACGCTTGAATCCGACGGCTTGCTTGAGCACGCTCACAAGGTCGGTATGGCCATGAAGGCGCGTTTAGACAATGAGCTAGGGGCTCTTGCCGGTGTGAAAGAAATACGCGGGCAAGGCTTGATGATCGGCATCGAACTTGACCGCCCTTGCGGTGAACTCGTGACCAAAGCCATGCATAACGGGCTTTTGATAAACGTCACCCGTGACAAAGTGGTGCGCCTTTTGCCACCGCTTATTTTGACGACGCAAGAAGCCGATATGCTCTTGGATATCCTGATTCCGTTGATCCAGTCCTTTGTGGATCAACAACCATAGGAAAAATGCATGACTTTGCAGCAAAGCGACACGCCATTGACCACCAGCAAACCGATTCGTCATTTTTTGCAACTGGCCGATCTCAGCCGCGACGAACTCGAACACGTGCTCGAGCGCGCGCGCGTGATCAAAGATAAATTCAAACGCTATGAGCCCTACCGCCCGCTTGACGACATGACGCTGGCCATGGTTTTTGAAAAAGCCAGTACTCGAACCAGGGTATCGTTTGAAGCTGGCATGTACCAAATGGGTGGTGCGGTCATTCACCTCACTACCACTGATTCTCAGCTCGGGCGTTCTGAACCGGTTGAGGACACGGCTCGCGTGGTCTCGCGCATGGTGGACCTCATCATGATCCGCACCTTTGAGCAGACCCGCATTGAGGCCTTTTCAAAATACTCACGCGTACCTGTTATCAACGGCTTGACCAATGAGTACCATCCCTGCCAAATCCTGGCCGATGTGTTCACCTTCCTTGAACATCGGCAGTCGATTCAGGGCAAGGTTGTCACTTGGATTGGCGATGCCAACAACATGGCTTATACCTGGATCCAGGCAGCCCAACTGCTGGGCTTCACCCTGCACTTCAGCGCGCCCAAGGGTTATCAGCTGGATCCCGACCGGTTACAAGGCATCCCTGCGGGGGTGTATCGCTCATTTGATGATCCGGTCGCGGCCTGCGAGGGTGCTCACTTGGTGACAACTGACGTCTGGACCAGCATGGGTTATGAAGCAGAAAACGAAGTCAGAAAACAGGCCTTCCAACATTGGTGTGTTGATCAACGCATGATGGCTTGCGCCAGCCCTGACGCCCTTTTTATGCACTGCTTGCCGGCGCACCGGGGCGAAGAAGTGAGCGCTGATGTGATTGATGGCCCCCAAAGCGTGGTTTGGGAAGAAGCTGAAAACCGACTCCATGCTCAAAAGGCGCTGATGGAATTTCTGTTGCTTGGCAAGGTTTAAGCGCCAAGCGCTAAAATCCTTATATTTCTTGCTTCGGTCTATCGCTTGAAAACTCTATTTGATGAATGATTTAAATTTGAAGGTCACCCATGAGTAACGTTAATAAAGTGGTACTCGCCTATTCTGGCGGCTTAGACACCTCTGTCATTTTGAAGTGGCTACAAGACACCTATCAGTGCGAAGTCGTCACTTTCACAGCCGACATCGGCCAAGGCGAAGAAGTCGAGCCCGCTCGTGCCAAAGCCATTCAGTTGGGTATCCGCCCAGAAAATATCTTTATTGACGATTTGCGTGAAGAGTTTGTTCGCGACTTTGTTTTTCCGATGTTTCGCTGCAACACGGTGTACGAAGGCGAATACCTTTTGGGCACCTCGATTGCCCGGCCATTGATCGCCAAACGCCAAATTGAAATTGCTCGCCAAGTCGGTGCAGATACCGTCTCGCATGGCGCCACTGGAAAAGGCAATGACCAAGTTCGATTTGAGCTTGGCTACTACGCGCTTGAGCCTGGCATTAAGGTGATTTCACCGTGGCGTGAGTGGGATCTGCTCTCTCGCCAAAAGCTGCTGGCCTATGCTGACGCCGCTGGCATTCCCGTGGACATGAAGCACAAGCAAGGTGGCGCGCCCTATTCGATGGATGCCAACCTGCTGCACATCAGCTTTGAAGGTCGCCACTTAGAAGATCCCAAGGCTCAAGCCGAGGAATCCATGTGGCGTTGGACCGTTTCGCCAGAGGCCGCGCCTGACGAGCCTGAGTTTATCGACATTGAGTTTAAAAATGGCGATCCTGTTGCATTGAACGGCCAAGCGCTTAGCCCCGCCACCATGCTCGAACGGCTGAACCAGCTCGGTGGCAAACACGGCATTGGCCGCTTGGATCTGGTTGAAAACCGCTACGTTGGCATGAAGTCTCGCGGCTGCTATGAGACTCCAGGCGGCACTATTTTGTTGAAAGCACACCGTGCGATTGAATCCATCACGCTTGACCGTGAAGTGGCTCACCTGAAAGACGACCTCATGCCCCGCTATGCCGCTTTGATCTACAACGGCTATTGGTGGTCGCCTGAACGCCATGCGCTGCAAGCCCTAATCGATCAGACGCAGACGCACGTCAATGGCTGGGCACGATTAAAGCTTTATAAAGGCAACGTGTACACGGTTGCACGTGACTCGGCAGACAGCTTGTTTGACCAGACCATCGCAACCTTTGACGATGATGGTGGTGCCTACAACCAGGCTGACGCGGCTGGCTTCATCAAGCTCAATGCCTTGCGCATGCGCATTGGCGCCAAGCTCGGTCGGCAGTCTTGATAACATCCCGTCACTGTCAATCTTGGCAGTGGCGGGGTTAACCCGCTAGAACCACTCAGGCATTAACCACGGCGCTTAAGCTGGGCAAAGGCATCTGCCATTGCCCCTGTTGCTGGTGCTGGTGCAGGTGCGGGGTTTTGACGGGGCACTGCTGCTTGACGGGCAGGCTTTTGACCGGCACGTCCAGCGTGGCCAGCCTGTCCCGACCCCTCTGCACTGCCACGTGGTGCCTGCCGAGCCATGACATCATCGTCTAGACGCATGGTGAGCGCAATTCGCTTACGCGCTTGATCGACTTCAACCACCTTAACCGTAACGGTTTGACCAGTGCGCACCACATCACGCGGATCTTTTACGTAGGCATTGGCCAAGGCCGAAATGTGAACCAAGCCGTCTTGATGCACACCAATGTCCACGAACGCCCCAAAGTTCGCCACATTGGTCACCACCCCTTCCAAAACCATACCGACTTGCAAATCCGACATTGATTGGACGTGCTCGTCAAAGCTCGCTGTCTTGAACTCGGGACGGGGGTCGCGACCCGGCTTTTCTAGTTCGTTAAGGATGTCTTTGACCGTCGGCAATCCAAACCGCTCGTCGGTAAAAGCAGCCGGTGACAGGCCCTGTAGCGCCTCCCGATTTCCCATGACTGCACCGAGATCGGCTTTGACCTGCGCCAAAATCTTTTGCACCACAGGGTAAGCTTCAGGATGAACAGCCGAAGCATCCAAGGGATTTTCACCGCCTTGAATCCGTAAAAAACCAGCCGCTTGTTCAAAGGCCTTTTCACCAAACCGTGGCACTGACATCAAAGCACGGCGTGACTTAAAGGCGCCGTTTAAATCACGATACGTCACAATATTTTTGGCCAAGCTGCTGTTCAAGCCAGAGACATTGGTCAGCAACGGCACGGAGGCGGTATTCACATCGACACCAACCGCGTTCACACAGTCTTCAATCACCGCTTGCAGGCCATGACTCAATTGCCGTTGATTCACATCGTGCTGGTACTGGCCCACGCCAATCGCTTTGGGTTCAATCTTCACGAGCTCAGCAAGCGGGTCTTGCAAGCGACGCGCAATCGAGACTGCACCTCGCAGGCTGACGTCGAGATCAGGAAACTCTTCTGAGGCAAGTGCTGAGGCCGAGTAAACCGATGCCCCAGCTTCTGACACCACCACTTTGGTGAGCGCCAGCGAAGGGTTTGCTTTCATGAGCTCAGCCACCAGCTTTTCAGTTTCCCGAGATGCGGTGCCGTTACCAATAGCAACCAGCTCGACTTGATGGGTTTTGGCGATTCGAGCCAAAGTTGCCAGACTACCAACCACATCGCGACGCGGTTCGAACGGATAAATCGTGGTTGTCTCGACAACCTTGCCAGTGTGGTCAATCACAGCCGCTTTGACACCCGTGCGAATACCGGGGTCTAAACCAAGCACTGATTTGGCGCCCGCAGGCGGTGCCAACAACAAATCCTTTAAGTTAGCCGCAAAAACTCTTATCGCTTCAGTCTCCGAACTTTCACGCAGACGGGTAATCATTTCCATTTCAAAGGCCAACAATAGTTTGACACGCCAAGCCCAGCGACAGACGTCAGCAAGCCAGTGCGCGCTTTGGTCTGTGTTGGCTTCAAATATTGTGTCGGGCAAGCCCACACAATGCGCGATGGCGCGGGTGCAAGGATGCGGCAAGAGCACGTCTTCATCTGGCGAGAGCCCTACCCGAAGGTCAAGAATGCCTTGTTGGCGGCCACGCAGTAGCGCCAGCATGCGATGCGACGGGATTTGACGCAAGGGTTCTTGAAACTCAAACCAGTCTCTGAAATTTGAGCCCTCTTGTTCTTTACCAGCCACCACACGCGCATACACAAAGCCGCGTGACCAAATCATCTCACGCAGGTGTGCGACCAAGTCTGCGTTTTCCGCAAACTGTTCAGTCAAAATATCGCGAGCACCATCGAGGGCCGCTTTGGTGTCAGCCACCCCAAGGTCCGCGTTGACATAGGCTTGAGCGAGCAATTGCGGATCCATCGCCGCATCACCTCCCATCAAAGCCATAGCCAAGGGCGCTAGACCCGCCTCACGGGCGATTTGCGCACGCGTGCGACGTTTGGGCTTAAACGGCACATACAAGTCCTCAAGGCGTTGCTTGCTGTCCGCCTGCGTGATGGCTTGCGCCAAGGCTGGGGTCAACTGACCTTGATCAGCAACCGACGATAAGATCACGTCTCTTCGGGCTTCAAGCTCTTTCAAGTAACCCAAGCGCTCTTCGAGCTGGCGCAACACCACGTCATCTAAGCCACCAGTCATTTCTTTGCGATAGCGGGCAATAAAGGGCACCGTTGCACCATCAGCCAGAAGACCCATGGTGACTGCGACTTGCTTTGCAGCCACACTGAGCTCCGAGGCCAATTGTTGCTGCAAGCGCTGCTCAATAGCGCTTGCCGATCGCGGCTCGTAAGACATAAACTCAGTATCAGACATGGGCTACTCAATAAGAAAAAAGTACGCCGAATTGTGCCACAGGCCAGGGGTCATGATCTGCGCCCAATTGTTAATGGCGCTTATAGCGTGTGTTGGGATGGATCGTGGTGGGTGCTGAGGGGCTCGAACCCCCGACCTACGCCGTGTAAAGGCGCCGCTCTACCAACTGAGCTAAGCACCCACGATCAAAAGAGAATAAACAGCAGAAAATAAACAGCAGAGAATAAAAAAACAATTTGTCATGCAGCGCAGCGAGTCCCGCCAAATAAATGACAACCGCTTAAATGACTAACGGTTCGCATTATAGCGAACCGTTAGAAGACGGCAAACGTGAACTGAAATCAGTTGACGGCGTCCTTCAATGCTTTACCTGGACGGAACTTAGGCACTTTGGCTTTTTTGATCTTAATGGCTTCGCCAGTGCGTGGGTTACGGCCAGTGCGCGCAGCACGTGCGGTCACTGCAAACGTTCCAAAACCAACCAAAGTCACCGTGCCGCCCTTTTTGAGGGTGGTCTTAACACCGCCGATTAACGCATCTAATGCACGACCTGCCGCTGCTTTTGAAATATCAGCCTTTCCAGCGATGAGTTCGATCAATTCGGTTTTGTTCATGTTAGAGGTTCCCTTTCGTATCTTTAGTTAAAGTTCCGCACACATTTATGATTGATGAGTGCGTGTGGTTACGATGTTTATTCTTCTCAGCCATCGCGTGTTGATATTTAACCTTTAGTTCTTTGGACTGTCAAACAAAAAACGTTGAAAACCGCATAGACATTGACTTTCATTACTTAAAGTACTTTTTAACCGTTCTGGAGTTTAAGATATTTCCACACTCAAAGCGAGAGGCTAAGGCACAGGTTTCAATTTTTTTTTTTGGTGCGGTGCAAGGATAGCCTCACGCAGTAAGCTTGGCGAAAGCCTGATCAAAATCGTCCAAGAGATCATCACAGTCTTCGATACCCACTGAAACACGGATCAGATTGTCAGCAATACCCATCAGTTCACGCTGCGCTGCCCCCATTTCATGATAAATGGTGTGGGCAATTGGCAACGCCAAGGTCCGGGTGTCACCCACGTGCGTGGCCAAGATCACCACATCAAGCGCGTTGAGCAACTCAAAACAATCCACGTGCGGCTGTGGCTCCAAGGAAAGAAGCGTACCAAAACGGTTGCCAAACAATCCCTTTGCCCTATCATGCTGCTGATGACCGACCAAACCAGGGTAATAAACCGCTTGAACCAAGGGATGCGCCTCAAGATGCTGCGCCAAGGCGAGCGCATTGCTGCACGCCTTTTCTAGACGCAAGGCCAAAGTCTCTGCACCAACGGCAATACGATGCGCGGGTTCAGCCGCCAACGTGGCACCCATGTCTCGAAGCCCTTTTTTCTTAATCTGAGTCAAACCCCAGCCTGCGCTATCGCCTTTTCGATAAATCGGCAAAATATTGTCATAACGCGACCAGTCAAACAGGCCCGTGTCAATCAGCACGCCACCGAGAGCTTGTGCGTGGCCCGCAATGTGTTTAGACAGCGAGTGCATCACCAAACTAGCACCGACAGATTGGCCTTGCAGCAAATAAGGTGAGGTGAGTGTTGAGTCAAGAACGTAAATCAACCCTTTTTCTTTGGCTAACTCACCAATACCCATCAAATCGGCCACTTGGGTGCCTGGGTTGGCTATCGACTCCACAAAAATCATCTTTGTTTTTTCAGTCACAGCATCAGCAACCGATTGCACATCAGTGGCATCAACCAATGTCACTTCAATACCGAGCGCATTGAGCGAACCGAAAAGACTGTTGGTATTGCCAAAAATATAGCGACTCGAAATCAGATGATCACCCGATTTAAGAAGGGTCGTGAACAAGGCTGCTAAAACCGCCATGCCCGTCGAAAACACGATCGAGGCGCGCGCGTTTTCCATCTGCGTGAGCTTGGCCTCAAGCGCAGCCGTGGTTGGCGTGCCCTGCCTCGCATAAGAAAACCCAGGCTTGCCCTGAAAGACGGCGGCAAGTTCGCGCGCATCCGAATAAGCGTACTGAGATGACGTGTGTATCGGCTTATGCACCGCGCCATGTTCGGTTCCACCACGGCGGTCGGCATGCAAGATACGGGTTGTGAATCCTTGCTGACGCATTGTTTCTGTCGCTCAAATAAAATTTAAAGGGTGACACTGCACATCATTCACCCCAAAGACCGAGCGCAAGCTCGTACACAATGAAATATTAACTCGCCGTCACCATTTTTTGGCCACGCTGTCGCACTGACTCAAACAAACAGACGCCAGTCGCCACACTGACGTTCAGGCTTTCAACCGAGCCGTTCATCGGGATGCGCACCAATACATCACACAGCTCTCTGGTTAAGCGACGCATGCCCTCGCCTTCGGCACCCATCACCCAAGCCGTGGGCATGGTCAGATCAACGGTATCGATGGTCTGCTCTGCCTCTTCGTCTGTGCCCACAATCCAAACGCCAAGTGCTTTGAGCTCGCGTAAGGTGCGCGCCAAATTCGTCACCATGAGATAAGGCGTCGTTTGCGCAGCGCCGCAAGCCACCCGCTGCACCACGGCGCTTAAGCCAACGGCACGGTCTTTTGGGGCGAGCACCGCGTGTACGCCAGCGGCGTCAGCGGTACGCAAACAGGCCCCAAGGTTATGGGGGTCTGTCACGCCATCAAGCACCAAAAAAAGGGCTGGGCCTTCAATGTCATCAAACACTTCCTGCAGGTCTTGCGCTTGTGTCAGTTGGCTGGCCATGGCAATAATGCCTTGGTGCTTCACGGTACCTGCGATTTCACCCAAACGCTCTGAATTGACCAGGAGCACTTTGACTGATTTATCTTGCAACTGCTGCAGTAGTGTTTGCATGCGCTTGTCGCGTCTTTGAGCGTCCGCGTAGACTGCCTCGATGGTGTCTGGCGCGTGCCTAGCACGCGCTGTCACCGCGTGAAATCCCGCTAATAGTTGAGATGTTTTCATGGGTTAGGGCTGTGATTAACGTTTTTTGATTGGGGCGGGACGCACAGTGGCCTTGGGCGCTTTGGTGGCCTTTTTGACTGAGTGCCCAGCCGCTGACGCCGTCGTCGCTGTGCTTGCACGCTTGGCTTGGGCACGGCGCTGCTTGGCCGTTAGACCACGCAGCTCGGCTGGCTTTGGCGCTGCCGCTTTCTTGACGTGCCGGGTTTCATTGTTGGCGCGCTTAGCCGCTTTGCGAAGCCCAGTAAAAGAAGTGCCGTCAACCAGACGAAACTCAATCCTGCGCGCCTCTAGGTCAACGCGTGCCACTTGCACTTGAACGGAGTCAGTGAGCCGATAGCGCATGCCGGTACGTTCACCACGCAACTCGTGCATACCTTCATTGAACTGAAAGTACTCGGTTCCTAGCTCAGAGACATGAACCATGCCTTCAACGTGCAAAGTGTCCAGCGTGACAAAAATACCAAAACTGGCCACACCAGTGACACGCCCGCTAAAGACCTCGCCCACGCGTTCCTTCACAAACCAACATTTGAGCCAAGCCTCAACGTCGCGTGACGCATCATCGGCACGTCGCTCGCGCGCCGAAAGAATAATGCCCAGCTTTTCCCAAACGTCGTGCTCGTATTCACGGCGTGTCATGCCCGGAACAACCACATGATCTGAGGCCTCGGGCGTATAACGCTTGTTGGCCAACAATGCCTTGATGGCGCGGTGCGTCAAAAGGTCAGGAAACCGGCGAATGGGTGACGTAAAGTGGGCATAAGCAGGATAACTGAGACCGAAGTGTCCCATGTTGTCTGGTGAGTAGATGGCTTGCTGCATCGAGCGCAAACTCATGCTTTGCAGCAGACCAAAATCTGGTCGCGACCGCACTTGGTCGATCAAGACCGCATAATCTTTGCCCTGCGGATCATCACCACCACCAATTGATAAACCCAGCGTTTTGAGAAACGCTCGCAGTGCCTTAAGCTTTTCCGGTGTTGGTCCTTCGTGCACTCTAAACAAGCCGTGGTGCTTGCTACGCAGTAAAAAGTCAGCCGCGCACGTGTTGGCTGTCAACATGCACTCTTCAATCATCCGATGGGCGTCGTTGCGCACCATGCCGATGATCTTCTCAATGCGACCGAGGTCGTTGCAAATGATTTTGGTTTCAACCGTATCAAAGTCAATTGAGCCGCGTTTTTTCCGGGCTGACTGCAACAACAAAAAGAGCTGGTGCAAGTGATTAATCTGAGGCACCACAGCAGCAAACTGCTTGGCCACCGGGCCAGTGGGATGCTGCAACGTTTCCCAAACTTGGGTGTAGGTGGTGCGAGCGTGAGAATGAATCACTGCGTTGTAAAACTGGTAGGCCACGACGCTGCCGGCTTTTGCACCGTTGGCTGCGATCACCATGTCACAAACAAGCGTTAAGCGGTCAACGTGGGGGTTTAGCGAACAAAGCCCGTTTGACAGTTTTTCGGGCAACATGGGAATCACTTTGCGCGGAAAATACACACTGGTACCGCGCTCGCGAGCATCACTATCGAGGGCATCGCCATCACCGACATAGTGCGCAACATCAGCAATCGCCACCAATAAGCGCCAACCCGGGCGTTTGCGTTTGTCACCAATTTCGACCGGCTCACAAAAAACCGCATCATCAAAGTCGCGTGCGTCTTCACCGTCAATGGTGATGAGCGGCACGTCACGTAAATCCACACGGTCTTTTAAATCTGAGCGTCTGATTGCATCGGGCAGCTTGTCAGCTTGATTAAGCGCCGCGTCAGAAAAAGCCACTGGGACGTCAAATTTTCGGACGGCGATTTCAATTTCCATACCGGGATCGTCGATTTCACCTAGAATTTCAGCCACTCGCCCCAGCGGCTGGGTGTGACGTGTGGGCTGCGCGATGATTTCGACGGATACGACTTGGCCGTGTTGCGCCCCAGCCGTGTCGCTGGGCGGAATGAGAACATCGTGCTTGATACGCTGGTCTTCAGGCACCACGATTGTGATGCCTCGTTCATTAAGAAATCGACCAACCAGTCGGTTGGTACGACGCTCAAGCACTTCGACGATAGAGCCATCGGGTTTGCCGCGGTATTCACCCACGGGTTTTACCAAAACTCGGTCGCCATGCAACACTTTCAACATCTCACGCGGCGACAAAAAGATATCGCTCTGACCGTCGTCTCTAACCAAGAAGCCAAACCCATCTCGGTGTCCAAGCACCCGTCCAGCCACGAAATCGAGCTTTTGAGCCAGCAAAAGAACACCCTTACGGTTAGGCATCAACTGCCCGTCGCGTTCCATGGCATTTAATCGCCGATCAAATCCTATGCGCGTGGGCTCTCGGTCTACGCCTAGGCGCTGGGCCAATTCGTCTGGTGATATGGGGGAGGCCGCTTTGCGCAATTCGAGCAGCATTTGCTCGCGCGATGGCACATCCGGATCAAAATCCGGTATCGAAGACGCTTTGTCTTCTAGGCTTTTGCGGGTTGGGGGGGGTGTTTTGGTGGGTCTATTTGCCAAGTTTCGAATCTCGTTTATACTCTGTCGCCTGTCTAGGTTTCATTATGCCTGACATCGTGCCCAGGTGGCGGAATTGGTAGACGCGCACGGTTCAGGTCCGTGTGCCGCAAGGTGTGGAGGTTCGAGTCCTCTCCTGGGCACCACTACCGAATATACACAGTCCAGTTGACAATCAATGTCAGCTGGATTTTGTTTTTTTCAGGGCCAGTTCTAGGTTTTTTTACCGGCACCATCACCGCCTCATTTCGATGTGCGGGATACCCGCCTCTTCAAAGGCTTCGCCAACGCTGCGAAATCCGAATTGTTCGTAAAAACCGATAGCCGATTGCTGTGCATGCAACACTAAATGCGCCAATCCTTGCTCCCTAGCGGCCTGAATTAAAGTTGCCATAACTAGCCTTCCAAGACCCTGTCCTCGATAGGTGGCCAGCACAGCCATCCTGCCGATCCGCCCAACCGCATTGGCCAACGATGACAGCGTTGATTCAGAACCGCCACCCGGCTGTTCGAAGACTAGGCGCCCAGTAGCAAGCGCCACCCCATCCTCATCAAAAACCACCGCATGCAAGGCCACCGGATCCCACTCATCCACTTCCATCTCGATGGGTACCAACTGCTCCTGAACGAATACCCTCAGGCGCACCGGCAAAGCGTGGAGTGCGAGTGTGGCCCAATCACCTGTTTTGACAGTCACCCTTGGCTTGCTTGACAAAGCGATCCCTCAGTTGCATAGCACCAATTAAAAGCTGGTCTTCGCAGTTACACTGCTTTTAAGTAATTTAACTGATGTGAGTTCTTGGCCGTTATGTTTCAAGCTGTTATAGACACTGTCGTACCCATCTTCGGCTTGATCCTCCTGGGATGGTTCTGCCATCGACGGGGTTTGTTGGCTGCCACGGCAACCGACGCTTTGAATCGGTTTGTGATCTACCTAGCCCTACCCGCCTTACTTTTTGCCGCCATGGCGCGAGCCGAAATCGAGGCTTTGTCTGAAATCGGCTTCGTCATCAGCTACGGCGCCGGTACTTTGCTCACCATGGCGCTGTATCTTTGGTTTAGCCGCAAGCAAGGCATTGCCAATCTCGCACGCACCATCAACAGCATGAGTTCAGGCTACGCCAACTCGGGCTACATGGGCATTCCGCTGATTCTCATGGTTCTCGGTCCAGAGGCACTGGCACCGGCTGTCATTGCCGCGGTTTTGACGGGTGCTTTCCAATTTGGCTTAACCATTATTGCGATTGAGTGGCAACGCGCTGATGGCAAAAGTATTTTGCCAGCGCTCGGTAAAGTGGGGATCTCATTGCTTAAAAACCCCATTCTGATCGCACCCGTCTTGGGGCTGGCTAGCGCTGGCAGTGGCACCCTACCACCACAAGCACTGATGGGTTTGGTCGACACGCTCGCTGCTGCGGCCACGCCATGTGCGCTCTTGACGATTGGACTGTTTTTGGCGCAATCACAAACGCAATCGAACCATCCTGCTGTTAAGCAGATTGTTTTGCTGAAACTATTTGCGCATCCGATTGCTGTCGGCATACTAGCGCTTTTTGTGTTTCAACTGGATCCACTCTGGGCTTGGGCTGCCATTTTGTCGGCTGCCACGCCTGTCGGCACTGGCCCATTTATGTTGGCCAGTCTGTTTAGAGAAGACGCTGCCATCAGTGCGCGGGCTATTTTTCTAAGCACGTTGGGTTCCGTGATAACACTAAGCCTGTTGGTGGCTTGGCTTAACCTGCAATCTATTGTTTAAGTCTGTTAACTTACCCTTATGTAGACATACACAGGTGACCGCTATGCTGAGATCAAAACTGCCACCCTTTTCAACGCAATTCACTGTTTTTTGGATGGTGGCACTTTTAAGTATTTTGGCGCCTCTGCTGGCGCTCTCTGTTGGTTGGGGCTGGTGGCTTCTAACCATAATGGCTTGGTTTTTACTCGGCGTGGGTTTCTATGACCTCAATCAGACTCATCATGCCATTCGACGTAACTACCCCATCGTCGGCAATATGCGCTATTTGCTGGAATCCATTCGACCTGAGTTGCGGCAGTATTTTTTCGAAGACGATAACGACGACACGCCTTTCTCAAGAGCCAAACGTACGCTGGTGTATCAGCGCTCCAAGCAGGAGCTTGACAAGCGACCCTTTGGCACTGAAGAGGACGTTTACGAAAACCGCTACGAGTGGATCAACCATTCCCTGCAGCCTGTACATCACGACTCAAGCGACTTTCGGATCCATGTGGGTGGCAAAGACTGCACCCAACCGGTTGAACTGTCGGTACTCAATATTTCTGCCATGAGTTTTGGGGCATTGTCTGCCAACGCTATATTGGCCTTAAACGAAGGTGCCAAGACTGGCGGCTTTGCTCACGACACCGGCGAAGGCGGGATCAGCAGCTACCACTTAAAACCCGGCGGCGACCTGATTTGGAATATTGGCTCAGGCTATTTTGGCTGTCGTGATGAGAGCGGTCACTTCAACGAAGCCGCCTTCGTGGCCAACGCCACCAAGGCGCAGGTCAAGATGATCGAAATCAAGCTCTCGCAAGGCGCAAAACCAGGTCATGGTGGTATCTTGCCTGGCGGCAAGGTCACCGCTGAAATTGCAGCGGCACGCGGCGTTCGAATGGGCGAAGACTGTAACTCGCCGGCTTCGCACACGGCCTTTGACACGCCTGTGGGTCTGCTTGAGTTTGTGGCGCGTCTTAGACGGCTTTCTGGCGGAAAACCAGTCGGCTTCAAACTCTGTATCGGTCATCCATGGGAGTGGTTTGCCATCGCCAAGGCCATGATGCACACCGGTATCAAACCTGACTTTATCGTGGTCGATGGTGCTGAAGGCGGCACGGGTGCGGCACCCGTCGAGTTTGTTGATCACGTTGGCACACCCCTGCGCGAAGCCCTGCGCTTGGTGCACAACACATTGGTTGGTTTGGGCATCCGTGATGAAATCAAAATAGGTGCCTCCGGCAAAATCGTTTCTGCCTTCGACATGGCACGCATCATGTCGCTCGGTGCTGATTGGTGCAACAGCGCCCGCGCCTTCATGTTTGCGATTGGCTGCATCCAAGCCCAGTCCTGTCACACGGGACGTTGCCCCACGGGTGTGGCCACTCAAGACCCGATTCGACAACGTGCGCTCGTCGTGCATGACAAGGCGCCAAGGGTTGCTCACTTTCACGGCAACACATTAAAAGCATTAAGTGAACTGATCGGGGCGGCGGGTTTACACCATCCAGACAATTTACGTGCTCACCACATTGCATTGCGAATTTCAGCCAGTCACGTCACGCTTCTTTCGACCGTGTTTCCTGAGTTCCAACCCGGCGAATTACTCAATGGCGTGTTACGCACGCGTGTCTTCAAACTCGGTTGGCCAATGGCCGACCCTCATAGCTTTAAAGCACAAGGCAATATCACTGAAATGCTTGCTAACATTGACCTACAAGCCGACCATGTGAATGGTTAAGATCGATCACCTCCCGGAAAACTGAATGGTCGCCTAATCAAAAAAACAAAACCAATGACTGTTGATGCGTAAACCTCTTTCACCCGATTCAGAAAACAAAACCGAATCAGCGCCTGACTCTGCTCGGGTGCCACTGGCCATTGAAGACTACCTATCGGCTGGCATCATGGCTTTGTTGGCGTTGATTACTTTTGCCAATGTTTTAGTGCGCTATTTTAGTAACCAATCATTTGCATGGACAGAGGAAATCAGCGTTTTTCTGATGATCGTTCTGGCGCTAGTTGCCGGCTCTGGTGCCTTTGCCAGAGCACGCCACATTCGCATTGAGTATTTTCTGCAACGTTGCTCGATAAGCAACCAGAAACGATTGAATGAGTTGACCACACTGCTCGGTGTGTTGATGTTTGCCATTTTGGCGGTGCTCAGCGCTCGCTTGGTTTGGGATGACATTCAATTCCAAGAAACCTCACCAGGCATTGGTGTGCCGCAATGGTGGTACAGCATTTGGTTGCCAGCCATCGCCACAGTCATCACCTTGCGACTATTCGGTTTGTGGTTGCGCTTACGGCGGCAAAAATGATCGGTTTCGTTTTATTCGGTATTTTTGTGATTTTGATGCTGATCGGCACACCCATTGGTGTGGCAATGGGTTTGGCGGCTGTCATCTCCATTGCCTTGGCCAACCTAGACACGATGTGGTTTGGGCTTTTGGCTGTGCCGCAAAATTTTTATGCCAGCCTGGGCAAGTATCCACTGCTTGCCCTGCCAATGTTTATTTTGGTGGGCACAATCTTTGATCGATCAGGGGTGGCCAGCCGCTTAGTCAATCTGGCTATCGCCGTGCTTGGCCGCGGGCCTGGTGTGCTGCCCGTGGTGGCCATCATCGTGGCCATGTTGCTAGGCGGCATCTCTGGCTCAGGACCGGCGACAGCGGCGGCTGTGGGTGGCGTGATGATTGTGGCCATGAGTCGAGCAGGCTATCCCAAACCCTTCTCTGCCAGCGTGATTGGGGCTTCTGCTGCCATAGATATTTTAATCCCACCTTCCATTGCTTTGATCATTTATTCCATCTTAGTGCCAGGCGCATCGGTGCCTGCCATGTTTGCCGCTGGCATGCTGCCCGGCATATTGTTCGGTCTGGCCCTGATGGTTCCAGCCTTTTTCTTGTCTCGCTGGCACGGCATGGGAAAAGCCGAAGCCCACTTGTCAAAACCACCTTTCTGGGCCAGCTTACGTGAGGCCTCCTGGGGATTGGCCGCGCCTGTTTTGATACTAGGCGGCATGCGTGCTGGACTATTCACCCCAACCGAGGCAGCCGTGGTGGCCGTTTTTTACGGTCTATTTGTTGGCATGGTGATATATCGCACGATCCGCATCAATGACTTGTTTTCAATCCTGCGTGACTCGGCGGAACTGTCGGCCATTGTGTTGATTATTGTGGCTTTGGCTGGTGTTTTCGCTTACTCACTATCAACACTGAGCTTGATTGACCCCATCACGAAAGCCATCGTGGGCAGTGGCCTTGGCGAATATGGGGTTCTCATCTTGATACTGATTCTATTGGTCGGTGTGGGTATGGTTCTGGACGGCGTATCAATATTTCTAATTTTTGTACCGCTTCTGATTCCAGTTGCCATGTTTTATGAGTGGGACTTGGTGTGGTTTGGCGTCATATTGACCATGATGGTCGCCATTGGTCAGTTCACCCCACCCATCGCTGTTAATTTGATGGTGGCGTGTCGAATAGCCAACGTCAGAATTGAAGACACCACGCGCTGGGTGCTTTGGATGCTGCTTGCAGCATGCTTTGTGTTGTTGATATTGGTTGTGTTTCCAGAAATTGCCACTTGGTTGCCATCAGTGCTTGGTTATTGAGTGTGATGCGTCCAAAATAACGATCAAACGCCTGCCGCGCTGATCGCTAAAGGTGTATCTTTATTTAAAACCTGCTGTTTGGTTTTTTTATTCGCATTGTGCTTCTAGTGCTTTCCGTTTTAACAAAGAAGAATAATCCTGAGGAGGATCAGTCAAATGAAATTAGTCACCACCCTTAAGTTTGTCATGGCCGCCAGTGCCTTGACCGTGGCGTCCGTGTCGGTCGCACAAAACTACAAAGACGAATACAAACTTTCAACCGTGGTTGGTACGGCATTCCCGTGGGGTCAAGGCGCTGAAATTTGGGCAAACTTGGTCCGTGAGCGTACCAATGGCCGCATCAACATCAAAATGTATCCCGGTGTTTCCCTGGTTCAAGGCGACCAAACGCGCGAGTTTTCAGCGCTGCGCCAAGGCGTCATTGACCTTGCTGTGGGTTCCACAATCAACTGGTCACCACAGATTCAAGAACTGAATGTTTTCTCTTTGCCTTTCCTAACCACCACGTTTGCTGGCACCGATGCCATCACAGGGGGTGCCGTTGGTAAGAAGTTGTTTGAAATTATCGATCAAAAAGGAGCCGTTCCTTTGGCTTGGGGCGAGAACGGTTTTAGACAACTGAGTAACTCGAAGCGAATTATCACAAGCCCAGATGCGCTCAAGGGCATGAAGATTCGAGTGGTTGGTTCACCGCTGTTTATCGACACATTTACCGCACTGGGCGCAAACCCCACGCAAATGAGCTGGGCCGATGCACAACCAGCGCTCGCAAGCGGTGCTGTTGATGGACAAGAAAATCCTTTATCGATTTTCATTGGCGCCAAAATGCAAAACTTGGGCCAAAAGTTTGTGACCCGTTGGAACTACATGAATGACCCACTGGTTTTTGTGGCCAACAAAGGGGTTTGGGCTTCTTGGACACCTGCCGATCAGGCAATTGTGAAGCAAGCAGCACTTGATGCCGCCAAACAGCAAATTGCGATTGCCAGAGCACCATTGGCTGAAAAAGTGGTGGCGTTAGGCGTTGGCGTTTCTGAGTTGACACCCGCGCAGACCGCTGAGTTCACCAAAGTCACCCGTCCAGTTTATGACAAGTGGAAGGCTCTTATTGGTAAAGAACTCGTTGACAAGGCTGAAGCCGCTGTCGCCAGTGCCAAGTAATGTCGAAACGCCATAAAAATAGATAAATCCGGGTAAAAAAACACGGCGGCTCAGACAAAACAGGCCAACCTTTCAGCCGAACGGTTGGCCTGTTTTTTTTGCGCCTGATTTGTTTTCACTTTCGACCGGCATGATTGAGCAAGCCATCAAAGACTCAAATACTGTTCTCGCTCAGCGATGAAGTTGGGACGGGGTGCCAAGCCACAAAATGGTGTCAATAATTTATTTTCTAGGCTGTTGTACACCACAAAAATGTTGCTACGTGGAAAAGGTGTGATGTTTGAATTCGAACCGTGCACGGTGTTGCATTCAAAAAATGTCACTGAGCCGGCGAGCCCCGTGGGCGCCATCACACCAAGCGCTCCTATCAACTCAGTCAGGCTCTCAGGGTCTGGCACGCCAAGATCTTGTCGTCGCAATGATTGTTTGTAGTGGTCTTCTGGCGTTTGGCCCACGCAAGCAATAAAACGGTGGTGAGACCCAGGGACCAGCATCAGCGGTCCGTTGTAAGGCGTATTCGGTGTGAGCGCAATCGAGCAGCTCACTGCGCGCATGGCTGGCATGCCATCTTCGACATGCCATGTCTCAAAATCTGAGTGCCAATAAAAAGGCTGCCCGCCAAACCCCGATTTGTCGTTGATACGCGACTGATGGACATAGACATCTGATCCTAACAATTGCTGTGCCATGGCCACGAGTTTGGGATGGTGGCACACCTGCCGCATGACATCGTTTAGTTGATGGACCGCAAAAATGGAGCGTAACTGATTGCTCTCGGGCTCAAACACGCTTTGAGGCCATTGGCGAACGGATGAATCATGTCTTAAACACTCTAGCGCTTGCACGGCATCTGCCAGCAGGCTAGGCTCAAGCACAGCGTCGAAATGAAGAAATCCGTTTTCTTCGTAAAGATCAAGACTGTCCGAATCAAGCGGTCCGTCGCTGGCTCGGCCATAAACCACAGGGTCCTGTCGATTAAAAACTTCTGGTGAAAGCGACAGCCGCGATGGATAACGATCCACTGCTGGGCTGTCTAGCAACTTCGATTCGCGCTGTGATTGTCCTGGCTTCAAAGAGATTTCTGACACGACACTCCCCCTTCTACAAAATAACGATTCGGACTCACACCTCGGCTAACGCATAAGCGCCAGTCTCGTCGTGGACCTCACGACCCGTTAATGGCGGATTAAAGACACATACCATTCGCATGTGTGTGCCCTTATTGGCTTTTAGTTTGTGATGGTCGTGTTCGTTCAAGGCATAGATGGTGCCGGGTCGGATCGCGTGCGTTTGGCCCGTGGCCAAGTCTATGATTTCGCCCTCCCCCTCGATGCAATAAACGGTCTCTAGGTGGTTTCGGTAGGCCATTTCGAGCTCAGCACCGGGTTTGATAATGGTGTCGTTGACCGAATACCCCATGCCAGCGTCCTTAAAAATAAGACGGCGACTGTTCCAACCATCGGTATCAACATCAGCCTCCGTACCCAAGATATCTTCTAAATGTTTAACGATCATCGCCATTCCTAAAAAGTAAAATATTCACTAACAAAAATTAATCAGTGGTGACTTCAGTTTTTTCAAGCACCCACGCCAGACTCTGAGCGATCGTGTCTAACCCGATGTTTAATTCCGCTTCAGTCATGGTCAAACTAGGCAACAGCTTTAAGACTTGATCGTCTATGCCTGCTGTCTCAATAATCATGCCGCGCTCAAAGCACGCTTGAGATACTTTTGCCGCCAATTCACGGTCACTAAACGCCACTCCCCAAATCAAGCCCCGTCCGCGAATGTCAGCAGGCGCATCCAACGTTTGGACAATCGCTTTCAAGCGCTTTTCCACCATCTGACCTTTTTTACGGATGGACAATTCAAACTCGCTATCAACCCAATAATCCAGTGCAGCGGTGGCCGTGACAAATGCTGGGCAGTGGCCACGAAACGTACCGTTGTGCTCGCCTGGTGTCCAAACATCAAGCTCGGGCTTCATTAACACCAAAGCCAGCGGCAAACCATAACCAGACAAGGACTTAGACAGGGTCAAGATATCGGGCACGATACCTGCGTCCTCAAAACTAAAGAACGCACCGGTTCGGCCACATCCCACTTGAATGTCATCAATGATGAGCAAGATGCCATGATCTTGTGTCATTTGACGCACACGCTTAAGCCACTCGGTGCTCGCCACATTGACCCCACCCTCGGCCTGTACCGTTTCAATAATGACTGCCGCTGGTAATTCCATGCCACTGCCGCTGTCGGTCAACATGGCTTCAAGATACGCCAGCGTGTCCGTGTCTTCACCCAGATAACCCTCAAACGGTACTGATGCGGTGTGGCTTAACGGCACCCCAGCGCCGGCGCGTTTGAATCCATTGCCCGTGACGGCCAATGCGCCAAGCGTCATACCGTGAAAAGCGTTGGTGAAGTTAACAATCGTCTGGCGGCCAGTGACTTTGCGAGCCAACTTAAGAGCCGCCTCAACCGCATTGGTTCCGGTTGGGCCTGGAAACTGAAACTTATACGACAATCCACGCGGCTTTAAAATCACATCATTGAATCGTTGGATGAAGCGCTGTTTGGCTTCACTATACATATCTAGGGTATGCGTGATGCCGTCACCGACCAAGTAACGAATCAACGGTTGCTTGATGCGGTCGTTGTTATGCCCGTAATTCAAAACACCCGCGCCACTGAAAAAATCCAAATACCGCTGACCGCTGGTGTCAGTCATCCATGCGCCCTTGGCCGACGAAAAAACAGTCGGAAAGGCACGGCAATAGCCACGTACTTCGGATTCGTACTGTTCAAAAATATTCATGTGATGTATCTCCCTGATATTCGTTTAATCAAACCGTACCGCTTACACTGCAGGCAAAGCCACCGTGGGCCGTCTCAGTGTGTTGAAGTCGCGAAAGTCCCTACAACAGCACTGTGACTCAATGCTTGTGGGCTTGGCTGCCGCCCAATCGGCGAAATGTCATACAGCGGTTCGTCACTGTGCCCAGACGGCAGTAACGGTGACGTTAGCCAAGGGGTGATATTGCACTGGGCACCCAAGTCTCGAGCGAAGGCTCGAAATAGGCGATCAGAGGCGGCATTGTCTTTGGCCACAGTAGCCTGCACATGAGTGACAGACTCATTGCCAGCCAACCGAATCCAAGCCTTGAGCATTTGTTTGGCAAGTCCTTGGCCTCGCGCACTCGGTAAAACACCGATCTGCCAACAAAATAAAGTTTCGATTGATTTGGGTCGTCGAAACCCCAACACCACACCGACCACTTGCCCATCTTGCTCGGCGAGCAAGCAACTGTTTTGAAATTCTTCACAAAAAATGAGATAGAAGTAAGCCGTGTTCACTTCTAATATTCCTGCGGCTTGCACCAACTGCCACACCACTGGTCCATCTTCAATTGACGGTGTACGAAAGTGTATTTTGTTTACACTGGTGCTACTTGTCTGCGTTTCTGATTCAATCATCCGTTAGTCGGTTGCCCCGTTTATGATTAATCCATACCGATATGTTTAATCAGTGGCCAATGGATTAAATATCAGCCTGACTTACTGGCCTTAATATTGCTCTTGTGATGCAAAAGGCCATTACTTCATGAACCCAGCTTAGTGAGTGATGTCTTTGAGTGCAAACCCAACGGCTCAATTGTGATCACAAGATCACAAATTATTTCTTACTCTTCTGATGCCATCACTTGCGCCTGTCAACCATTTGTGAGGAATCCCAAAAAATGACGACTCGTTTTCAAGACAGCATCAAACGCAATACCCTTGCCGATACTGTTCACGTCAAACTTCGGGGATTATTAATCACGGGCGCCATCGCACCTGGCGAAAAATTAACGCTTAGAGGATTGGCTGAAAAATTCGGTACAAGCGTCATGCCTGTCAGAGAGGCCGTCAGTCGACTGAGCGCAGAAGGCGCACTAACTGTTTTGGCGAATCGAACCGTTTGCGTTTCGTGCCCCAATGCGGCGGTGTTTGCCGAGCTCGTTAAGATCCGCTGTGCGCTTGAAGGGCTTGCCACTGAGGTGGCATGCAAACAATTGTCGCAGAACAAACTGCATCGCATCCGTCAAGCCGTTTTGCGTTTTGAGCGACAAGGCACCAAACCGCGACCCAACCCGACCCTGCTGTCACGTACCAATCGTGATCTTCATTTCACCATTTATCGCGCCGCTCAAATGCCCCGTTTGTTTGATTTGATTGAAGGACTTTGGGTTCAAGTCGCACCAGCCATCTCGCTGACGTTACGGCACGCCACACGTGGCATTATTCAATGGGATTCATTTGAACACCACGCGAGATTGCTCGACAGCTTGATGAGTCGTGATCCCGTCCGGGCTAGGCAGGCCGTCATTGCTGATATCCGGAGCACCGGCGCATTCATCTTAAAGACGGGTGTGCTTGATGCGGTCGACGCAACCGCGGGCCCTGTTACGGCCAAGTCCTTACGTGCACCACGGGTGCGTCGCTTGTGATCGCAAGCGAGCGTTATCGCTTCGGATATCGAAGCAAAAAACCGGATGACTACAATCAAGTTCGCCTTGATGTAAGGTAAGGACAATACCAAGGCATTTGTCTGCCATTTAAAAATACATATCCGACAAACCTCATGATATTTGCCCAATCGCATGATTTCTAAAACCAAGGCCGTTGGAACCATGGGTTTGGCCCAGATTATTGCCAGTGCAGCGGCCCAATACTTACCAGCTGTGATTGCCGTGCAGGCAGCCAGCGCATTGGATCTGCCACACGTGGCGCTGTTTGCTGGATTCTCAATAGCCCTAGTGATTTCAGCGCTCTTGGGGCCATTTGCTGGGCGCTTGGTAGACCGCATCGGCGGACGACCCGTTCTTATGCTGTCAAACATTTTTTTTGCGCTATCTCTAATCACTTTGGGTTTTGCGCAAGGACTGTGGACACTCGTTTTGGCTTATGTTTTTATGGGCTTAGGCTTGGCTACTGGCCTCTTTGAAGTCGCCTTTGCCGCCCTTGTGAGATTGTTTGGTAGGGAAGCACGCACCACCATCACCGGCCTTACCCTAGTGGCTGGGTTTGCGAGTTTTGTTGGCTGGACCGTCTCAGTCTACGTCGAAGCGCGGTATGGCTGGCGAGGCGTGTGTTGGTTTTGGGCATTGGTACACCTGTGTATTGGATTACCCCTGCACGCAATGATGCCTAATCCTTCGAGAATCCTGGCAAGCATGGCAGATACCAAACCAAAGGCTGCCGAGCCTCCAAAAGCTATCACAACCAACAGCGAAGACATCGCGATTAACCCGCAACAGCGTCGTAAAGAGATCATTGTGGGCGTTTTGCTGGCTTACGTGTTTGCCGCCAATGCTTTTGTTGGTATGGGCCTGATGATGCACCTGCCACGATTGCTACAAGAAATGGGTGTGGCCGTCGCACTGGCTTTCACCATCAGCTCATTTGTCGGACCATCTCAAGTTGTCGGTCGTTTGATTGACTACTTTTATATGCAACGTTGGCACCCACTCATTTCAACGCGCTGGGCTGCCGCCTGCCATCCAGTCGCCGCCTTGCTACTGATGATCTTTGCTGGACCAATTGCTTTTGTGTTTGTACTTTTGCATGGGATTGGCAACGGGATTTTAATCATTGCCCGCGGCAACCTACCCTTGGCTATCTTTGGCGCCAACGGCTACGGGCACAGGCAAGGCTGGCTCATGATGCCCGCCAAATTCGCTCAGGCCGCCGCACCGTTTCTGTTTGGTTTGGCACTGACCGAGTGGGGTGCAAATATTTTGTGGCTGACCTTAGCGCTGGGATTGTCCGTGTTGGTGGCTCTTTGCCTGATTTCAACACAACCGTTAAAAGCCTGACAATCATGGCTTCATACATGCGAACAAATAAAGTTGTCTTTAACAGCCCAAAAAAACAACCAAGAGTCGCCTCGAATGACCGGATTTGCACTGCACAACAAATGACTGTCAACCATTAATCAAAGCGAGTTTCCCACGCCTCAACTTCGCTCAGACCCAACGCTTCATTGTACTGTTGGGCAGTAAACATCTTGCCCTCATAATCAGCCATATTCCCAACATCGTGCAAGTGCGAGAGTGCCGCCTGCATGGCGAAACCAAAAACACCACGGGCTAGCGCAGGATAGATCGCCAAGTCAACACCTGATTTTTTAAGCGCATCGCGCTGAAGTTGACGCAATGCTTGGGCACTGTCCATGTTGACAACAACCGG
>ERZ889217.226-NODE-226-length-37130-cov-9.566770_pt1 | contig 37130 bp, 27 predicted proteins | sample MGYA00521098_ERZ889217 | MGnify/ENA primary metagenome ERZ889217 (study PRJEB32303, sample SAMEA104408613) | aquatic metagenome | biome: Brackish water; feature: Pelagic; material: water | place: Baltic Sea | collected 2014-06-10T22:04:00 | depth 2,362 m ... | reverse complement strand
CTGGAATACCGAGTCTGTCGTATGTGTTCTTAATATCATCTGGCAAGTCATCCCACGTGGTTGCTTGCTTCTCGGTTGAGCGAACGAAGTACTTGATTGTGTCGAAGAATATTCCTGAAAGATCTGAACCCCATGATGGCATTGGCTTCTTGTAGAAAAGACCAAGGCCCTTAAGGCGAAGGTCGAGCATCCACTGTGGCTCACTCTTCTTAGCGCTGATGTCGCGAACAACTTCTTCGCTCAATCCGCGTTTGGCGTTAGAGCCTGCATCATTGGTATCTGACCAGCCGTACTCATAATTTCCGAGACCATCGAGTTCAGGATGTGATGTTGTCATGATGACGCCTTTCCAGCGGTTGTAGTTTTTTTAGATGAATTGTTTATTAAGTTGGGAATATAGGTAGTGCAAACTCCATCGCCATGCGCGATTGTTGCTAAACGTTGCACGTGAGTGCCAAGAATTTTGGAGAAGATCTCAGTTTCAGCTTCGCAGAGCTGTGGGAACTCAGCTGCCACATGTGCGATTGGACAGTGGTGCTGGCAAATCTCTTCGCCAGTTCCGCGTACTTCAACGCTTGCTGCATAGCCTTGTTCGGTAAGAAATGAGGCAAGGGCTTCGGTCTTATTAGAGCTCTTGGCAATTGAGATAGAAGCCTTACGTTCAATATCGTCGGCACGTGACTGCGCAAAGGCTTGTACTACATGCTCTCCAGATTGAGCAGAGATAAATTTAAGAGCAGCTACTGCTAAGTCATCGTAAGAATGTTCAAATTGCTCACGGCCTGCATCGGTCATGACGAAAACTTTTGAGGGACGACCCCGTCCGCGGATAGGAGTCAGATGAGGGTCGCGAGCTTCTAGAATTCCGTCTCCGACGAGAAGATCGAGATGGCGGCGAATACCAGCGGGAGTCAGCTTGAGGCGTTCACCCAAAACCACGGCCGTTGAAGGCCCATTTTCGAGGATTGAGCGCGCAATAGCATCGCGTGTGCTCTCATCATCTATTTTCACAACAGTATTGTGTCTTAATTCCGCCATTGGCGCCACTTAAGAGCCTGACGCGCCCGCCCCTCTTTCAGGCCTAGGCTACGGAGAATGAGTAGTCGTTTAGAGCCATTCTCGCGCCGATTGTTGCCACCGCTGACGGGTCTACTCCTCTTCCTCCAAGGAGCACTGGTCATAACGGGAGGCGCGGTCCGTCTGACAGGTTCAGGGCTTGGGTGCCCAACATGGCCAGAATGCACAGCAGGTTCATACACGCCTGTAAGTAATCAGGTCGAAGGTCAGTTGCATGCCTGGATTGAATTTGGAAATCGTCTCCTTACCTTCGCACTCTTCTTTGCAGCGATTGCAACACTGATCGCGGTTCTACGTTCTCGTCGTCGTGATTTAAGATTTTTAGCAGCTACACAGATCTTAGGAATTCTCGGTCAAGGAGTTCTAGGCGGAATCACCGTTCTTACAAATCTCAACCCACTTGCTGTCGCATCTCACCTCTTGCTTTCCATGTTGCTGATAGCGGCTGCGACTTCGCTTCATTCACGGCGACATCATCCGCAGGTGCGGACTTCTTCAACACAAGTTCGAATTTCGCGAATCTCACTCTTACATATCAATCTTGCTTTTACTGCAATCGCGCTTGGAACACTCGTAACGGGCACTGGTCCTCATGCCGGCGATATCAGTTCTCCACGACTGAACTTTGCAATAACAACTATCGCGCGGATTCATAGCGCATCCGTCTGGCTGCTTATCATCGTCACAGTTTTATTCTTTATCTCTCGTGGCATACGTTTTGAGACCAAACGTTGGCTTACAATTTTTCTCGTCCTGGCGTCTGCTCAGGGCGCACTTGGATACATTCAATATTTCTTAGGGGTTCCAGAAATTCTCGTTGGTTTTCACCTCTTGGGTTCTGTTCTAGTCTGGATCGCAGCGTGGCGAATCCGACTATCTGTAGTTCGCAAACACGCATAAGGAGAATAAAATGTCGCAGATTCCAGGTTGGTCAGAGCTCGATGATCGCGCTGTTCTATACGCGCGCGCCCTTGCGATGGATGCGGTTCAAAAAGTTGGCAATGGCCATCCGGGTACTGCTATGGCCTTAGCTCCCGTTGCCTACAATCTCTTCCAGCGTCACTTGGTACACGACCCAGCTGACCCACACTGGGTTGGGCGAGATAGATTCATTCTCTCGTGTGGACATTCCTCTTTAACTTTGTACACCCAACTTTTTTACAGTGGCTATGGACTTGAGTTAGAGGATCTTCAATCCTTCAGGACATGGAATTCACTCACGCCAGGCCATCCAGAGTTCGGTCATACCGCCGGAGTTGAAATGACTACAGGTCCATTAGGTGCAGGCGTTGCAACCTCTGTTGGCTTTGCGATGGCTGCAAGGTATGAAAGAGGGCTACTCGATCCTGATGCAGCCGCAGGAACGTCAATTTTTGATCACACTATTTGGGTTCTCTGCTCTGATGGAGATTTGCAAGAGGGTGTTTCGGGCGAAGCATCTTCATTGGCAGGCACACAAGCGCTCGGTAATCTCAACGTTATTTACGATGATAATCGCATCTCAATTGAAGGAGATACGCATCTGGCATTTACAGAAGATGTTGCAGCCCGTTATCGCGCTTACGGTTGGCATGTCCAAGAAGTGGAAGCGCTTGCAGATGGAAATGTAGATCTAGCGGCCCTTGATAAGGCGATGGTTACTGCTAAAGCTGAAACGTCCAAACCTTCTCTCATCCGCATGCACTCGGTCATTGCATGGCCAGCGCCAAAGTTACAAGGAACAGCGAAGTCTCACGGCTCAGCACTTGGTGATGACGAGATTGCCGCAACGAAGAAAGAGCTCGGTCTTAATCCTGACGAAAAGTTTGCAATGCCAAGTGATGTTCTCAACCATGTACGGGGCGTCAAAGAGCGCGGAGCTGCCGCCCATCGTAAATGGAATACACAATTTGCTACCTGGCAGGAGGATCATCCAGATCGCGCCGCGTTGCTTACAAGACTTATTGCGCGCGAATTACCGAAGGGTTGGGATGCATCCATTCCAAACTTTGAAGCAGGAAAAGATCTTGCTACGCGAGCAGCCTCAGGACACGTCATCAATGCGATTGCCAAGGTATTACCCGAATTCTGGGGCGGCTCTGCAGATTTAGCAGATAGCAATAACACCACTATCGAGGGTGGAAAATCATTTCTTCCCGCTTCTAGCTCGATGCCAGATTCAAGTCCCTACGGTCGCATCATCCACTTTGGAATTCGTGAACATGCGATGGGATCAATACTCAATGGAATAACTCTGCATGGGTTATCGCGCTGCTTTGGTGGCACCTTTGCAGTCTTTAGCGATTACATGAGGCCAGCAGTTCGATTAGCAGCCCTGATGGATATACCCACAACATTTGTTTGGACCCATGATTCAATCGGACTTGGCGAAGATGGACCGACTCATCAACCCGTCGAACACTTCGCAGCCCTTCGCGCTATCCCGAATTTTTCAGTGATACGTCCAGCTGATGCAAATGAAGTTTCGCAAGCATGGCGTTCCATCATTCTGCGCAACAAGCCAGCCGGCATCTTGCTCTCAAGACAGAATTTACGCACTGTTGATCGCGCGACTCATGGTGCTGCAACTGGAGTAGATAAAGGCGCATACATTCTTAAGGAGTCGAGCACCAAGCCTCAGGTTGTCATCATCGCTACGGGCTCTGAAGTCGGGTTGGCCCTCGATGCTCAATCCACGCTAGAAGCTTTAGGTGTGGGAACACGAGTAGTGAGCGCACCATGTCTTGAATGGTTTAACGAAGAGCCAGTCTCTTACAGAGAATCAATCCTTCCAAGATCTGCGCTGCGGGTAAGTGTGGAAGCTGGAATAGCTCAAGGGTGGCGTGAATACGTCGGTGATACTGGACTCATCATTTCACTTGATCATTTCGGTGCATCTGCAGGAGCTACAAAACTTTTTGCTGAGTTCGGATTTAGCGCCGAGCGTATCGTTGCAGATATCCAAAAAGCGCTATCTTCATGAATATTTCAGGACCCTCACTTGCCCATGTAGATCGGACAAGTGAGCTCTATCTTCAGCTTACTTCAGCACATCAGCGCCTTGCAAAGAAAGATCCCACCATCTGGGGCCCAAAGGCTGCAACTGAGGCAGCGGTCCGTTTGAATTGGGTAGACCTGCCCGAGAATTCGACCTCACTCTTGACAGAAATTTCTTCCTTAACTCAAAAATTTTTATCGCTCAAGCGAGTTGTTCTCTGCGGAATGGGTGGTTCCTCCCTTGGGCCAGAAGTAATTGCTCTGACATACAAAAAAGAAATCTTTATCTTCGACTCAACAGATCCCAACTATGCACGGCAAGCGATAGGCAATCGCCTTTCCGATACTCTCGTCGTCGTTAGTTCAAAGTCCGGTTCGACAATAGAAACTTCCTCCCAGCGCGCGCTTTTTCAAGACCAATTTATGCAGGCTGGACTTAGCCCAACCGAGCATATGATTTTTGTAACTGACCCGGCCTCTCCTCTTGATGTCGAAGTTCGCGCTCAGGGTTACTCCGTTCTAAATGCAGATCCCAACGTTGGTGGCAGATTTAGCGTTCTGAGCGCCTTTGGCCTCTTACCGAGCGCGCTCATTGGCGTAGATATCCAATCTCTTGTCAGTGATGCTCATCATGAAAAGGAGAGATTCCTTGATCAAAGCGAGCAAATCCTCGATGTCGCTTATCTGCTTTTGACGCAGAGTTCGCAATACATCGGATTTACCGACGATGGTTCAAACGTTCCAGGCTTATCGGATTGGATTGAGCAACTTATCGCTGAATCAACAGGCAAAGAGGAGAAGGGTCGATTGCCGATTGCAACCGAGAGCGTCTGGCTCTCACGGATTGGCGGAGCATTTTCAGTAGCCTTCGCTACATCTGCTGCCGATCTTTGCGTTGAAGGATCTCTTGGTGGGCACTTTATTTTTTGGGAATGGGTTACCGCCTTATTAGGCGCCGGACTTGCTATCGATCCGTTCAACCAACCTAATGTCACTGAAGCCAAAGAGCAGACATCAAGTTGTTTAGCGCAATGGAATAACGTAGTTCCATCAATGAAACCTGCTATCTCCGAAGGAAGCGTTGAAATTTTTGGAGATGGTCAATCTCTCAAAGACTCCCTGGCAACTTTTATCGAAGATGTCAAAGATGGAGGCTACATTGCCATCATGGCCTATTTAGATCGCATCGATGATGTCAAGATTGCTCAGTTGCGCTCGATTTTGTCCGAAAAATCTGCTCGCCCCACAACCTTTGGCTGGGGCCCTCGCTTCTTGCATTCCACTGGCCAGTTCCACAAGGGTGGACAGAGGAATGGCTCTTTTCTGCAAATCACAGCTGAAACAGATTGTGATTACATAATTTCACAACGCCCCTACTCATTGCGAACACTCTTCTTCGCGCAAGCAATTGGCGATAATCGAGCCTTAATGAAAAGAAAGTACCCGCTCCTTCGTCTGCATATGCAGAATAGAAGTGCGGGTATCGATCAAATTATCGCAGCTGCCAAATCCCTTTAAAGCAAATTATTCGATGTCATCTCCGCGAAGCTTGCGGAGTGCATCTTCGAGAATCTTTTCGCCCTCTTTATCAGTGCGACGTTCTTTAACATAGGCAAGATGAGTTTTGTAAGGAACGTTTACTACAGCGCTGGGTGGATTATTCTTATCCCGACCTGAGGGTAATCCACACTTCGGGCAATCCCATTCAGCTGGGATTACCACAGTCTCTTCTACAGCAAATGATGGACGAACTTCATGACCATTTCCACACCAATACGAGACGCTAGCGCGTTCGATCTGATCGCCACGCTCGGCCTCGCCCATTGGGCCTGCACCAACACGGCTTCCGCGAATTGCACTTGCCATGGATTAACCCTTCAATACAAGAGAGAGGCCTACGACGCAGGCAAACCATAATCCACCGACCAGAATGGTGATCCGATCAAGGTTACGTTCTACAACAGATGAACCGCCGTAGTTGGTTGAAATTCCGCCACCGAATAAATCTGAGAGGCCAGAACCTTTGCCCTTATGAAGAAGGACCAGAAGAATCATCACGATACTTGTGATGATGAGAAAGATTGAAAGCGTTAAAGCCACGGTGGAACTCCTCTAGAGGTAGGGGTACAGGATACCCGACGAGACAGAATATTTTTCGCCTAGTCCTGAGCGTGAAATTTTGTGATCTTTGCCAATTCTTCTGGGTCCAGGCTAGCTCCTCCGATGAGCGCGCCATCCACATCAGCCTGTTTCATAATCTCGGAGATATTGGCAGATTTCACAGAACCGCCATAGAGGATTCGCATATTTGCAGCAATCTCACTTGAGCCAATCTGTTCAACTTCTTCTCGGATAGCAGCGCATACTTCCTGTGCGTCTTCTGGAGTCGCAGTCTTACCGGTTCCAATTGCCCAAACAGGTTCATATGCAATGACGATTTTTTTGAGATCTGGTTTGTGAAGACCTTCAAGTCCTGCGCGCACCTGGCGGATAACATGAGAAACATGAGTGCCAGATTCGCGGATTGCGAGCTCTTCTCCAACGCAGAAGATTGGAATCAACTCGTTGGCCAGGGCTGCCTTGATTTTACGATTTACCAACGCATCATCTTCCTTATGGATTGCGCGTCTTTCAGAGTGGCCAACGACAACGAAGGTGCAACCAAGCTTTGCCAACATTGAGCCCGAAATATCACCAGTAAATGCACCTGATGGCTCGGGAGAAAGGTCTTGTGCTCCATATTGAATACGTAAGCGATCTCCATCAACCATTGTCTGGATTGAACGGATATCTGTAAATGGCGGAATGATTGCGACATCTACCGCGTCATAATCCTTATCGTCGAGTGAGTAGACAAGCTTTTGCGCAACTGCAATCGCCTCAAGGTGATTGAGGTTCATCTTCCAGTTTCCTGCCATCAGCGGCTTGCGCATCGTGTACTCCTCTAGTCAGTAGATTTAGCGTTGGTGAGATATTTTCTCGTTGAGATTATCTTTAAAGATCTAAAGCTGTGAGGCCCGGAAGTTCCTTACCCTCGAGAAATTCAAGGGAAGCTCCCCCACCGGTTGAAATATATCCAAATTGTGAATCTTTAAATCCAAGCGCGCGTACCGCAGCTGCTGAATCTCCGCCACCTACCACCGAAATCCCATCGACTTCAGTCAGCGCCTGGGCCAGAATCTTTGTGCCAGAGGCAAATGCAGGAAATTCAAAGACGCCCATAGGCCCGTTCCAGAAAACAGTTTTGCATTTTTTGATAGCCGCGGCAAATGCCACAGCACTTTCGGGGCCGATATCTAAACCGATTTGATCGGCAGGAATCGCATCTGAACTGACAAGGGTTGGAGTCGCATCAGCTGAGAAAGATGGAGCAACGACAATATCTGTTGGAATTAAGAGCTTCACGCCAGAATCTTCTGCCTGTTTAATCAGCCCGCGGACAGTGTCAATGAGATCGGGTTCAACGAGAGATTTACCGATCTCTCTTCCTTGAGCTGCAAGGAAGGTAAATAGCATTCCTCCGCCGATAGCCATTACATCAACTTTGCCCAGTAGATTGGAGATAACTCCAATTTTATCTGAGACTTTAGAGCCTCCTAGTACAACTCCATAAGGTCGCACCGGATCAATTGTTAGCCTCTTAAGTACATCGACTTCAGCAGAAACCAAATGCCCTGCCGCATGTGGAAGTAGACGAGGAAGATCAAAGACAGAGGCGTGTTTGCGGTGTACCGCGCCGAATCCATCACCAACATAGAAATCTGCAAGCAGCGACAGTTCCTTGGCAAGGGCTGCTCGCTCTGATTCATCTTTTGACGTTTCCGCTGCTGAGAAACGAATATTTTCTAGAAGGAGAATCCCTCCAGCTACTAGCGCAGATGCCTTTGCTGTTACATCACTTCCTGTAATTGCTCCAGCAAATTGCACTGGCTTACCTAATAGTTCAGCTAAACGCACGGCAATAGGTGCAAGTGAGAGCTCTGGTTTTGCTTCACCATTTGGACGGCCAAGATGGGCAGCAATAACGATGCTTGCGCCCTTTTCAAGGAGAGCGTTGATCGTCGGAAGGGATGCCCGAATACGGCCATCGTCGGTGATCTTTCCTTCTTTCAAAGGAACATTGAGATCGCAACGAAGAAATACTCGCTTTCCAGCCACATCAAGGTCTGCCAAAGATGACATTAAATAGCGCTTCTCTCTTTAGAGTGACTTGCCTACATAGTCAACAAGATCAACGAGGCGATTTGAATAGCCCCACTCGTTGTCATACCAACCAACAACTTTGACAGTTGTTCCAATTGCCTTTGTAAGACCGGCATCAAAAATACAAGATGATGGGTCAGTGACAATATCTGAGGAGACGATTGGATCTTCAGTGTAAGTGAGGAAACCCTTAAGTGAGCCGTTAGCTGCTTCTTTCATTGCAGCGTTAATCTCTGCTGCAGTTGCCTCTTTTGCAAGTTCAACTGTGAGGTCGGTAGCTGAACCAGTTGGAACAGGTACACGCATCGCAAAACCATCAAGCTTGCCCTTGAGCTGTGGAAGCACAAGGGAAATTGCCTTCGCAGCACCAGTCGAGCTTGGAATGATATTTGTCGCCGCAGCACGTGCGCGACGCAGATCCTTGTGAGGGAAATCAAGAATTACTTGGTCATTTGTGTAAGCATGGATAGTTGTCATTAATCCGCGAACAATTCCGAACTTCTCATCAAGAACCTTTGCCATTGGGGCAAGACAGTTTGTAGTGCATGAAGCGTTTGAAATCACGTTGTGCTTTGTTGAGTCGTACTTCTCATGATTTACGCCCATAACGATGGTGATATCTTCATCAGTGGCAGGCGCTGAAATAATGACCTTCTTCGCTCCTGCGGTGATGTGCTTTTGAGCATCAGATGCCTTCGTGAAGTGACCGGTTGATTCAATGACGATATCAGCCTTCACGGAAGCCCAAGGAAGATTAGCAGGGTCGCGATCTGCAAAGACCTTCATAGTCTTGCCACCTACAGTGATTGAGTCTTCTGTATATGTGACTTCTAGGCCAAGGCGGCCCAAAATTGAGTCGTACTTCAAAAGGTGAGCAAGGGTTGCATTATCTGTGAGGTCGTTGATACCTACGATATTGATATTAGGGTTTGTTAGCGCTGCGCGAAAAAAATTGCGTCCAATACGTCCAAAACCATTGATTCCGACATTAATCATCTCAAGACCTCTTCTAGAAAATAAATCACCCTACATAAAGGTGGCTTTCGGTTACACCACAACATTGGGGGCTCGTGAGGCGAAGTCTACCAGCAGGCAGATGGCTACTGAACAGTTCGGCAAGCGTGCAGATAAAGATTAAGTGTCATTCGCCGAGCAGATCAGGTGAGAGACCAGCTTCAGTATCTGGAATTCCTAATTCGATGGCACGCTTATCGGCCATTGCAAGTAGACGTCTAATACGTCCTGCAATCGCATCCTTTGTCATGGGAGGCGTTGCAAGGGATCCGAGCTCTTCCAGACTTGCCTGTCCGTGAGAAATACGAAGTTCGCCTGCCTCTTTGAGGTGATCAGGAATTTCGGCTCCAAGAATTTCCATGGCGCGTTGCACGCGAGCCGCCGCCGCTACTGCGGCGCGAGCAGAGCGACGTAAATTAGCATCATCAAAATTGGCCAATCGATTAGCAGTTGCTCGGACTTCACGGCGCATGCGACGTTCTTCCCAAGCCAAGACAGATTCGTGTGCGCCAAGACGTGTCAGAAGAACTCCAATTGCATCTCCATCGCGAATAACAACACGATCTACTCCGCGTACCTCACGAGCTTTGGCAACAATTCCTAAACGGCGCGCTGCGCCAACAAGAGCAAGAGCTGCTTCAGGCCCGGGGCAGGTAATTTCAAGAGATGAGGAACGCCCTGGCTCAGTCAGCGAACCATGCGCAATAAATGCGCCACGCCATGCGGCTTCTGCATCACAGACATTGGCAGCAACGACTTGTGGAGGAAGACCGCGAACTGGACGACCATTGGCATCAATTAAGCCTGTTTGACGAGCTAGCGCATCGCCGGCTTCGACGACTCGCACTACATAGCGAGAGCCTTTACGTAAACCACTTGATGAGAGAACAGCGAGATCGCTATCGTGGCCATAGATATCTGCAATATCTTTCTTAAGACGACGTGCGCTCTGAGATGTATCGAGCTCTACCTCGATTAAGACTTTGCCCGCGGCAATATGGAGACCACCTGCAAAGCGTAGGAGTGAAGAAACTTCTGCCTTGCGGCAACACGGTTTGGTAACAGAGAGACGACTGAGTTCATCTTTTACCGCTGCTGTCATCGCCATGGGGGTTATCCAACCAGTATTTCTCTCCCAATGTGTGCGAAAAGCAGACCCAATTTCTTTACATCATGGTGCAGAAGCTCGTGATCATCACGTAGATCAGCGACCAATAACTCTGAACCTTGGGTTGAAAGATGGCTACGTAACTCTTCTTGGCCACCTGTGGATTGGTCTGCAATAACCAGATCAAAGTGGAGATCCGGCGAATATTGATGAAGAATTTCTAGATGCTCAATTGGTGAGTATCCCGCGTACTCCCCTGCCGATTTATCGGCGATATCAAGATTTAGCAGAAGTATCTTCTTCGCTCGCGATGCTTCAAGTGCGCGCCGCTGATCTGGAACAAGCAGATGTGGAATAACGCTCGAGAACCAGGAACCTGGTCCCATTGTTATCCATTCCGCTTCTTCTATCGCCTGTATCGCTTGCAGATGTGCTGGCGGATTTTCAGGAAGAATCCGAAGAGATTTCAACCGGCCCTTCGTTGTAGCAACTTCAGTCTGCCCTCGCACTATTTGTGTGCCTATTGAATTTTCAAATGTGGCTTCAATATCTAGCGCATGAGATGCCATCGGTAGTACTCGACCTACAACTTTGAGCAGTGCGCCCACGCGATCCAAACCTGCGACAGTATCTTCATCGCGATCCCAGAGCGCTGCAAGAAGCAAATTCCCAACTGCATGACCATTGAGTGCGCCTTCGCTTGTAAAGCGATATTGTATTATTTCAGCCCAGCTACGCCCCCATTCGTCATCACCGCAGAGCGCAGCTAACGCCATTCGCAAGTCGCCTGGTGGCATGATGGGAAATTCTTCACGTAGACGACCACTTGAACCGCCATTATCTGCAACGGTCACTATCGCTGTAATTTGATTTGTCATGCTGCGCAGAGCGGTCAACGTCGCCGCGAGTCCGTGCCCACCACCTAGGGCCACAACTTTCTTACTCATTCACGTCCGACATCGCGATGTGTTGCATGAGCAGAGATTTCCAGATCGTTAGAGGATAGAGAGAGCTGACGTGCAATTTCTTGAGCAACTGCTACAGATCGATGTTTTCCACCCGTACATCCAACTGCAATCGTGACATATTTCTTTCCTTCGTGGAAATAGCCAGGCAGCATCTGAGTAACAACTGACAGATAGCTCCTTACAAATTCGGCTACCCCCTCGCTAGATAAAACTTTCTGAGACACAAGTGCGTCTAAGCCATTGAGCGGTCTTAACTCGGGAATCCAATGAGGATTGGGGATGAAACGGCAATCAAGAACGAGATCTGCATCCACTGGAATCCCATACTTATATCCGAAAGAAAGGAGATTGATTCGAATCGTAGGCGCTAAGCCAGCTGCAAATATCTCAGAGGTGCGTTTTTCTAGCTGATGGACATTCAGATTCGATGTATCAATGACAACATCTGCCTGAGCACGAATCTCTTCAAGTTTTGCACGTTCTCGTGCAATACCGTCAACAATTCGGTCACTTGCCTGTAGTGGGTGAGGGCGCCGCGTTGACTCAAATCTCTGAACCAGTGATTGATCGCTAGCATCGAGAAAGAGCGCTGTAAAATCAATCTTCAAATCCTTCAACTTCTGCAGAGCATTATTGAGATCGTCAAAGAATTTTCCACCTCGTACATCGACGACAACTGCCAGTTTCGAATGAGTATCAAGGCTCTGCTCAGCAAGCTGTGGCAGTAGCACTGGCGGCAAATTATCGACTACATACCAACCTAGATCTTCAAGTGCATGTGCCACAGTTGAACGACCGGCACCCGACATTCCAGTCAGAATGAGTAACTCTTGAGTGGTCATGGTCTTTATTCTGCCTTAGCTGTCAAGTATCTCACCTGTTGCCATATCAACTCCAGGGGTAGCTAGATTTTCAAGGTGCGCATAGATGATTCCAGCGATAGTCGCTCCAATTCCAGGGGTCGCAGCGAGTTCCTCAGCACTTACCTTTCTCATCGCTGTCACGGAACCAAATCGATCCAAGAGCGCTGCTCTGCGACTTTCTCCTAACTGCGGAATCTCATCGAGAAGGGATTCGAGCATTACCTTTGAACGCCTGGATCTATGGAATGTAATTGCAAATCGATGTGCCTCATCTCGAATTCGTTGCAGTAGATACATGCCTTCACTTGTCCGGGGCAAGATCAAGGGATCTTTATCCCCTGGCATCCATACCTCCTCTAACCTCTTCGCCAATCCGCATAGTGCCACATCTGTAATACCTAGTTCATCCAGAGCTCTCTGCGCAGCAGCAACTTGAGGAGCTCCTCCGTCGACCACAATGAGTTGAGGTGGATACGCGAATTTGCTTAACCGTCCACCGGTTTGCGCAATCTCGCTTTGGTTTACTGATCGATCAGCAAGTAAGCGTTTCATTCGACGAGTAATTACTTGATGCATCGCACGGGTGTCATCTTGGGCAGTATCTGTATCAATGATGAAACGGCGATATTCACTCTTCTTGGCCAGTCCATCTTCAAAGACAACCATCGATGCAACAACGGATGTCCCCGAAATATTTGAGATGTCATAACATTCAATGCGTAGCGGGGTGCGGGATAACTGAAGTTCCTCTTCAAGTTCCAAGAGCGCTTTGCCAGAAACAGCAGCATCCGTTGCTCTTTTGCTCAGATACTGAACCAGGGCATAATGCGCATTTCTTTCCACGGTCTGTAGGAGCTCAACCTTCTCGCCGCGTTGAGGAACTTTGATGGATACTCGGGAGCCTCTTAAGGATGTAAGCCATTCTTCGAGCGCACTTCGATCTGTTGGCTCGTGGTTAAGGAAAATTTCTGAAGGTATATCACCAGGAGCGCTCTGGCTATAGATTGAGAAGAAGAGCGAACCAATCTGATCATCTCCTTCAAGAGCTCGCTCTTGATCGACTATCCACGAACGAGACCCCTTGATAGAGCCTCGCCGTACAATGAATATAGAACCCGCAGCGTGCAAGCCTTCTTCGTGGATTGAGATGAAATCGCCATCGAGTTCATCCGAGAGATTTCCTTGAGTAGATTTCTGAGCCTTTTCAAATGACTCAATTTGATCTCGTAAGCGTGCGGCGCGTTCAAACTCTTCGTGATCAGAGGCAGTAGCCATCTCTTCTCGTAAAGTCGGAAGTAGATTCTCCATCCCCGTCTCCATAAAGGCATCAAGTTTGACGGCAATCTCTTTATGTTCCTCGGGAGTTACCCATCCCACGCACGGAGCTGCGCACTTTCCAATATCGCCCAGTAGGCATTGACGTTTACTCCGCTGGGCTCGTTGAAAGTTTCCAGCACTACATGATCGCACGGGAAATACTTTAAGCAGAACTTCATAGGTATTACGAAGCGCCCATGCATTTGTATAGGGTCCAAAATATTTAAGACCTGGACGTTTCTCTTTGCGCGTAATAAATATGCGTGGGAATTCATCTGCCATGGAGATAGCTAGATAGGGGTAGGACTTATCATCTTTAAATTGCACGTTATAGGTCGGGTGGTACTGCTTAATCCACGAAAATTCAAGCGCCAGTGCTTCTAGCTCCGTGGCAACGATGGTCCAATCAACTCGAACCGCTTCATGCACCATGCGATAGGTCTTTTGGGCTAAATTTGAACCAAAATACGTTGTCAGACGATTCTTAAGATTTTTAGCTTTGCCGACGTAGATGACCTTCTCGGATGCGTCGTAGAAACGATAGACACCGGGTTCTTCGGGAATCTCCTTGGGGCGGTAACTCGCTGGTTGCGCCATTGCTACCTCTTCTTAACTGCCTTGCGGTTGGTCGCCAATACTTCGGCTAAGAATTCCCCGGTATAACTAGCCTTCACTTTAGCTACCTCTTCAGGCGTTCCTTCAGCAACGACAGTTCCCCCTCGATATCCACCTCCAGGGCCCATATCGATCACCCAGTCGGAGGATTTGATAACATCCAAATTATGCTCGATCACAATGACTGTATTTCCAGATTCAACAAGTCGCTGGAGAACCCCAAGAAGTTTATTTACATCTTCAAAGTGCAGGCCGGTTGTTGGTTCATCTAAGACGTAAATGGTTCGTCCCGTTGATCTGCGTTGAAGTTCAGTAGCCAACTTCACGCGTTGAGCTTCACCCCCTGAGAGCGTTGGCGCTGATTGGCCAAGTCGAACATAGCCAAGCCCAACATCGCAGAGCGTCTTGAGATACCGAGCGATAGTAGGTACAGATTCAAAGAAATCATAGGCAATCTCAATGGACATATCTAAAACTCCTGCGATTGTTCTACCCTTGTAATGGACTTCAAGAGTTTCGCGGTTATAGCGTGCTCCGTGGCAGACTTCGCAAGGAACATAGACATCAGGCAAGAAGTTCATCTCGATCGTAATGGTTCCGTCTCCAGAACAATTCTCGCAGCGTCCGCCCTTTACATTGAAGGAGAATCGACCTTGTTGATACCCGCGCACTTTCGCTTCTGTAGTTTCTGCGAAGAGAGCGCGTACCTTGTCGAAGACGCCTGTATAGGTTGCAGGGTTTGATCGTGGCGTGCGTCCGATGGGTGATTGATCGACATGGACAACTTTGTCGAGCTGATCGATTCCGGTCACGGTGCGATGGCGCCCGGGAACAAGTCGCGCGCCGTTGAGCTTATTGGCAAGAGTTGTGTAGAGAATGTCATTAACAAGCGTTGATTTTCCAGAACCCGAAACGCCTGTAACAGATACAAAGAGGCCCAGTGGAATGCTCACCTCTAAATCCTTCAAATTATTCTCTTTTGCGCCTTTGATAACCAGTTGGCGCTTAATATCTCTAGGACGACGCCTTTCGGGAATCGCGATTGCGCGACGCCCTGATAAATATGCGCCGGTGATGGATTCTTTAGATGCAATGAGTTCTTCATACGAGCCTGAGACAACAACTTTTCCGCCATGTTCTCCAGCACCTGGACCAATATCGACGATCCAGTCAGCAGCGCGAATGGTTTCCTCATCATGTTCGACAACAATGAGAGTATTTCCTAAATCACGAAGGTGTGTCAGCGTTTCAATCAGACGCCTGTTATCTCTTTGGTGAAGTCCAATCGATGGTTCGTCGAGAACATAGAGCACACCAACTAAGCCAGATCCAATTTGAGTTGCAAGGCGGATGCGCTGAGCTTCTCCCCCTGACAACGTTGCAGCAGGGCGATCGAGAGATAGATAATCAAGACCTACATCGAGCAAGAATCCTAGGCGCGCATGAACTTCTTTCATCACACGTTCGGCAATCTGTGCCTCACGTTTATTCAGCTTTACCTCTTTGAGAAATGCTGCGCACTCATCGATCGATAAGGCACAGACTTCAGCGATACTTTTGCCACCTAAGGTCACAGCCAATACTTCTGGCTTAAGCCTTGCACCCTTACAGGCAGGACATGGAGTCTGGCGCATATAGGCCTCGTACTTACCACGGCTGTAATCGCTATCGGTCTCGCCATGACGACGATGAATGAAGGGAACGACTCCTTCAAAGCCAGTTGAATAATTGCGGACACGACCGTATCGGTTCTTATACTTGACATGAACTTCGTAATCGAAGCCATTGATAATTGCCTCTTTGGCTTTGACAGTTAGTTTTTTCCAAGGGTTATCGAGTGAGAATTTAAGTTCTGTAGCTAACGCTTCAAGTAACCTTAAGAAATATTCAGATGATTGGCCACCAGACCATGGTGCGATAGCGCCCTCATTTATCGAAATTGAATCATCGGGAATAATGAGGTCTTGATCAACTTCAAGTTTTGTTCCAATACCCGAACATTCATCGCATGCACCAAAAGGTGAGTTAAAGGAGAAGGATCGTGGTTCTAACTCTTCAAAAGAGAGGTCGCACTCATGGCATGCCAAATGCTCGCTATATGTATGTTCCCTCTCTGGCCCCTTTGCATCGACAAAATCAAGGAGTACGAGCCCGTTGCCCAGCTTGAGCGCCGTTTCGATTGAATCAGTAAGACGAGATTTACTTTCGGCCTTAGCTGTCAGGCGATCAACGACGACTTCAATCGTATGCTTCTCTTGCTTCTTAAGCTTCGGTGGTTCAGTGAGTGCGATTGTTTCCCCATCTACTCGTGCACGCGAATAGCCTTGCATCACTAGCTCTGCAAAGAGATCGACAAATTCGCCTTTACGCTCACGAACGACGGGAGCCAGGACCTGGAACTTTGTCGCCGCAGCCATAGTAAGTATCTGATCCACAATTTGTTGCGGGCTCTGCCGTGAAACTGGCTTCGAACAATTGGGACAGTGAGGACGACCTGCACGGGCAAAGAGCAATCTGAAGTAGTCGTAGACCTCTGTGATAGTTCCAACGGTAGAACGTGGGTTGCGGTTCGTTGATTTTTGATCAATGGAAACGGCAGGCGATAGCCCTTCAATGAAGTCAACATCTGGCTTATCCATCTGACCCAAAAATTGACGGGCATAGGCTGAAAGAGATTCGACGTAGCGACGTTGGCCTTCGGCAAATATTGTGTCGAATGCCAAGCTGGATTTTCCTGAACCAGATAGACCTGTAAAGACAATGAGAGCATCTCGCGGAAGTTCGATAGATACATCCTTGAGATTATGCTCGCGAGCACCGCGCACTACCAACTTATCGATGCTCATGTTCCTGCCTCTTCCATTCCGCGAAGTTCGCGCTTCAAATCTTTCAATTCATCTCGTAAACGCGCTGCGAGTTCGAAGTGCAATTGATCGGCTGCGCCGCGCATCTGTTCGGAGAGGGAGCCTATCAACGCAATCAGCTCTTGGCGCGGCATCGAGTTAGATGACTTAGATGTAAACGGCAGTACCGCCTTGCTCTTTCCGCCCTTCAGCGTGGCCATCAAAGCATCTGTGTCATCGCTCTCTTGTGCGATCAAATCAGTAATGTCAGAAATCTTCTTACGCAGAGGTTGAGGGTCAACTCCTCGTTCGAGGTTATAGGCGACCTGCTTTTCGCGACGGCGATTGGTCTCATCTATCGCCTTGGTCATAGATGCAGTCATGTTATCTGCATACATATGAACTTCACCGGATACATTTCGAGCAGCACGACCAATAGTCTGAATAAGAGAGGTAGCTGAACGAAGGAAGCCTTCTTTATCCGCATCGAGGATCGCAACTAAGGAAACTTCTGGAAGATCGAGCCCTTCACGCAGTAAATTGATGCCGATCAGCACGTCATATTGGCCACTACGAAGTTCGCGAAGAAGTTCTACTCGCCGCAAGGTATCTACCTCTGAATGCAGATATCTAACTCGAACACCCTTCTCCTGTAGGTATTCAGTTAAATCTTCAGACATTTTCTTGGTCAGGGTCGTCACAAGTACTCGCTCGTTACGCTCGGCGCGAATATTAATCTCGTGCAAGAGATCGTCAATCTGGCCCTTACTAGGCTTAACGATGATTTGAGGATCAACAAGGCCTGTAGGTCGGATGACTTGTTCAACGACATCCCCTTCAACTTTGGCCATCTCGTACTTTCCCGGAGTTGCAGAGAGATAGATTGTCTGACCAGTCCGGTCGAGGAATTCCGGCCATTTCAATGGGCGATTATCGAGAGCGCTCGGAAGTCTAAAACCATGTTCGACGAGCGTGCGCTTACGTGCGGCATCGCCTTCATACATCGCGCCAATCTGTGGAACTGTTACATGGCTTTCATCGATTACGACCAGAAAGTCTTCAGGGAAATAATCTAGTAAACAATTGGGCGCAGATCCTGGTTCTCGACCATCGAGATGCCTTGAGTAATTCTCGATGCCAGAGCAGAAACCAAGTTGTTCCATCATTTCCAAATCAAAAGTGGTGCGCATGCGAAGCCGTTGCTCTTCTAGAAGCTTTCCCTGCTTTGTGAATTGGTTAAGCTGAATCTGTAGCTCATCTTGAATATCGCTCATCGCGCGTTTCATAGTTTCAGGACCCGCCGCGTAGTGGGTCGCAGGAAAAATATAGATTTCAGTCTCATCATGCACGATTTCACCCGTCAGTGGATTGAGCGTCATAATCTTCTCAATCTCGTCGCCAAACATTTCAATGCGGACTGCGAGTTCTTCATACATCGGGATGATTTCTACCGTGTCTCCACGAACTCGAAAAGTTCCCCGTTCAAAGGCCATATCATTTCGCTTATATTGGACATCGACGAATTTGCGCAAAAGGGCGTTACGTTCGATTGAATCCCCAACCTTAAGACGAATCATTCGGTCGATATATTCCTGAGGAGTTCCAAGTCCATAGATACACGAGACTGTTGCTACAACAATGACATCGCGTCGCGTGAGTAGAGAATTTGTAGCAGAGTGTCGTAAGCGCTCGACCTCATCATTGACGCTTGAATCCTTCTCAATGAATGTATCTGTTTGAGGAACATAAGCTTCAGGCTGGTAATAGTCGTAATACGAAACAAAATATTCAACGGCATTGTTGGGTAGAAGCTCTCGAAATTCATTGGCAAGTTGGGCAGCAAGTGTTTTGTTGGGTGCAAGGACAAGCGTTGGTCGCTGTAGACGCTCAATGAGCCATGCAGTCGTTGCTGATTTACCTGTACCGGTTGCACCGAGAAGAACTACATCCTGTTCACCATCAGCAATACGGCGGGCTATCTCTTCAATAGCGGCAGGTTGATCGCCAGCAGGAACGTAATCGCTAATTACCTGGAATGGTGCAAGCTTTCGCTGAAGGTCAGTTACTGGGCGCACTCAACTATCCTACGGAGCGAGGAAGTAATACGCTCTCCCAGAGATTCTCCACCTGCCGCAGGAGTGAATCTTCATCACCATCATTGTGAATGACTGTATCTGCTAACGATTCACGATCAACTTCTGTAGCCTGGACGGACATTCTCTTCTCAATCTGCGACATAGATAGGCCCTTTTTAAGTAGCCGTGATTTGCGCAACTCAATATTTGATTCAACGGTGATCACATAATCAAATTTCCCTTTTGATTGAGTCTCAGCAAGCAACGGGATCTCATAAATCAGAATCTCATCCGAGCCCAAATCTGCGAGAGCCTCGGTGAAAATGGCTTGGACTCGCGGGTGGACTATAGCTTCTAAATCCTTACGCGCCTTTTCATCGCTAAAAACAATCTCGGCAAGTTTCTGTCGATCTATATCGCCACTGCGAATGATGTCATCCCCGAAGCGCAGTAAAACTTCCGCAAAGCCATCACTGCCCCGTTCAATTGCCTTACGCGCCAGTTGATCAGCATCGATAACGAGGGCTCCGAGCAGAGCGAAATTTTGTGCGACGACGGATTTGCCCGCTCCAATGCCCCCAGTGAGTGCCACAACCAACATACTCCAACCTTACCTTCCGGGCAGAAGAATCCGCTGTTGTGAGTATTTTTGCAAAGAAAAATCCGGCTGGGTAACGTGAGGTTAAGGAGCAGCTCGCGGTACAGCCGGATTTTTCGTTAAAAGTTACTCTGCAACAACAGCAGCTTCTTCAGCTTCCTTCGCTTCAGCTTTCTGCTTCTTGTGGGCTAAGAAACGCTCCTGAGCAACAGCGTATTGACGCTCCCACTCTTCGCGCTGAGTATCAAAACCTGGCTTCCACTCTTGTGATTCTGCATCGAATCCTTCAGGATAGATGAAGTTTCCTTCTGCATCGTAACGAGCAGACATTCCGTACTGAGTTGGATCGAATGCTTCGATCTCAACTTCTTGTCCTTCGTTAGCCTGCTTCAATGAGAGTGAAATACGGCGACGTTCTAGATCGATATCAATGATCTTTACAAATAGTTCGTCATCGACAGCAACAACCTGCTCTGGAATCTCAACATGGCGTTCTGCTAGCTCTGAGATGTGAACAAGTCCTTCAATACCCTCGTGAACGCGAATGAATGCTCCGAATGGCACAAGCTTTGTCACAACGCCTGGCACAACCGTATTAATTGTGTGAGTACGCGCAAATGCTTGCCATGGATCTTCTTGAGTTGCCTTAAGTGATAGAGATACACGCTCGCGCTCGAAATCTACCTCGAGAACTTCAACTGTAACTTCATCTCCAACTTCAACAACTTCGCCTGGATGATCGATGTGCTTCCATGAAAGTTCTGAAACGTGAACAAGACCATCAACACCACCAAGATCAACGAAGGCACCGAAATTGACGATAGATGAGACAACGCCTGTACGAACTTGACCCTTCTGAAGCTGATTCAAGAACTCTGTGCGAGATTGTGACTGTGTCTGCTCAAGGAAGGCACGGCGTGAAAGCACAACATTGTTTCGATTCTTATCGAGTTCGATAATGCGAGCTTCGATCTGCTTGCCGATATATGGAGTTAAATCACGTACGCGACGCATTTCGACAAGGGATGCTGGCAAGAAGCCGCGTAATCCGATGTCGACGATAAGCCCACCCTTAACAACTTCAATAACTGTTCCAACGACAACTTCGTCGCGCTCTTTCTTTCCTTCAATCTCACCCCATGCACGCTCATACTGAGCACGCTTCTTAGAGAGAATAAGACGTCCTTCTTTATCTTCTTTCTGAAGAACTAAAGCTTCGACTTTATCGCCAACTTTGACGATGTCATTTGGATCTGCGTCGTGGCGAATTGAGAGTTCGCGTGATGGAATTACGCCTTCAGTCTTATAACCAACATCAAGGAGTACTTCTTCGCGATCGATCTGTACCACCGTACCAATGACGAGGTCTCCATCACTGAAATTTCTGATTGTGCCTTCAATAGCGGCAAGAAAATCTTCTGCTGAACCAATATCGTTAATTGCAATTTGTGTAGTCAAGATGCTCCGTAGGGATAGAAAGTAGTAGGGATAGGGCTATTAATTTTTTTTGCGATTCAAGTGAAGCGCGAAGGCCAAGAGTACGGGTGAGGGTGAAATAGGGGCAAATCCGCGCATAAATCAAGGGCCCCCGACTACGATTGCGGGCGCAATGAAGCGATATACAGAACTTTTTCGAATCCCCAATGTCTGGGTACTAGTTCTTGCCTGCTTTCCGGCCCGTGTTGCCTATGGCATGGTTGGCCTGGCTATCTTCTTCAAAGTGGAACAAGCAACTAATTCGATTGCCGTTGCCGGCCTTGCAATCGGCCTCAATGGAGCAGCTGGTTCTTTTACCGCCGGTATTCGCGGTTCAATTCTTGATAAGTATGGACAGAAATGGCCGCTTCGCATCATGGTACCTACATATGCATCGATGGCACTTCTACTCAATACGATGCATTCCAAGCCACTGATGCTTACCTTTGCATTCATCATGGGGCTGAGCGCTCCGCCCATTAATCTTTCGGTGCGACCGCTATGGAAAATTGTTGTACCAGAAGATTTCTTACGAACTGCCTACGCAGTCGATACCGCAATCATGAGCGCTGCAGGAGTTGTTGGGCCCGTCATTGCAACAACGCTTGCGCTTTCATCTCATCCATCGCTACCACTTAACATCTGCGCAGCGTTGATGTTAATTGGCGGAGGATCTCTTGCGATAACAAAGGTGTCAAGTGGTTGGATTCCAGAGAAGAAGGGCGCCGATCACCTTCCTCTATGGAAACACAAACCACTACAGCTGCTCATGATTGAAGGTTGCTTCATTGGCTTTGGTTGGGGCGTCTTTGATGTTGCAATTCCAGCCTTCACAACTATTGAAAAGGTTCCCCATCTGACTGCGTGGATTTTTGCCGCTATGGGGGTTTGCAATATTCTTGGGGGCCTACTTGCTGGTTTGGTATCAAGGAAAACATCATCGCTGCGCGCGATGCGTCGTGCGTATGCAGTCTGGTTTGTGGTTTCAATCCCCATCGCTTTCACGCATCCTGGTTGGACAATGATTCTGGCAAGTGCAGGGTTGGGTCTTGTGGGAGGTGCGATTCAAGTTTTCTACTGGGAAGTGATGGAGGCAATTCGTCCGAAAGGATCTCCGACTGCCATGATGGGTTGGTTGTGGACGGTAGAGGGAACCTTGATGTCAGTAGGTGCGATGGTCGGCGGTGTGATTTCTGAGAAGCGTTCGCCTACATTTGCGCTAGCGCTCACAAGTATATGTATCGGTGCAGGTTACCTTATCTTGGGAATTGGTAAAGATCGCTTGAAAGCTGCCGATCGAATTCCAACTGATGAAGAAGATTTAGCTGCGATGAAAGATAATTCGCCTACAAATCTTTAGTGCGCCGCCTCATTCCAGCTCTTACCAATTCCAACTGATACATCTAGCGGAGCTTTCAGTGGATATGCTCGCCCCATCTGTAAGCGCACCAGCTCTGAAACTTCTTCAATTTCATCTTTGACTACCTCAAGAATCAATTCATCGTGGACTTGAAGAAGCAAGCGAGATTTTACTTTGGCTTTGACTAACGCGAGCTGAACATTGAGCATCGCCTGTTTAATGATATCTGCTGCCGATCCTTGAATCGGAGCGTTAAGTGCCATGCGTTCTGCAACTTCGCGACGCTGACGATTGTCATGTAAAAGGTCTGGAAGATAACGTCTGCGACCCATCACAGTCTCTGTGTATCCAACTTTACGAGCATTTTCTACAACAGTCTTTAAATAATCTCTGATTCCTCCAAAGCGCTGGAAGTATCGATCCATCAGATCTTGTGCTGCAGGTGGAGATAGATCTAACTGTGCTGCAAGTCCATAGGAACTTAACCCATAGGCCAGACCGTAAGACATAGCTTTAATCTGTCTACGCATCTCAGGGTCTACATCTGCGGGGCCAACTCCGAAGACCTCCGCTGCAACTGTTGCATGCAGATCTTCACCCGATTCAAATGCCGCAAGTAGATGTTTATCATCCGAAAGGTGAGCCATGATGCGCATCTCGATCTGGCTGTAATCGGCGGTAAGAAGTGCGTCATATCCACTTCCGGCGATGAAACAATCTCGGATTTTGCGACCTTCTTCGGTACGAACGGGAATGTTCTGCAGATTGGGAGCAACGGATGAGAGCCTTCCGGTTGCTGCAACTGTCTGTGCAAAATGGGTGTGAATACGATTATCTTCTCTAATTTCAACCAACAGGCCCTCAATAGTTGTTGCCAACTTCTTAGTCTCTCGAATTCGAAGGAGGGCAGCCAGAACAGGATGGGAAGTCTTCTCGTAAAGCCAGTTCAGTGCTTCGGCATCGGTGGTAAATCCCGTCTTGATCTTCTTCGTTTTAGGTAGTGCTAATTCGTCAAAGAGGACGACTTGAAGCTGCTTAGGGGAAGCAACATTGAATTCGTGACCAGCCGCGCTGTGGGCGTTCTTGGTCTCGCGAGAAACTTCTGCTTCAAAGAATGCCGCCAACTTCTCAAGGGCCTTCTTATCGACTGCAATTCCCCGACTCTCCATCACGGCCAAGAGGTCTGCTATCGGTAATTCGAGTTCTTCATAGAGAGCGCTCAGCTTTCGGTCCTGTAGCTCTTTGGTGAGCGAGCCACGTAAGGCGAAGAGAGAACACGCTGTTGTCAGTAGTAATTGATCAGGTGAAGATTTATCGAGTTGGCTTCCATCCCCCCACCGTTCAAGTAGGTCTGAGACCTCTTGTGCGCGAACCCCAGGATTAACTAAGTAAGCCGCAAGGGAGGTATCAAATGCGACTCCCCTTAATCCGTTATCGCGCGCTATTGATTTTGCGTTGTGAGCAATCTTCTCGACATCTGAGTTCTGCGCCCAATCCCCCATTGTGGATTCATGAACCAGGTAAGCAGTCGATCGATCGAGCGCCACCGCATAGCGATGGATTTTATCCTCGGTTATTTCGCAAGCAAGTGCAATTGGTCCTGAATGTTGCATGATCTTCGCGGTCATCTCTTGAGGATTGAGAACAGCCGAGTCAATGTCTGAACCGAAGAGTGAGAGCTCGGACTCCTTTTTTTCTAACTTCTGCTCTCTTGTAGCCAGCGAGATTGGCTTGAGTCGATCTTTCAGCGTTCTGAATTCAAGTTGGTCAAAGAGAGATACAAGTTGTGAACCATCAACGCCGCTCCAGGCAAGTGAGTCAATATCAAATTCCATGGGGGCATCGTGAATCAGTTGGGTGAGTTCGCGGTTTCGAATCACATTATCAATATTGTCTCGAAGTGACTGGCCAACCTTTCCTCCCAGCTTGTCCACCTGTGCTAGCAATTCGACCAGAGAGCCATATTCAATAATCCATTTCGCTGCAGTCTTTTCACCGACCCCTGGAACCGAAGGCAGGTTATCGCTGGGGTCTCCGCGCAAAGCCGCAAAATCTGGATACTGCTCTGGAGTCATTGCATACTTTGCCATGACTGCCTCTGGCGTCATTCGAGCCATTTCGCTGACGCCACGTTTTGGATATAAGACCGTGGTCTGATGACTTACCAATTGAAAGCTGTCACGGTCCCCTGTGCAGATCAGAACCTCTGCGCCCTCCTTTTCGGCTCGCTTAGTAATTGTTGCAATAATGTCATCGGCTTCATAACCCTCAATTTCAAATTGGTTTATTCCAAATCCCTTAACCAGCTCATGAAGAAATGACATCTGCGACCGAAACTCATCGGGAGTCTTTGCTCTATTTGCCTTGTACTCAGGGAATATCTCTGTGCGAAATGTCTTACGTGAAACATCGAAGGCCACAGCTACATGGGTGGGTTTTTCATCCTTAAGCAGTGAGATCATCATGGTCGCAAAGCCGTAAATTGCATTTGTATGTTGCCCCTGGGCTGTTGTGAAGTTTTCGGCCGGAAGAGCAAAGAAGGCGCGATAGGCCATCGAGTGTCCATCAATCAGGAGAACTCGCTTTGTAACGCTCACAGCGCACATCTTAGGTATAAACTCATCGACTATGACGCAGCCAGATTACTTAGCAATCATCAAAGAACGTGGCCAAGGAGCTCTCGATATCAAGATGGGTATCGAGATGCTGGAAGTCTCACCTGAACGCCTCGTGGCTCGAATGCCAGTTGAGGGCAATACCCAACCCATCGGACTCTTGCATGGTGGAGCAAACGTTGTTCTTGCAGAATCTCTTGGCTCTATCGGTACCCAATTACATGCAGGTCCTGATCGAAAGGTTGTTGGTGTCGATATCAACGCAACTCACCACAAATCAGCAACCAGCGGATACGTAACAGCAGTTGCAACGCCAGTTTCCTTAGGGCGCACGCTCTGTGTCTATGAGATTGTAATAACAAATGAGGCAGGTCAGCGAACCTGTACAGCTCGCATAACCTGCCTCATCCTTAATAAGGATTAATCTCCAACTCTTCCTACTTAGTGCGCACCGGTTCCAAGGTATGCCTCGCGGACAGCTGGATCATTGAGTAAATCTGAGGCTGCCGCTTCTTTCGTAACATTTCCAGTTTCGAGAATATAAGCACGATCTGCGCGTTGTAGCGCCTGCTGTGCATTCTGTTCAACAAGGAGAATTGTCACGCCCTGCTTATTGATCTCAGTAATAATGCGGAAGATATTTGCGATCATCTGTGGCGCAAGTCCCATAGACGGCTCATCCAAGAGCAGCACCTTCGGGCGAGCCATGAGGGCGCGACCCATCGCAAGCATCTGTTGTTCACCGCCTGAAAGAGTTCCACCAGCTTGAGCCGTACGTTCCTTCAAGCGAGGGAAGAGACCATAAACAAGTTCGAGATCTTCAACCATTTCATCTTTGCGACTCTTACGATTGAACTTACCCATCTCTAGGTTTTCAAGAACTGTCATTCCAGGAAAGATTCCGCGGCCTTCTGGAACCTGAGAGATACCGAGGTCTACACGTTTATGTGCCGGAATCTTGTTAAGGTCGACGCCATCAAAGGTGATGCTGCCACTGGTAACTGGGCGAAGTCCAGAAATGGTTTTAAGGATTGTTGTCTTTCCAGCACCATTAGCTCCGATAAGAGTGACTATTTCACCTTGATTGACAACAACCGATACACCCTTAATCGCTTCGATCTTGCCGTAGTGAACTCGGAGATCTTTAATTTCAAGACGCATCTGCGGGCACTCCTAGGTAAGCCTCGATAACTCGAGGGTCATTTTGAACGATGGTTGGCAAGTCATCTGCGATCTTCTGACCAAAGTCAAGGACTACAACACGATCTGAGATTCCCATAATGAGCGACATATCGTGCTCGATCAGCAGAATCGTATAACCGGTATCGCGAATCTTTTTGATCAGGTCTGCCAGCTCCGCCTTCTCGGCAGGATTAAATCCTGCTGCAGGTTCATCGAGTAATAGCACTTCTGGTTCGGTTCCGAGCGCTCGTGCAATCTCTAAACGTCGCTGATCTCCGTAAGGCAGATTCTTAGCCAATTGATCAGAGCGGTGATCAATACCTACCAACTTTAAAAGTTCGTGCGCTCGTTCACTACCTGAACGTTCTTCTCTTCTATTTAAGGGAGTTCCAAAAAGGGCGCGCACTAGACCTGTTCGCTTATGAACATCTGTGGCTACGATGACATTATCAAGTGCGGTCATCTCGCCAAATAGGCGAACATTTTGGAAAGTTCTGGCTAAACCAGTCTTTGTGACTTGGTGTTTCTTGAGACCAAGAATACTTTTCTCTTTGAAGAGGATCTCGCCTGAAGTAGCTGGGTAGACGCCTGTAATAACATTAAAGACTGTTGTCTTTCCAGCACCGTTAGGTCCAATGAGCGCACAAATCTCACCACGGTTCACATGAAAATCAACGCTATCTAGAGCAGTCACACCGCCAAACTTGATGGTGACCTGCTTCAACTCCAGAACCTTCTCGCTCATCACAGTGAACCTCTCTTAGTTAGCTTCTCGCGCTTTTTGCGCGGAAGAAGACCATCCGGTCGCAGATTCATCATGAGAATTAGGACGGCACCAAATACCAACTGGCGAGCATCCGAAATAAAGCGAATACGTTCTGGCAGATAGGCCAAAATAGAAGCCCCCACGACCACTCCCCAAATATTTCCAATACCGCCGAAAACCACACACCCAAGAATCAGAATTGAAACTTCAAATTTAAACATATCGGGTGAAATGACCATTGTTTTAGAGGCATAAAGCACTCCAGCAGCACCGCCCACGGCACCCCCGATTACAAAAGACCATAACTTGTAGATCAAGGTATTTACTCCCATAAGGGAGGCAACATCCTCATCTTGGCGAATAGCTTCCCAAGCCCTACCTGGACGACGGATGGTAAATCGCCTAATCATCCAAATAACAAGAAGAATCATTCCTAGGACAAGCCAGAAATAATGCGAAGGATTCTCAAGTGAAAAATCCAAACCGAGAATGGCAGGCGGGTTAGGGATTCCTGGGATCCCATCAGGGCCCTTTGTGATTTTTAGATTGAGGGCAACGATACGAATAATTTCACCAAACCCTAAAGTAATTATCGCAAGATAATCCCCTCTTAATCGCAGCGCAGGCAATCCAAGCATCACGCCCGCAACCATGGCAAAGGCAATTCCGAAGGGAAGAACTTCCCATGTATTCCACCCCAGGGTAGTTGACATGATTGCTTGGGTGTAGGCACCAATAGCAAAGAAGGCAACATATCCTAAATCAAGTAAGCCAGATTTTCCCACCACGATATTGAGGCCAAGAGCCATGAGAACAAACATTCCTACTGGATATACCAACACGTTCTCGAAGGAAGTAATAGGGGTATTAAGAAAAGAGGTTGGTCCCCAGGATGCTGCAAAGGGTAAAAGTGCCACTAGACCAATAAGAACGAGCGTGAAAGTCACTCTCGTTTGCCGATTCCAGCCTTCCCAGAGATTGGCGCCAAAATCACGTAAATTAAATCGACTCTTTAGATTAGCCATCATGTCCTCGTTTGCTGAACTGCTTCACCGAATAGACCATTTGGTCTAAATAAAAGAACTGTAACCAAAATAACGAAAACTGTAACTGCCTTCCATTGTGAACCAAGGATTGCCGACGCAAACTGTTCGACCATTCCAAGGGCTAAGCCTCCGAAAAACGCACCACGGATATTGCCAATTCCGCCCATAATGGCCGCAGTAAAGGCAGCGATGCCCATTGTGAAACCTACATTAAATACAGTATTTTCATAGACAGTCGTGTAGAGAAAAGCTGCAGCCCCTGTGGTGAGCCCACCAATCATGAATGTTAAAGTCACAACTTTATTGATATTGATACCCATCAATTTGGAATTCTCTTCTGAAAGTGAGACCGCTCTGATTGCCTTACCGAACCTAGAGAGATTTACGAATCGATCAAGAAGAATAAAGATAAGAATCGGAGCCACGATTACCAACATCGTATCGATGCGGAAGTTCGCTCCCGCAACTTCACCGAAGGTCCACTTTTCCAATAATCTGGGAGCGGTCTTAGGCCGAGAGTTTGTGAAGATTCGCATAGCTTCCAGAAGAAAGATTGATACGCCAATAGCTGAAATGAGAGATGAGAGACGACTAGCGCCTCGTGCTCGCAATCTACGATAAGCAACGAGTTCTACCAAGACTGCCAGCAGTGCACATGCAATCATTGATCCGACAAGGGCTAGAACTAAATGGCCTACTAACTTAAATCCGTGGAGCGGTTGTGTTGCAACAGGATTTCCGAGCAGATTGACTTCAACCCATAAGGTTGCAAACGTTCCAAACATAAATACTTCAGAGTTTGCAAAGTTGATGAGGCGTAAAACTCCATAGACCATTGTGTAGCCCAGGGCCACTAAAGAGTAGATCAGGCCAAGAGCGAGTCCTTGGAGCGCCAAGGACCAGAACTGCGACGTTATTACTTCAAAATTCATATCAACCAATCCTTACGGGTTTGAGAACGTTATGAAGCGTGGCCACTTGAGCACCTTAGTGCAGAAGTGGCCACGCTTTACTACATAGAGAAAGTGTTTCTAAACGAACTGCTTATTAAGCAATGCCGTCGTAGATAATCTTTCCGTCCTTTACAAGGTATCCGCCGACGTCAGCGCCACCGATGATGTCACCATAACGGCTGAACTTGATCACAGATCCGCCTGCACCCTCGAATGTTGTGTTATTAACACATCGCTGGATTGATGAACGTCTCAATGAACCGTTCTCAATGCAGGTAATAAATACCCGCGCTGCGTTGTATGCAGTTGCTGAGTAGAGGCCAGGAACCTTAACGCCAGTGATCTTTGTGAAAGACGCTAGCTCATCCTTGGTAAGTAGTGAGTCAAATGGGACATCAGCTGCTGTCATGCGAACACCCTCTGCCGCCGATCCTGCTAGCTCTGGGAAGTCCGATGTGTTAACACCGTCTCCAGCAGCCAAAATGCCCTTGTAGTTACCATCGCGAAGAGCCTTAAAGAACTTTGCTGCCTCTACTGTGTAACCACCGTAGATAACAACGTTAGCTCCTGAAGCCTTAACCTTTGCTGCAACTGAAGTCCAGTCTGCTGTTCCGCGTGGAACTGAGTCAGTACCTACAACACCGAGCTTCTTTGCTGGCTTAAGCGCATACTTGATAAGTCCTGCACCGTAAGTTGTCTGATCATCAACAAGGTAAATCTTTGGTGATGTGACACCCTTAGTCGCGTAGCGAACTAGTGCTGGTGCTTGGAATCCATCGTGTGCGATAACGCGGTGAAATACAGGGAATCCACGATCTGGTGCCTTTGGATCTGAAAGTGACACCGCTGATGCGGATGGTGCAACCATTGTAAGTCCAGCTGCTTTGTATGCGGGGAATGATGCACGCGCTTCACCAGAACATGATGTTCCGATGACGCCGATGATTTCCATGTTTGCAGCAACACCAGGAGCGATGTTTGCGGCAACTGTTCCATCGCACTGTGAGTCAGCTTTAATAAGCTTAATCTTCACCTTTGGATTTGTAGCGTTGTAGAGAGCAATTGCCCACTCAGCGCCTGGGTACTGATCTTGTCCGAGCTGAGCATCTGGGCCAGTGAGTGGACCCTGGAATGCCAGGCTAACTTCTGTCTTCTTTTTAGCATTTGCTGGAGCTGACGCAACTACGCCGAAGGCGAGAGATGCAGCAGCAGCAATTGCGAAACTACTAATGAGCTTCTTATTCATATTGTGCCTTCCTGTTTTTCTTGCTTGTGTCCCGGGACAGGGAGATGTGAATGGTAATGCTTGACCATGGGTTCAGACAAGGGCAAATATAGAAAAACGACGCTTAAGAGGTTACTTTTTGATTACGAAATAGGGCTGGCCGCCCTATAGGGCACTTTTTGATGACTATTTGTCTAGGGCTGCTTCTGGTGATATAACGGCATTTGCGACTTCTCGCATAGAAAGTCGTCTATCCATGGCAGCTCGTTGAATCCAAGAGAAAGCTTCAGGCTCTGAGAGATTAAGGGCCTTCATCAAAATTCCTTTTGCACGATCAATAATTTTACGAGTCTCAAGGCGTTCGTGAAGGTCGGCAACTTCATCAGCTAAAGATTTCATTTGTATATGTCGACTAATCGCAATTTCGATTGCCGGAACCAGGTCACCGATTGTGAATGGCTTTACAACGTAAGCCATAACCCCCGCGTCTCGTGCCCGATCAACGAGTTCACGCTGGCTAAAAGCTGTCAACATTAAGACAGGAGCGATAGAGATAATTTTTTCGGCGGCCGATATTCCATCTAGTACGGGCATCTTCACATCAAGGATTGCAAGATCTGGTTGGTGTTCTATTGCAAGAGCAATCGCTTCTTCCCCATTGCTCGCTTCGGCTACAACTGTATATCCAGCCTCGTGCAACATTTCGATCAGATCCATGCGAATCAGCGCCTCATCCTCTGCGACAAGGATGCGCACGCTCTTCTCATTGATGGCGGTGTGGCTCATGTGCCTCGAGTCGGATTCGAACCGACACTGTGCAGTGTTTGAGACTGCCCTCTCTACCGTTGGAGTACCGAGGCTAACTTGGGTAAATCCTCTTTGGGCAATCTTAAAGCACATTGTCACATAAGAGAAAAAGCGCTAACGGTAAGCAGCGGCAACGCCATTGACGGCATCACCAACTTTGTGAACGCGCATCGCATTGGTTGAGCCAGGAATTCCCGGAGGAGATCCTGCAACAATCATCACGAGTTCGCCCTCTTGCGCTCGATTACCTTCAAGGAGCATCTTGTCCGCTTGAAGAACCATTTCGTCAGTGTGTTTGACCATGGCAGTTAGAAGCGGCTCGACGCCCCACGAGAGCGCTAAACGGTTATAGGTACCTGTCTCTGGCGTGATTGCAAGGATTGGGATGGGAGAACGAAGACGTGAAATACGTTGGGCTGAATCACCGGACTGCGTAAATGTCACAAGGAACTTAGCGCCAACAATTGCGCCAACATCAGCTGCAGCTCGTGTGATCGCCCCTCCCTTTGTACGTGGAGCATTTATGAGCGGGCGAATTCGCTCTAGGCCTAACTCTTCAGTTCTTTCAATGATACGAGCCATCGTTAGCACGGCTTCGATTGCAAAGGCTCCAATTGAAGTTTCACCAGAGAGCATAAGCGCATCAGCGCCATCAAGAACTGCGTTTGCACAATCTGTGGCTTCTGCACGAGTCGGGCTAGAGTTAGAAATCATCGAATCAAGCATCTGAGTCGCAACAATGACTGGCTTGGCAGCATCTCGTGCAAGTTCGACACAGCGCTTCTGCACCATAGGTACATCTTCGATTGGAAGTTCAACCCCTAAATCGCCCCGCGCAACCATAATCCCATCAAATGCATCAACAATTTCAGCCAGGTTTTCAACTGCCTGTGGCTTTTCGATCTTTGCAATTACAGGAACTCGGATGCCTACTTCATCCATGATTGCATGAACATCTTTGATATCTGCCGCGCTTCGCACGAAGGAGAGCGCAATGAAATCTGCGCCTGCCCGAAGTCCCCACCGTAAATCATCCTCATCTTTTTCCGACATTGCTGGAACCGAGACTGCAACTCCTGGCAAGTTGATTCCTTTGTTATTGCTCACAGCTCCAGGTTCGATGCACTTTGTTACTACATCATTACCTTTAACCCCGATTACCTGCACTGTGACTTTTCCATCATCAATCAAAATAAGGTCGCCCACTTTGCAATCACCGGGCAAACCTTTGTAGGTAGTACCTACGCGATCCTTCGTACCTGGGACTTCATCAGTAGTGATTGTGAAGATATCTCCGCGTGAAAGTGTGTGTGGACCGTTTTCAAAGCGTGCCAAGCGAATTTTTGGACCTTGCAGATCTACCAAGACTGCAACGGCCTTGCCTGCAGCAAGTGCTGCAGCCCGAACAAGTTCGAGCCGAGATTGGTGTTCATCATTTGAACCATGGGAGAGATTTAAACGCGCCATATTCATTCCGGCTGCGATGAGCTCCTTGACCTTTTCAGGTGAATCTACGGCTGGTCCCATCGTGCATACAATTTTCGCCCGGCGCATAGATGTACCTTATCTGTCTTTTAGTAGGTGGGTAAGAATTAAACTATTAATGATCTGGTAGTCGGTTCGATTGGCTCGAGTAATTGAGTCTCCCCTGTCAGATAGCGATCAACAGCCGCGGCCGCAGATCGTCCTTCAGCTATTGCCCAAACAATCAATGATTGACCGCGACCTGCATCTCCTGCAACGAATATTCCCTCGCTTGTACTTTGGAAATTCTCATCACGCTTTATATTTCCACGTTCATCGAGTTCTACTTCAAGCTGATCTATGAGGGCAGATTTTTCCGGTCCAGTGAACCCCATCGCCAGAAATACGAAGTCTGCAGGCAGTTCCTTCTCGGTTCCAGGAACTGGCTCAAACTTTCCATTCTCAAACTTTGTCTCAACGATTTTTAGCGCCTTCAAGTTTCCATTTCCATCACCGATGAATTCTTGAGTACTGACTGAGAAGAGGCGATTATCGAGCTCTTCATGGGCACTTGATACGCGATAAATCATTGGATAGGTCGGCCATGGTTGTGATGATGGTCTTTCTTCACTCGGACGAGGCATGATTTCCAATTGCGTCACAGTCGCAGCGCCTTGGCGCACCGAGGTGCCCAAGCAATCGGCCCCTGTATCTCCACCGCCCAAGATGATCACGTGCTTGCCTGCAACATTTATTGGAGGAACTTCTATTTCTCCCAGGGCTTGCTTATTACCCCACGGCAAGAACTCCATAGCTTGATAAACTCCCTTATTTTCTCGACCAGGGATAACCAGATCACGCCATTGGGTTGCACCGATTGCAAGAACAACAGCATCAAATTTAGATCGAAGGTCTGAACCAGTTAGTTCTACGCCGACATTTACACCTGGACGGAAGCGAGTTCCCTCTTGCTCCATCTGAGCAAGACGACGATCAACAATATATTTCTCCATTTTAAATTCTGGAATTCCATACCGCAGAAGGCCTCCTATTTTTTCAGCGCGCTCATAAACAGCGACTGTGTGTCCAGCGCGAGTTAATTGTTGGGCTGCAGCAAGACCTGCAGGACCAGACCCAATTACTGCAACGGTTTTACCCGAGAGGCGATCTGGAGCTAAAGGCTTAACGTTATTTGTATCAAATGCTTCTTCGATTGTGCGAAGTTCAATCTGCTTGATGGTGACCGCATCGCGATTGATTGCAACAACGCATGCAGTTTCACAGGGAGCTGGACAGAGGCGACCTGTGAATTCAGGGAAATTGTTTGTTACATGTAACCTGTCGATTGCTTCATCTTTGTCGCCACGCCACATGAGATCATTCCACTCAGGAATTAGATTTCCGAGAGGGCATCCTTCATGACAGAAGGGAATACCACAATCCATGCACCTACCGGCTTGCTTCTGCAGATGCTCCATCGATTGTGGTTCGTAGACTTCTCGCCAATCTTGAATGCGCACGTCTACCGCCCTGCGCTTTGGGGTTTCACGCGGAGTGGTCATAAATCCTTTTGGATCAGCCATTTGCTGCTACCTCCATGATGTATTCATCCATTGGTAAACCTTCTCTTGTCGCTCGCTCAATTGCGCCCAAGACCCGTGCATAGTCGCGAGGCATAATCAATGAGAAGCGAGCAATTTCGTTATCCCATGCAGCCAGTAGGGATGCTGCGATTTCAGAACCTGTCTCTACATGAAAATCAGAGAGTATCGAGTGGAGAAGTTCGCGTTGATTTGACGGCACTGCAAGCACATCAACCATTTCGGTATTTACAACTTCTGTATTGAGGTCCAATACAAATGCTCGCCCACCTGACATTCCCGCTGCGATATTACGCCCAGTTTTACCAAGAATCACCACGGTTCCACCTGTCATGTACTCAAGCGCATGGTCTCCCACACCTTCGACAACAGCGGTAGCTCCAGAATTTCGAACACAGAATCTTTCACCGACCAGTCCGCGGATAAAAATTTCACCTGATGTTGCTCCATAGCCAATGACGTTACCTGCAATTACGTTGTTATGTGATTCAAACTTAGCCTTCAAGTCAGGGCGTACAACGACACGTCCGCCCGATATTCCCTTTCCAACATAATCGTTGGCATCACCATAAAGCCGCAGCGACAGGCCTTGTGGGATAAATGCTCCAAGTGATTGGCCGGCAGATCCGTGCAACGTAACGTCAATCGTTCCAGCAGGTAGGCCATCGCCTCCATAGCGGCGAGTGATTTCTGCGCCCAACATAGTTCCGACAGTTCGATTCACATTTCGTACTGGCATATCGATGCGCACGTTCTCGCCCGTTTCGAGCGCTTTCTTTGCCAACTCAATGAGCGTGTTATCTAGAGCTGCGCCAAGTCCATGATCCTGCGACGTTGTGCAATGCAATGCAGAAGCAACGTCGGGGCGAACGAGTAGTGGGGAAAGATCTAAGCCGCTGGCTTTCCAGTGATTGATCGCATCTTTAGTATCGAGATATTCGACATGTCCTATCGCCTCTTGCAGAGTGCGGAAACCAAGGGAGGCAAGAATTTCGCGCACCTCTTCTGCAATATATTCAAAGAAGGTTTCAACAAATTCAGGTTTGCCTGAGAAACGTTTACGAAGTTCGGGGTTCTGTGTTGCAACTCCAACCGGACACGTGTCCAGGTGGCAGACGCGCATCATGATGCAGCCAGAAACCACAAGAGGCGCTGTAGCAAAGCCGTACTCTTCTGCGCCTAGTAGGGCCGCAATTACTACATCGCGTCCTGTCTTCATTTGACCATCAGCCTGCACAACGATTCGATCTCTGAGTCCGTTGAGAAGGAGCGTTTGTTGAGTCTCTGCAAGACCGAGCTCCCATGGTGCACCTGCATGTTTGAGCGATGTTAGTGGTGCAGCACCAGTTCCACCATCATGGCCAGAGATAAGGACTACATCTGCATGCGCCTTAGATACACCGGCTGCAACGGTACCGACGCCAACTTCTGCAACAAGTTTGACGTGAATACGCGCATTCTTATTCGCATTCTTTAAATCATGGATTAACTGTGCAAGATCTTCAATTGAGTAAATGTCGTGATGCGGAGGAGGTGAAATTAACCCTACGCCCGGAGTGGAATAGCGCGCCTTAGCAATCCATGGGTAAACCTTGAAGCCAGGTAGCTGTCCGCCTTCACCGGGTTTAGCTCCTTGAGCAATCTTAATTTGAATATCAGTTGCATTGATCAAGTAGTTGCTTGTAACGCCGAAGCGACCAGATGCCACCTGTTTGATAGCGCTCTTCTTAGAATCCCCATTGGCCATCGGCAAGAAGCGCTCTGGATCTTCTCCCCCTTCACCTGTATTGGATTTAGCACCAATGCGATTCATGGCAATTGCAAGAGTCTCATGTACTTCTTGAGAAACTGAACCGTATGACATAGCGCCCGTTGAGAAGCGCTTAACAATCTCAGAGATTGACTCGACTTCCTCTATGGATATCGATGTGCGTTCGCCTTCCTTAAATTTAAAGAGTCCGCGCAAGGTCATCAAATTCTTACTTTGGTCGTTGACCTTATCTGTATATCTCTTGAATATGTCATAGCGTTTGTTGCGCGTTGAATGCTGCAGAGCGAAGACAGTTTCTGGATTAAAGAGGTGAGGTTCGCCATCACGACGCCATTGATACTCGCCACCGACTGCAAGTCGCTTTGCGCCAGGAATTTCACCGCCGACTGGATAGGCGAAGTGGTGGCGCATAATTGTTTCTTCTGCAATGACATCAAGGGATACTCCCCCAAGACGTGAAGTCGTTCCTACGAAAAACTCATCGACAACATCTTGGGCAAGGCCAATCGCTTCGAAGACTTGCGCGCCTGTATAGGAAGCAATCGTTGAAATTCCCATCTTTGACATGACTTTAAGTACGCCCTTGCCGAGCGCTTTGATCACATTACGGACTGCCTTTTCTGGAGCAATTCCGGTGATGACTCCTTGATTAACCAAATCTTCTGCTGTTTCCATAACAAGGTATGGGTTGACTGCTGCTGCGCCATATCCAATGAGGAGGGCAACATGGTGGACTTCGCGTACGTCGCCTGCTTCCACGACGAGACCAACTTTTGTACGAGTCTTCTCGCGGATTAAGTGGTGGTGTACCGCAGCTGTTAAAAGTAGGGATGGAATAGGGCAATCTTCGGCATCCCCATCGCGATCTGAAAGTACGATGACACGTGCACCATTTGCGATTGCGTTAGAGACTTCAACTTTAATCTCTTGGAGTCGCGTGTGGAGAGTATTTCCATTACCTGTGACTGGGAATAAGCCACGCACTACATACGCTTCTAAATCCGGGAAATCATCATCTGCATTGACATGAACAATCTTGGCAAGTTCATCGTTATCTATAACTGGGAATGCAAGTGAAATCTGCTTGCATGATTCTGGACCAGGTTCAAGAAGATTGTGTTCAGGACCAATTGAGCCAGCAAGGCTTGTCACGAGTTCTTCCCGAATCGCATCAAGCGGCGGATTTGTCACTTGAGCAAATAGTTGA
>ERZ889217.225-NODE-225-length-37296-cov-15.197524_pt1 | contig 37296 bp, 26 predicted proteins | sample MGYA00521098_ERZ889217 | MGnify/ENA primary metagenome ERZ889217 (study PRJEB32303, sample SAMEA104408613) | aquatic metagenome | biome: Brackish water; feature: Pelagic; material: water | place: Baltic Sea | collected 2014-06-10T22:04:00 | depth 2,362 m ... | reverse complement strand
GGCAGCCTCGTCATGGGCCTCGGCCTGGCGGCGTTGGCGGCCCGCAGCACTCACCGCGGCCAAAAAAAGTGATCGGCCGGCTGCCGGCCCTTGCCAGCATGGATCGGTGACGCTGACCAACCCTCACGGCTTGGCTTGCAGTGATCGCCGGGCTCAAGCTCATCGAATCTGATCATCGCGTTGGTCGGTCAGCATCGACTTCGGATCAAGGATCTCAGTCGTCAGCATCGCCCTTGCTCCAGAGTTCGTCATCAGAGTCTTCGTCTTCCCAGTCGGCTTGGACGACGGTCTCGAGAGCCTTCGGGTCGAAATCCGTGTGATCTCGGCTGGCCGTCCGTGCAGCCGGCTCGCGGGCATGGGGCTGAATCTTGAGCCGCCGCGGCGGAGGGTCGGGGGGAGTTGGCTCGGTGCCGGTGCGGGCAGCCCAATCATCCATCGTCAGAAGCACCTCCCGGGCCTGGCTCCCGGCATACTGGCCAACCACTCCGTCCTCCGCCATGAAATCGATCAGCCGGGCACCGCGGCCGTAGCCCACCCCGAGGGCCCGCTGGAGGAGCGACACACTGCCGCGGCCCTCGCGAATCACCACTTCCACGGCCGCCTCGTAGAGGTCGTCCTTGTCCTTTGGACTGACTCCTGAGCGGGCGGCAGGGTCGGCCTCGCCCGCCGGTTGCAGGTTGACCAGTTCGGCGGCATAGTGTGGCTCACTCACTCCGATCGTGCCCATCACCCGGCCAATCTCATCATCGCTGAGGTAGGTGCCCTGGCCGCGGAGGATCTGGCTGGTGCCCGGTGAGAGGAAGAGCATGTCGCCGTTGCCGAGCAGCCGTTCGGCTCCCATTTCGTCCAGCACCACCCGGCTGTCGGTCCGGCTGGCCACCTGAAAGGCAATTCGGGCCGGCAGGTTGCTCTTGATCAGGCCGGTGATCACGTCCACCGTTGGCTTTTGGGTGGCCAGAATCAGATGGATGCCCACAGCCCGGCTCTTCTGGGCCAGCCGGATGATGTGGGCCTCGATCTCCTTGCCCGCCGTCATCATCATGTCGGCAATCTCATCGGCGATCATCACGATAAAGGGCATCGTGGTCGGGATCGCTGCGGCCTCTTCTTCACTTGCAGGATTGATCCGCCGCACGAGTTCATCGCGGCCCAGGGCGTTGTACTGAGTCAGATGACGCACACCCACCTTGGCCAGCAGCGTGTACCGCTGCTCCATCTTCTCGACCGCCCAGGCCAGGATCGCTTCGGCCTTCTTCATGTCGGTCACCACCGGGTGCATGAGATGCGGCAGCGCCTTGTAGGGGGTGAGTTCGACCATCTTCGGGTCGATCATCAGCATTCGCACCTCGTCCGGCCGGCGGGTCATCAGCATCGAGACGATGATCGAGTTGAGGCAGACCGACTTGCCGGTGCCGGTCCGGCCGGCAATCAGAAGGTGGGGCATGCTCGCCAGGTCCATCACCATCGGGTTGCCTGCCACATCCTTGCCGAGGAAGATCGGGATCTTCATCGTGCGGCTCTTGGCCTGGGTCTCCTCGATCACCTCGCGAAGCCGGACCATCTGCCGGGTGGTATTCGGCACCTCGATTCCGACCGAATTCTTGCCCGGGATCGGGGCCACGATCCGCACGCTCGGCACCCGCAGCGCGATGGCCAGGTCGTCCGCAAGATTGGTGATTTTCGCCAGCCGGAGCCCGGCTTCCAGTTCGATTTCGTATTGCGAGATCACCGGCCCGGTCTCAATCTCGACCACCTTCACCTTGAATCCAAACTCGGCGAAGGTCTTTTCCAGCACCCGAGCCCGATCCCGAACCTCCTGCTCTTGCTGATCGAGTTCGAGGTATTCCGTCTCGAGGAGCAGGTCGAGGCTCGGCAATTCGTAGTCACCGGCTGGATCGGGAGAGAGTTCTATCGCAGCGGTAGCCGGGCCACGGCGTGGCCCGCGGGTACGAATCGGCACGGCTGGGACGGGCTCATCTGCCGCATCGACCTCGTCGATGAAACTGTCCACGGCTGCGGATTCGAGCAGTTCGTCATCGGCCTTGTCGCAGACCGGCTCGTCCATGGCCGCTTCCCGGCGCCGCACGCGGATCGTGGGCCCGTCGATGTCGTCATCCTGTTCGAGGGGCAGCGTGGTGACGCGTTGCTCAGAGAGTCCTGATCGGCCCCGCAGGCCGGGGAACACTCGGGCAAGGTCGGCAACCTCCTCGTCATCGACCTCGAGTCGCTGGCGGCGGCTACCCAGCCGGTTCCAGATCGTCGCTGCAGCGGTAGCCACCACGAGGCTGCCATCGCGAGCAACCCGGGCTCCTTGCAGGATGAGCGTGTCACAGGCGATACACAACCCGCCGACACAGATGGCCGAAACCACGATGGCCGCCCCGGCCCCGGCCAGGTATTCAGCGGCCAGCAGACTGCCGAGCATGCCCACGCGACCTCCGGCCCCCCAGAGCGGACGCGGCATCCAGTCGGGCAGAAACAGAGCCAGCAGCGTGCAGCCTGCTACCAAGGTGATCACACCACCGGCCATTCGCAATGGCAGGTCGGGCAGCACACGACGGCGGAGCAGGGCGATGTCAAGGACCGCGAGGAACGCGAGCACACCCCAGGCCCCAAGGCCAAAGGTCTCGTAGAGTCCGCCTGCTACGATCGAACCCAACAGCCCGCAGGCATTGGCCGGCTGGGCGTTGGGTGGGAAGGTGCGGGGCAGGGGAGGATCACCGGGGTGGAACGTGGCCAGCGCCACGGTCAAAAACCCGCATCCTGCCAGCAGGAGGAGGGCCGAGAGGTCCCGCACGCGGTTGCGGCCGTTGGCCTCGTCGTCAGGTCGGGACACAGCGGCCGCCGCCCGGGCGGCTGGGAACAGAGGCTGGGAGAGGCTGCGGTCAACGATGGCCATCGGCGGGGATCCTCGGGCTCGGGACGGGCGCGGAGTCAACCAACTCTACAGGCCGGATCGGGGCCAAGCGGACCGCCATAGGCCACCCCACCGGAACGCCTGGTCCGATTCTGCCGATGGCTCCGGCTACGGAAGCACTGCGGCCGCGTCGGTGGCCCGGTCGCTATGCAGGGAGACCAGCCAGGCCACTAGGTCGCGGAGTTCCCGCCGTGAAAGTTTGCCTGCCAGATCAGCCGGCATCGCGCTGGGTCCGGTCGCCCGCTCGTCGATTTCGGCAAGCGGTACGACCACGAGCTCCCCTTCGGCTGTCCGAAGCGTGAGCCGTTCGCTGTCCTCCGACACCACGATCCCGGAGATCGGCCGACCCTCGTCGGTGACCACGATCGTGGTCTTGAAATCCTCGGCCACCTGGGCGTTCGGCGAGACAATGCTCTCGAGAAGATAGCGAGCGTCTTTCCGGCCGCCGATCCCGTCCAGCCGCGGCCCGACTTCGCCGCCCGAGCCTTCAGCTTGATGACAGCGGACACACGAGACCTCGATCTTGCCGAAGAAGATCTCCCGGCCGCGGGCGGCGTCGCCCCCCGCCATCGTCTCGGCCCAGTCGGCCAGCGGATCATCGTCGTGACCCGGCAGCATGACCGACCGACCGAGCCGATTGATCGCCGCCTCCCGTACCTCGAGGGCCACCACCGGATCGAGCCCGCCAGCTGTCAGGCGATCCGCCAGCCTGCCGACCTGTTCCGCTACTCCGGGATGGTCAATTGTGGCTAGCAGATCAATGCCTGCCTGCCGCTCACCGAGATTTGCAGCCGGGTCGATCACCACCCGTTCTAGTTCCACGACCATGCGGGCGGGGTCGGCGACAGCGAGCACCCCGCGGGCAGCGGTCCGCACCGAAGGCGACGAATCCTGCAGTAGTCGCTCGGCCAACCCGACTGCCGCCGTTCGATCCCTGTCGCCCAACGCCACCAGAGCCGCTGCCCGACTGCTTTCCTCCCAGTCGCGATCCACGCAAATTTCAGCCAGCAGGGGCACGAGCTCGGTGCTGCCAGAAAGTCGCGCGGCGGCATCGAGCGCCGCCCTGCGCACCGGGCCGTCTCGCGTAGCCAGCACCGGGGGTAGCACCGGTGCAAGAGCGGCCCATGCCAGAGCCGAATCCCGACCAGCAGCATGCGGCTGCCAGCGGCCGTTGATCCGGTCACGATCCGGCGGGGAAGCCCAGTCGCCCAACGCCTCGAGGGCCATGACCCGCGCTGCCCGAGGGAGCCGCTCGTTGGCGGCGGCACCGGCCAGCAGAGTGGCAGCCGCCGGCGTGCCCACCCGCTCGGCGGCCGACACCATCCGGCAGGTGAGTTCTGGATCGGCCTCGATGGTGTCTTGGAGGGTGGATTGGGATTGGCCACCGCCGAGAGTCGCGGGCCTGGAGAGCAGGCCCGCGAGCGGCTCGAACAGATCGGGGAACGGCAGGTCGTGGATCGCCCGCACCGCCTCGGCTGCGATCCGCGGCTGGTCGGTGAGGAAGTCCACAATCCTAGCATCGTGTCGCCGCCGCATTGCCAGACAGACCGCCAGCCGAACCGCCGCACTCGAGTCTGCGGCGGCAGTCGACAAGGCGGCATCGTCGAGCCCGCCGGCCACAGCCGACACGATCGCGTGGCGAAGATAGCCATCCGACTCGAGATCGCGGGCCGCGGCCGCGAGGATCTGCTCGATGACAGCCGGCTCGAGCCGACGACGGCCCAGGCGGCCCAGCGTGATCCCGGCGGCAAGGCGCACCTGCGGATCGGGATCGTTCAGCCGTTCGGCCAGCAGCACGAGCACCTCCCTCGAACCGGCCTGCGGAAGATCGCCCAGGGTGCGGCAGATCACCGAACGGATCTCCCCAACAGGATCAGCCAGACACGCGACGAGGGCCGCGGTCAGATCTGATTCCCCACCACCGTCGCTGAGCGCGGCGAGTCCCTGGATCGCGTGGAACCGCCCAAGGAGCGGCCCCGAGCCGGTCAAGACAGACAGCAGTGGATTCCGCGCACCCCGCCGTACCAGCTCCCACTGGGCTTCGAGCCGGAGCCGACGATCGGCGTGTCCAAGCAGTTGAACGAGCCGCGGCTGCTCGAGGGCCGCCCAGTCACCCGCCAGGAGTGACCGCACCTCGGCCACGAGTCGCTCGTCGCGCTCCTGGGGCACGAACCGCCAGATTCGCCCCGTCCCTTCGCCATTCCAGCCATGCACCCAGTCGCTCACCCAAACAGCTCCGTCCGGTCCAAACTCCACATCGGTGGCCAGAACGTTTTGAAAGGTCTCCTCGTCGAGCACCAGCCGGAAACTGCCACCGGCCGGCTCGAGTTTGAAACTCCGCACGCTGCTCTGGGCGGCCCCACCCCGGAAGTCGCAGAGGAGAAACCGCCCCGCAAACCGCTCGGGGAGTCCGGTGCCGGGATAGGCCGCAAGGCCCGCCGGTCCGGCCCCGATATGGGCCAGCGGAGGCACGATCCAGGCTGGCTGACCTTCGTGGGGCAGCTCCCACATTCCCTCGCGGTTCCAGGGCCCCCGGTCCGCCAGGTATTGATACTCCATCGTCCAGCCCGAGTCTCCTCCTGGCACGACGTGCACGAGCCTGGCCTTGTCTCCACCGTCACAGTTGTTGTCGACAGTGAACAGATTGCCGAGATCGTCGAAGGCAAGCTCCTGGGGATTTCGCAGGCCGGTCGCGAAGACCTCAAATTCAGATCCGTCGGGACGACAGCGGAACACGGCCCCTCGCCCCGGCTCGGCGACCATCCCTCCCTCGTGCTCCACCCGGTAGCCCCGGTCACCGATCGAGAAATAGAGCCGGCCATCGGGTCCGAGCGTAAGACCGTGCAGGTCGTGGCCGCGGTAGGCCACGCGGCAGCCGTAGCCCTCCGAGAGGATCTCGCGTTCCGGAGGTGCTTGGGCAATCCGACCGTCGCCGTCAAGATCCCGCAACCGGTAGAGGGCCGGGATACAGGTCATGTACAGGTCTCCTCGGCGAGCGAGCAGGCCCGCGGCAGTGCCGTCGATCAGCCGATGAAAACCCTCGGCGTAGGCGCTCACCTCGTCAGCCCGACCATCGCCGTCGGTATCGACGAGCAGCCGTACCCGGTCATCGTGAGATTCCCAGTCGGCCACCTCTGGTCCGAGCAGACGGCGGTGATAGGCCTCACGATCCGCAACCGACTGGGAGGCCAGATCGGCATCGACCCACTCGCGATTCTGGCCCCGGTTGTCGCTGACACCATGGTTCTGCCGAAACGTCTCACAGACAAACACCCGCCCCAACTCGTCGATCGTGAAGGCAACCGGGTTGGCCACATCAGCGCCGGCGGCAAAGAGTTCCACACGAAAGTCGGCCGGCATGGCAAAGCCCGCCGCCGCCTGCTCGGGAGACATGACAGCTGCCGCCCGAGCCGAAGTCGCCTCCTCAGCGGGAACCGCCCAGGCAGTTCGCAGGCCGACCAGAAGCAGCGTTGAGACAGCTCCGGCGGCACAATATCGGATCATGCTTGGACGCAACATCTCTGAATCATAGCCAGCTGGGAGCCGCTCAGACGACGGCTGCCTTCGCGCCCGGATCCAGCCCTCCGAACCCCGACGCAATCCCGCGTCTCGATCTCACTCAGCCCAGTCCGCGGAAATTTGGCCGCAACCGAAACGCTCCTGAGTCGTGGCGGCGCAGAATACCGACGAGTTCACCGGCCTCATCCACTGCCGCAAGATCGTCGGGGCAAGCAGCCGACTGACTGACCGCGAGGAGCCCGCCGCGTACGGTCGCGTCGAGTTCGGCTCCGTTGAGCAGGTACCGGGGCAGATGGGGCACGGCTGCCAGCGGCGGGAGCATGGCGGCCGCGACCGCCTCGGGTGAGACCTGCCCGAGATCCAGACAGGCTTCGAGAGCGAAGGGGCCCACGGCAGTGCGAACGAGCGACTCCATCACGGCACTGGTGCTGAGGGCCGCAGCCAGGTCGCGACCGATCGCGCGAATGAAGGTGCCACTCGAGCAGTCGATGGCCATTGCGATCTGGGGCCACGCGTACTCCAGGATCTCGAGTCGGTCGATCCGCACCGGCTTCTCTGCCAACAGAAAATCCTGACCCTTCCGTGCAAGCCGGTAGGCTCGCTTTCCGTCGACGTGCACAGCCGAGTAATCGCAGGGCCGCTGCAGGATCTGGCCGTGAAAAGAGGGCAGCGTCGCCTCGATGACGTTGCGCTCCGGACGCGGAGGGTCGACATCGTCCTCCACTGGCGTCTCGAGGTCATCCGAAGCGCTCCGGCAGCCGAGACGAAACCGGGCCTCATACCGCTTGGGCTGCTGATGGATGTAGTCCACGAGTTTGGTGGCGTGGCCGACGCACACGACCATCACACCGGCGGCGAGCGGATCGAGCGTGCCGGCATGGCCGACAGCCGACATCCCGACGGCTCGGGCGACCGCATCGACCACTTTCCGCGACGTGACACCAACCGGCTTCTTAATCGGGATCACACCCGTCAATCGAAAACGCATACAGCTCCGCAACTTCCTCGGCCGTCTTGCCGGCCAATCGCACTCGCTTTCGAATCACCTCAGCCGAGTCCACGGCTCCGGCCACAAGCCGGTCAAATTTGAGATCCACGAGCCTGCCTGTTTCAGTGGGGTCGGATCGTGCGTGGCCGAGGGGATGCCGCACCAGCCCGCCGTCGAGTGTTCCAAGCGACTCGTGCTCAATCACGACGCTGGTTGGAATTCCGTCGGGATAGAGGCTGTCATACTCCGTTCCCCCGGGCTCAATCACCATCTTTGCTATCAGTCTGGCAACAGCCGGATCGGTGATTGCTTCGGCGGTGAAGTCGTTCGGCAGGAGCATCAGGCGCCGCCAGTCGGGAGGCTCGATCCCGCTGTGCCCGGCCGCCTTGAGCAGCGTGCGGGCCAGGATGAAGGGGAGCGAGTGGTCAGCCGACTGCCGCGTGGTGGGCGTGCGCTTGGCGGGATCGGCGATGATCGAAAAGGCGGGCTCGTAGATCCGGACCCGGATCCGTTGGATTTGGGGCAGGGCTGCGGCAAGTGACGGGTGCCGGGCGAACAGATCTACAAGCGACTGAATCGCACCGGCCGACTGGTGCTCATAGAGTCCAAGCTTGAAATGCATCGAGTGGATCGCAAAGGCGTCACCGCCGAGCCCCAGCTCCAGCTCAAAAGGGCTCTGGCCATCCGGGCAGGGCTGGTTGAGCCTGTAGATTGCCAGCGGATTGCGAAACACATCCCGCGGCCCGACGAAGCCTGCCAGGGCGCGGCGGCTGCACATCACCGCCACCTCGGCCGCAAGGGCCGCAGAAGCACCCTTGCTGTCGGAGAGCTGGTGGCCGGCCCGGATCGCGCGGTAGGGCACATAGTGAGCCACTGCCATACCGATCGCCGACTCGATCTGATCCTGATCGCCGCCGAGGGCTGCCGTAAAGGCCGTGGCGCAGGCGACCGTGCCGTGGTGGACATGATCGATCGCGTAGTTCCGCAGGGCAAACACCTCCGCCAACCGGCCGCGGATCTCGTCGATCAGAAGCATCACCCGCAGTGTGGTATCGCCGCCGAGGCGAGCCTCGGTCGCCGCGGCGATCGCCACCGGGTAGTAGTCGTTGTGGCCAAACTCACCAGCGATGCGACCGCGGCCAGGATCGTAGCCGAAGTTGGTGCCGTTCGAATCCCACTCCCGCACGGCCGCCGTGTTGGCTGCCACGGCCCGCTCGACAAGACAGCGCCGGCCTGAGCCGAAGCAGACGGCGCCGGTCGACCCCGCGGCCGGTGCGATTCCGAGTGCTTCCCTGCGCAACACAGAAGGAGCATTTGTCTGGGCCGCCAGGGCTGAGATGCCGCAGCCCACGCTATCGAGATGAAATCGTTCGAGCAGGGCGAACGTGGGGGCGGACACCGGCGGCGGCGAGCCACGGAGAAACTCGATCGCATAGCAGGCCAGCCCGCGGGCCTGGTTGGTGTCGGCTGGGAGGAGGGTGGTATCAGACGGAAAAGAGGGCATGAATCGATGCGGGGCGTGACGGGATGGGGATCTGGGATGTTGTACCCGAGAACGTTGGGGCCGGCGGACCCGCCGAGCGGCTACACTACTCTCCATGGACCCGATTCGGCTCGGACCGTACACAATCCGTGGGCAGCTCGGCCGGGGAGGCATGGGCACCGTCTACGAGGCGGTGGACCCGTCCGGCAAGGCTGTGGCGGTCAAAACCCTGCGGGCCCATCTTGGCGACCATGCGGGGGTGCGGCACCGTTTCGAGACCGAGATCGAGGCGCTCAAGGAATTGCGGCAGCCTGGCATCGTGCGGCTCTTGGCTTTTGGTGAGGATGAGGGGCAGCCATTTTTTGCCATGGAATTGGTGCGCGGCCAGAGTCTCGAGCAGTTGCTCAAGGCCGGTCGACGCTTCACGTGGCAGGAGACCGTGGCGACTGCGATCGAGGTGGCACGGGCGCTGAAGGCAGCCCACGATCACGGGATCATCCATCGCGACCTGAAGCCAGCCAACCTGCTATTTCCTGACGAATGCGGCTCTGACAGCGGCATCAAGCTCGCCGACTTTGGCATCGCCCGACTCTTCGGTGACACAGGCCAAACGCAGGCCGGCACGGTCGTCGGCACGGCTGAGTACATGGCCCCCGAGCAGGCCGCTGGCGAGCCGGTCGATCAGCGGGTGGATCTCTACGCGCTGGGCCTGGTGATCTATGCGATGCTCGTGGGGCGACCACCGTTTCGAGGCGGAGACATGGCTGAGGTGCTCCGTCGACAGCGAAAGGAGACCCCGCCGCGGGTGTCGTCATTCGTTCCGGAGGTGCCCGCCGCGCTCGACGGCCTGATCGAGAAACTACTGGCCAAGAAACCGGCCGACCGGCCCGCCAGTGCCCTGGCTGTGGGTCGGCTCCTGTCGGCAATCCTGGCCGACTCCGCGACGCCGGCGGCAACGCCTCTGCCCGACCATTCGGGCAGCACCGCTTCCGACCACGGCAAACAGGCCACCCTACCAATCCAACCTGGTCAGCCCGGGGCAGAGACGGGGGTCGATCTCCTCACAGCCACCGTCGCCTTGAATGTCGCCTTGAATGTCGACTTGAATGCAGATGCTGTTCCCCTCGGAGAGACCAAGGGTTCGGGCGATCTGGCTGAGGCTCCAGCCGTGAATCCATCGGCTCGAACCGCGGCTGCCAGGGGCTCGCTCATGCACCGCGGCACGGCAACGGCAGAAAACAAATCAGGCCCCGCGCCCAACCCGGGCAATCGATTCACGACGATCGAAGAGATCCATCAGCAGGCTCGAGCCCACGCCGCCCGCATGGCCCGGCGAGAAGCGGTGCTGAGATTCGGGCTCGCCGGGACACTGTTGGTCGGTGTGTTGGCGGGCGGCTACATCATGCTTCGGCCAGCCACGGCGGATCAACTCTTCGCCCGGATTCAAACGGTCGCCGACGACCCTGCGGCCGACCTCCGCGACGCCCAGGAGTTGATCAATTCTTTTCTGGTCCGCTTCCCCCAGGACCCCCGAGCGGCCACGATTCACGAACTGGATCGGAGCCTGGCTCTCGACGCCCTCGAGCGGCGCACCCGGCGGCGCAACCGGAGCGACTTTCAACTCTCTCATGTCGAGCGTGATTACCGCGCCGCCATGGCCCGGGAAGAGGAAAGCCCGCTGGCCTGCCTGGCTGGGCTCGAGGCGATCCTGGCCCTTCACGCCGCCACAACAGGCTCCGAAGCCGACCCACTTGCCGACAGCACCGACGATCCCGACCTCTGGCTGAGGCTGATCCGACGGCAGATCGACCGCGTCGGGCCACTTGCAGTACGGGAGCAGGCCGAGGATCTTGCTCGAACCACTGCGACGCTCGGCGAAGCCGCCAACCTCGCAGCCACAGCGGTCACCGCCCCGGTCGCCGAGCGGCAGGGCTTGCTCGACCGTCGCCGGGCCCTGCTCGAGGGACTCGTTGAGATCTATGGTTCACGGCTCCATGCCGCTGAGGCGGTGGCCGAAGCCCGCCAGCTCCTCGACCTGAAATTACCCTGACCGCAGCCCCCGCCCAGGCCCGGGTTTACTCCACTGAGATTCTTCCCCATGGCTATCGTCGATCCCTCCCGCGCCACGTCCGATCGCCGGTCTCGCAGCCGTGCGGCCTTCGCCCACGCCCGCCGTGTGATCCCTGGCGGAGTCAATTCACCGGCTCGGGCCTTCGGGGGCGTCGGCGGCGAGCCGATCTTTTTCCGCGAGGCAACGGGCCAGTGGCTCACCGACATCGACGGCAATCGCTATCTCGACTTCATCGGCTCCTGGGGTCCGATGATCCTCGGCCACCGCCATCCGCGGGTCGTGGCCGCGATCCAACGGTCCCTCGACCACGGCACGAGCTACGGCGCTCCGACCGAGGCCGAGACCCGGCTAGCGGAGCTGATCATCGAGGCGGTGCCCTCGATCGAGAAAGTGCGATTGACGAGCTCGGGAACCGAGGCCGCGATGAGTGCGGTCCGGCTCGCCCGTGGCTTCACCGGCCGTGACAAGATCATCAAGTTCGCCGGAAACTACCACGGACATGGCGACAGTCTGCTCGTGGCCGCCGGCTCGTCAGCTGCGACCCTGGGCGTGCCCGACTCCCCGGGCGTGACGGCCGGCACAGCCCGAGACACGCTCGTGCTCGAATACAACTGCCCCCAGGAATTGGAGGACACCTTTCGGGCCCTCGGCGACACGATCGCCGCGGTATTCCTCGAGCCCACGGTCGGCAACATGGGTCTGGTCAAGCCCACGTCTGACTTCCTGGCAACGGCCCGCCGGCTGACTCAAGAGTACGGTGCCTTGTTGGCATTCGACGAGGTGATGACGGGTTTCCGGCTGGCGCTCGGCGGGGCCCAGGAGATCTTGGGAGTCACGCCGGACCTCACGATCCTGGGCAAGATTGTGGGGGGGGGATTGCCGTTGGCTGCCTACGGCGGCCGGGCCGACGTGATGAACAACGTACTGCCGGCGGGCAAGGTGTTTCAGGCCGGCACTCTGGCGGGCAATCCGCTTGCAGTGGCTGCCGGCACAGCCACGCTCGAGGAGCTTCGAGAAGCGCCTCCCTACGCCCGGCTCGAGCGGCACGGCGCAGCTCTGGAGGCCGGCTTCCGGGCCGCCGCCGCCGCGATAGCAGCGCCAGTCTGGATTGCCCGTTCGGGCAGCATGCTGACCATGTTCTTCCAGCCTGGCCCGGATCCAATGCCTGTCATGGGCTGGAAAACAGCCTCTCAGAGCGACACTCGACGCTACGGCGAATTCTTCTGGGGCTTGATCGATCGCGGGGTGTATCTCCCCTGCAGCCAATACGAGGCACTGTTCATCTCGGCTGCCCACACCGATGCCGACATCGCCACCGCCGCCGCCGCAGCGAGGGAAACACTGCAGGCTTTCGTGGCTGCCGCGGAAACCTGACCGGGCCGGGGCACTCCCTCACCGGCCGAGATGGAAATCGATCACCAGCGGTAGGTGGTCACTGGCTGCCTTGGCGAGGCTCGTTCGCACGACCCGGGCGGTTCGCACCTCGATGGCCCCGCGGACGAACGCCTTGTCGAGCGCGCCCAGAGCCAGCCAGGCAGGAAACGTGCGAAATCGGGCGGTGGGACGCGTGACCTGCTGGAAGCCACCACCGCCGAGCACCTCCCGATCAAGGCGGTCTCGCCAGTCGTTGAAGTCGCCAACCATCAGTGTTGGATAGGGATCGGCAGAGCGAAACAGGAAATGACCGAGCAGTCGCCCTGCCTGCCACCGCCGCTCGCTTTCGGCGAGTCCAAGGTGGGTGTGCACGAGATGAAGTAGGCCTTCTGGCGATTCGACCAGGAGCAACTGCGCGCCACGCGGCTTCCGCGGGCCATGTCGCAGGGAAATCCGATGGCGGCTCACCACCGGCCAGCGGGAGAGCACGAGATTGCCATAGGTGCCGCCGCCGACGTGGACAGTGGGCTGAAACACTGAGTGGCAGCGGAAGTAGCGGGCCAGCAGCCGGGGCTGGTCGTCGTGGTGACTGCGGTGGACGAGCCTGTCTACCTCTTGAAGACAGATCAGGTCGGGGTTCTCCGCCTCGATGCAGTCGATAATCCGACTGAGCACGTAGCGCCGATCCCGGCCGCCGATCCCCTTGTGAATGTTCCAGCTCAGCAGCCGCATCCCGGCCGTTCCTTTCCAATCTGCATCGACTCCCACCACCAGGATTGTAGGCTTTGTCTGAAAACTCAGTACCTGGCTTCGAGCGGCTCATTCACCCCCTGGCTGCGTCCGACTCGAGCGCCAGATCGGCCACTATGGCTGCTTTGCCGTCCTTGCCAGAGACCAATGCCGCGTGCTCTCGGGCCAACGGTAGCCTTGTCGGACAGATCCTGTTCCTACCACGCTTCCGCCATCGCTTCCGCCGCGGTGCACCAGCCTGGTGGGTCCCGACCGCGGCTGCCCGCCTCCGACTACAATTCCGTAGATGAACGCCCACGACGACATCCGAATCGGCACGCTCGTGCCGGCGCACGACCGCACGCCCCAGGTCATCGAGCAACTCCTGCCTCATGGCTTCGAAACCTTCCAGCTCTCGTTCGGTCGAACCGTGGGCGACTTCGACCTAGCCGGCCTGGCAGAGCGAATCCACCGGGTCCTCGAAACACATGGCATGGCCGACGATCAGCCCCGCCGGATCAGCGGGCTGGGCGTCTACGGCAATCCGCTTACGAGTCCCGAGACAATTCGAGACTGGGAGCGGCTCATCGATGCAGCGGGCCTGTTTGGCTGCGATCTGGTGGCGGGATTTGCCGGCCGGATTCCCAGCCGCCCGGTGCCCGAGTCATACCCACGGTTTGCCGAGGTCTTCGGGCCGTTGGCCCGGCGGGCCGAGGATCATGGGCTGCGGCTGGCCTTTGAAAACTGCGAGAAACGAGGCACTTGGGAGGACGGAGACTGGAACATCGCCCACGCGCCGCAGGCCTGGGAGGCGATGTTCGCATCGGTGGAGAGCCCCGTTCTCGGCCTCGAATGGGAGCCGTGCCATCAACTCATGAGTTTTGTCGATCCTCTGCCGCAACTGCGGCAGTTCGCCCATCGGATCTGGCACATCCACGGCAAAGACGCCACCATCCTCTGGGACGTGGTCAAGTCGCACGGAATCCGCGGGGGTGTGCCCTACGCCCATCACCGCCTGCCGGGTTTTGGTGATACGAATTGGACCGACCTTGTCAGTTCGCTGCGGCTGTGCGGCTGGCGAGGCAGCATCGACATCGAGGGATTCCACGATCCGGTGTATCGCGACCGGCTGGAACTTACAGGTCAGGTCGCAGCCCTGGAGTATCTCAAACGCTGCCGCGGCGGTGAATTCATCGCCAACGTCTGGTGAGAAGGTCCCGGAAAACACAACAGCCCGTAACGCGAGCATATTCGCGGTACGGGCTGTCAGAGTTTTTACGTGGGTTTTTTCAGCCAACCATCAAGACGGCCATCGCGACCATTGCTGCACCGATGCTGACAGGCAGAGCAGCCCACGATCCGACGATTCCCCGGGATTTGAGCCGCTGACCCCGCTCCTCGACCGTCAACTCGAGAAGTTCCTCCAGGTCAGCCCAGCTCAGGGGTTGGGACAAAACCGCATCAACCCCAGCCTCGGATGCTTCCCGCTCGACGAGCGTCTGCTGTCGCGATCCGGCCGGGCTCGAATCAACGATGGCAACCTTCGATTCCCCGCGAACAGTCGCCAACAGGTCGACCAAATCGTGGCCGGACATGTCGTCAAGTTCAGGTGCGACGAGCCAGGCGTCGACCGTGAGGTGACGGGCCAGTTTCATCGCCGCGGATCCGCTCCCCCGGAAGTGAAGGTCGAGCCGACCCATGCGGGCACTCGCCGCCAAATCCTTGTAGGCGTCGAACTGCGGGTCGACGACCACGACACTTGGAACCCGGTCGCGAGCCACAACTTCGAAGAGATCGAGATTGGTCTTGGTAACCATTGGTGATTCCTCACGAACCGGAGTCAGAACAAAATTGGAGCAGAGAAAACGTAAGAGACGGTCCATAACCGATCACTGGACGAGATGATTCAAGCCACGAGCGGACGACGACGACGGACCAGCAGCGACCGGCCACAAAGAACCCCACCGAACGCCATCCCAGCGAGCACCAAGGCTGGTGGCTCCGGAGCGGGCAGAGCGGTCACAATTTCGATGTTGACGTGCTCGTCGGAGTCGACGATCTGGCGAGACTTACCCAGCATGTCCTCGGCGACTACAAGCGTCTCATCCTCACCCGACCAGGCGAGTGCAGCGGGCTGACCGCCGGCCACAAACGATTCCCAGCCCGTGTTCGCCAACAGGGAAAAATCCTGCTCGGATGCGATGGCGGCCGTGGAAAGAGCGAACGCGACGAGGCTGGTCCAGCCGGTGGTCGAAAGCAACTTTTTCATGGGAACTCCTTAGTGTGGAAGCCTGTCAAAACGAATTGCGAGTTTGGATGCGACTCTTTCACATCCACCGAACCAGCCATTCCTGGCCACCTCGTTGGGAATAAGTAATTGCAACCCCCGTGCCAGAACCCCTCAAACTCAAGTTTTTTTGAAAAAAACCCAAAAACACATTAAAAATGGACCTTTTTGGCAATGTGGCCAAGCGGGGCCCGATGCGACCGCGACAGGGGACTGGGGCGAATCGCTCCACCTGGATCGATTGGGGTGGGGCGAATCGCTCCAGGGGTGGTGCGATTTGCCTCACCCCCTAGGTGGGGGTACAAGCGATTCCGGCCCCATCACGCCGGCTTGCCAACACCACCCCACCCCACCACTTGGCCCTGTTTTCTGGCACCAGGACCCTGTTTTCTTCCACCAGGGCCCTGTTTTCTGCCACCAGGACCCTGTTTTCTGCCACCAGGGCCCTGTTGTTCGCCGCCGAGGGCCTTCGTGCCGGGCAGTTTTCCCCGAGCTTTTGGCCGTGGTCCCGGGCCGACGTTAGCCTTTGAGGCACCTCTTATGGAAGAAACCCTTCGCGACGCCTGGAACGTGTGGCTCGTGCTCTGGCCGCATCTGCTTGGCTGGGGCATCGTGGCCCTGTCGGCAGTGGCCTCTGCTCACGCCATTCTCGTCAAACGCGACACTCGCTCCACGATCGGATGGGTGGGCCTGATCTGGCTCTCGCCCGTGTTCGGGGCCCTGACGTACTTTTTGCTTGGGGTGAACCGAATCCGCTCCCGAGCAACCCAACTCCGGTCCGGGATCGCGCGCACTGCCCTGGAAACCCGCGCTGCCGTGCCTGATGCCCATCGACTCCGCGAGGCCATCGGCCCCGACCACGCGCCCCTGCGAGCCTTGGCCACCCTGGTGGGGCGGGTGACCTCCCGCCCGCTGCTCGACGGCAACTCGATCGAACCGCTCCAGGGGGGCGACGAGGCTTACCCGGCAATGCTGGCCGCCATCGACGGGGCCACTCGCAGCATTGGGATGGCTTCCTACATTTTCGACAACGATCCCACGGGGCGAGAGTTTGCCGACGCCCTCGGCCGGGCCGTAGCCCGTGGAGTGCAGGTGAGGGTCTTGATCGACGGGATCGGCAGCACCTATTCCTTCCCGTCGATCACGGGCCTGCTGGCAGCGCGAGGCGTGCGGACCGAGCGGTTTCTGCCCACGAGCGTGCCGATCTACTTCCCATATGCCAACCTCCGCAACCACCGCAAAATTCTGATGGTGGACGGTAGAGTCGGGTTTACCGGCGGTCTGAACATCCGCGACGGCTGCTGGCTGGCCCACCGGCCGCGGCACCCGGTTCGTGACCTCCACTTCCGCCTCCAAGGCCCCGTTGTCGCGCACCTCTTGGAAGTCTTCGCCGAAGATTGGGAATTCGCAGCGGCGGAGGCCTTGGCCGGCCCGGCCTGGGCTCCCGACCAACGGGCCGTCGGACCGTCGATTGCCCGCGGCATTCGCTTCGGTCCCGACGACCCCGATATCGGTCGGATCAAACTCGTGCTGGCGGCCGCCTTGGCCGCGGCCCAGCGGTCGGTCCGGATCATGACACCCTACTTTCTTCCCGACGACGCGGTTTGCCAGGCCCTCGACGTGGCAGCGATGCGTGGCGTGCAGGTTGATATCGTGCTGCCCGAACAGAACAATCTCGCCCTGGTCGGCTGGGCCTCGACAGCGATGCTCTGGCAGGTGCTCGGCCGGGGCTGCAACGTCTGGCTCTCGCCCCCCCCCTTCGATCACACGAAACTGATGGTCGTTGATGGCGCCTGGGCCATGTTCGGCAGCGGCAATTGGGACGACCGCTCGATGCGGCTCAACTTTGAGTTCAACGTGGAGACGTACGATCGCAATCTGGCAGGCAGTCTCGATCGGCGGATCGCCAATGTGATCGCCCAGAGTCGGCGCCGCTCGCTTGCGGAGGTCGATGCCCGCAGCCTACCGATCCGCCTGCGTGACGGCGTGGCTCGGCTCTTCTCCCCGTACCTCTGATCGTCGTTGCAGCGGTCGGGTCGGCTTGCGTAGATTCTTGAGCATGATCCTTCCCACACCGCCGGCTGCCGATCCTGTCGATTCCCTGCGGGAAATCGGCCGGGAGTTCCACCAGCGTGGTTGGTCGCTGGGCACGAGCAGCAACTACAGCCTGGTTCTCTCTCGCAGTCCGCTGGAACTCCTCGTCACTGCCAGCGGCAAGGACAAGTCGGCCCTTGGCCGTGACGACTTCGTGCGGGTCGATTCAGCGGGCCGGGTCTGCGACGGATCAGACCGCCGGAGTTCCGCCGAGACGCTCCTCCACTGCACCATCGCGGAACTCATCCCAGCGGTGGGAGCAATTCTCCACACCCACTCAGTGTGGGCCACGCTCCTGTCGCGGACCGACCTCCCCGCAGGCAGCCTCCGGATCCAGGGCTACGAAATGCTCAAAGGGCTCGACGGCATCGCCACCCACGACACCCATGAAGACGTGCCGATCCTCCCAAACACCCAGGACATGAAGGAACTCTCGGACGCAATCCGCTGTCGATGCGCCGGGCTCGACTTCACTGGCCCAGGCCGGCCGCCAGTGCATGGCTTCCTGATCGCCGGGCACGGCCTCTACACCTGGGGCCGCGACCTGGCCGAAGCGCGGCGGCAGATCGAAATCTTCGAGTTCTTGTTTGAATGCACGGCTCGAGCCCGCACGCTTCCTCCCGCACCCGGCCAGTCCTGAATTCTGTAGCCCTCTATCCCTCCGTTCTGGAATTTTTTCGAGGAGATCCCCTTGGCCATTGTCACCATCCCTGCTGAAGCCAGGCGGATCACCGATCCCGCCGAAATCAAGACGTTTCTCCACGCCCACGGCCTGCGTTTTGAGGTCTGGCCTCTGGAAGACCGGGTCGATCCCGCTGCCCCGGCCGAGGCGGTTCTCGCGGCCTACACACCGGAGATCGACCAGCTCAAGCAGGAAGGGGGCTTCGTCACGGCCGACGTGATCGACATCTACCCGGACACCCCAAACCTCGACGGAATGCTGGCGAAGTTCAACCAGGAACATACTCATACCGAAGACGAGGTGCGGTTCATCTTGCAGGGCCACGGTGTGTTTCACATCAACCCGGGCGACCGGCCGGTGTTTGCGATCGAGGTCTGGGGAGGCGACCTGATCAGCGTGCCGTTGGGCACCCGCCACTGGTTTGACCTCTGCGGTGACCGGCGGATCCGGGCAATTCGGCTGTTTCAGGACACGACCGGCTGGACACCCCACTACCTGCCCGAGGGCGTGCATCCCGGCTACGAGCCGCTCTGCTTCGGCCCCACCTGGATTCCGTCTGCGGGAAGGGCCGACTCGTGATCGTTTTTGGTGGTCGAGGAATTCTGCTCGATGTGGAGGGCACTACGTCGAGCATCGCGTTCGTCTACGACGTTTTGTTCGCGCACGCCAAGGAGCAGGTGGGGGCGTTTCTAGCGGCCCGGGTGGACGATGCTCGAGTTTTGGAACTGGCGGCTGCCATCACGGCCACGGCCGGAAGCCCACAGACCCCCGCAGCGATCGCGGCTGATCCCACTCGGGCGGCGCTCGCTGCCATTGAGCTGATGAACCGCGACGTCAAAGACACCGCCCTCAAGGCCCTGCAAGGCATGATCTGGCGGAGCGGCTTCGAAACGGGCCAGATCGTGGCCCATGTGTTTGACGACGTGCCCCAGGCCCTCGCCCAGTGGGCCGACTCAGGACTCGACGTGCGGATCTATTCATCGGGCTCGATCGAGGCCCAGAAACTGTTTTTCGCCCACACCGCCGCCGGCGATCTCGCGCCCCTTCTGCGCGGACACTACGACACGACCACCGGTCCCAAGCAACAGGCAGCCAGCTACGTGGCCATCGCGAGCGACATGGAGCTTGAGCCGAGGCAGATCCTGTTTGTCAGCGACGTCGGTGCCGAACTCGACGCGGCCCGTGCGGCCGGCATGGCCACGGCGTTGGCCATCCGGCCAGGCAATCGGGATCCGGGCGGTATCTATGAGCACGAACCGGTGGCCTCATTTGCGGAGATCGTGACGTGACCCAGGGGCAGAAGCTGACGACCACTCCAGGCCCGCGCTGCGGCAGCGGCGGCTCGACCGATCCAGAGCTGGTGGTGGCCCTGCGTGAGGCGATCGACGCCGCAGTGGCCAATCTGCGAGGGGACGACACGGCTCCGGGTGGCCGTGTCGACCCACCGGCCGACCTCGCGTTTGTGTTCGTCTCGGCAACCTACGGCTCGGCGATCCGGCCGGTGTTTGAACTTCTCGGCGACCTGGTACCGGCGCGGCATGTGCTGGGCGCGACGGCAGAAGGCATCGTGGCCGGTGGCCAGGAGCACGAGTCGGGGCCGGCCGTGGCGGTCTGGCTGGCCAGCCTGCCCGGCGGCTGGATCGAGCCACTCTCGCTCGATTACACCCAGACCCCCGACGGTGGCATGTTTGCCGGCTGGCCTGAGGGCCTGACCGGAGACTGGCCGACCAACGCCACCCTGATTCTGGTGGCCGATCCCTTTTCATTTCCGGTCGACGCCTTCGTCCGCCGGCTCGAGGAGGAACATCCTGGAGTGCCGATCGTCGGCGGCATGGCCAGCGGCGGAAACGTGCCTGGCTCCAACACACTCGCTGCCGGCTCGCGGACCTACGATTCTGGAGCCATCGGGGTGGTGGTCGGGGGCGGCGTGCGGGTGCGGCCGGTCGTCTCGCAGGGCTGCCGCCCAGTCGGCCGGCCGATGGTGATCACGCGTTCGGAAGAAAATATGATCGTCGAACTCGGCGGCCGACCGGCCTTCGAACGGCTGCGAGAAACCTTCCAGGAACTCGACGCCGTCGATCGGGAACTCGTGCGGACCTCGCTCCACGTCGGCCGGGCCGCGAGCGAATACCGCGACACGTTCCGTCGCGGTGACTTCCTGGTCCGCAACGTGCTCGGGGCCGATCCGGATTCGGGCGTAATCGCGGTCGGCGACCTCGTCCGCACCGGCCAGACCGTGCAGTTTCATGTCCGTGACGCGGGCAGTGCCGACGAGGATCTGCGGGAACTGCTCTGCGGCACGCCCTCGGCCGCGGAACCAGCCGGTGCCCTGATTTTCACCTGCAATGGGCGTGGCTCACGGCTGTTCGCCCAGCCCCACCACGACGCCCGCTGCCTTCAGGACTGCCTGGGACCTCTTCCCGCTGCCGGCTTCTTTGCCCAGGGTGAAATCGGCCCGATCGGCTCGCGGACCTTTCTCCACGGGTTTACCGCCAGCCTGGCCTTGTTCGAGCGGGCTCGAGTCGACGTAGCCGACACGATAGCGCCCAGCTTGCCCAGCCCTTGATCGCAGGCGTCAGGTTTGTCATGTCGGTGATCGCAGACGGGTTTGTCGTGGGGTTGTAGCGGAGCTGAGTGAGCCCTAGAGTCCGCCACGACGACAGGGTGGCAACCCGCAGGACCTCTTCCGTGATCAGTTCATCCGCGATCAAAGCGGTCTGCATCGCTGCCGGCCTGGTGGCCTGCGGCTGTGCCCACAACAAGGCGAATCAATACGCCTACGCCCCGCCGCTGATGCCTCCGGTGTATCCGCAAGCGCAGACTGTGGCCCAGCCTGGAGCGTATCCAGCCGGAGCCATACCAGGCCCGCTCATCGCAGCCCCGGTCGGAGCTCCAATGGCGGCTCCGGTCTACCAGCCTGCTGCAGCTGCCGCGCCACCCATGGCTGGCGGCGGCGTGGTTCCCGCCCTGGCGGACGGCTCATGCCCGCCCTGCAACGCGGGATGTGATGGGGCCGTGCCAGTGGCCTATGAAGGTGGGATGCAGACCGTTCCCTGCCCGCCGGGATCATGACCGCGATCGTGTCCGGATCGCTCCGGCTCCAGGTGGCGGCAGACTTGTGGATGATCGCGGATGGATCTCCTCTATGATGCTGCCTGTCGCCGGTGGCTGTGTTGCCGCGGCGGGCGCGGAGGAGGTTTGACGTGAAGTTCTGGCAGGTTCAGCCCGACCGGCGGGCTGAGTTCATGGATGATCCATCGCTTCCGGTCGGCGAACATCTGGCAGCACTCGACGCGCTGGCCACGATCAATGCGGTCTCCGGCACGGCCCGGCAACTCGCTTTTGCGGTGATGAAGATCGTGGGCCCACCCGCCCTGACCGCGCGACCGCTGCGAATCGTCGATGTCGCTTGCGGGGGTGGCGACCTCACAGTCGCGTTGGCCCTCCGGCTGAGTCGGCGACTCGGCCTACCGCCAACCGCAGGCAGCTCGGCTCCACGACCACTCGAGGTGCTGGGGATCGACTTCAGTGAGCGGGCGATTCACCGCGCTCGCGAGCGGGCCGTCGGACCGGCTGCTTGCCTCGTTGATTTCGCCGTGCGTGATGTGCTGACCGAGGGCTGCCCGCCGTGCGACATCGCCGTGAGTTCCCTGTTTTTGCACCACCTCGATGACGGCTCAGCAGACCAGGTGCTGCGGTCGATGGCCGAAGCCGCCCGGCTCGGCGGCGCGGTCTCCGATCTGATCCGCAGCCGCACCGGCCTCATCCTCGCAATTCTTGGAACGACGTTTCTGGCCCGGTCGCGCGTGGCCCGCGTGGATGGCCCGTTGTCGGTCCGCGCGGCCCGCACGCCCGCCGAATATCGCATCCTCGCGGCCCGCTCGGGCCTGCCCCACGCCACCGTGCGGCGAACCTGGCCAGAGCGAGTGATCATGGCCTGGGAGAACGCCGAACCGGTCACGGAACTCATCCCCGGCGTTGCCTGCGCCTAAAGCTCCTTTGATAGAGCGCCGCTGAGATAGCTGGAGCGACGACTGGGCACACTGCGCCAGGAGGCCCGGGGACCGTGACACGGCGGCCGGCCCAGGGGTGGTCGCCGGCGGCGACAGCAGCCGTGGATAGCTTCCGCACCAGCCCGCTACACTCTCCGCTCCCAACTCCGCCCCGAGAAACCCTTGTGACCACTCCCGCCCAGTGCCCCCTGGCTCGTCGGTCCGCCGGCATTCTCCTCCATCCCACATCGCTCCCGGGCCGCTTCGGGATCGGTGAGATCGGTAAAGAGGCGCACAATTGGCTCGAGCGGCTTGCCCAGATGGGGCAGCGGCACTGGCAGGTACTGCCGCTGGGGCCGACCGGCTTTGGTGACTCGCCCTACCAGACGCTCTCGACATTCGCCGGCAATCCGCTGCTGATTTCATTCGACGCGCTCCTGGCTGAGGGCCTCGTCGATGCCAATAGTCTCGACCCGCTGCCCCCCCTGCCTGCCGACCATGTGGCATTCGGTGATGTGATCGGCACTCGGCTCGGCGTGTTGCATGGTGCAGCCGCAGCGTTCCCTCACCGGGCCTCACCGATGCTTCAGGAAGGGCTCACCCAATTCATCGATGAAAACGGCTGGTGGCTCGACGACTACGGGCTGTTCGTGTCGCTCAAAGGTCGGTTCGATGGTCGGGCTTGGACCGACTGGCCGGCAGACATCGCCGGCCGCGAACCGGGGGTTCTGGCCGCCGCACGGCAGGACCTCGCCGAGGGCATCGCCCATGCTCGCATCGGGCAGTTTCTGTTTCATTCCCAGTGGCTGCGGCTGCGGGAACAGGCCGCCGCCCTCGGAATCTCGATCATCGGCGACCTGCCGATCTTCGTGGCCCACGACAGCGCCGACGTCTGGTGCCGACCGGAATTGTTCGCCCTGGATGCAACTGGTCGGCCGACCGTCGTGGCAGGCGTGCCCCCCGACTACTTCTCCCAGACGGGCCAACGCTGGGGCAATCCGCTCTATCGCTGGGATGTGCACGAGGCCGAGGGCTACGCCTGGTGGATCGCCCGGCTGCGCCACACTTTCACACTCGTCGACGTGCTTCGGATCGACCATTTCCGAGGGTTCGCGGCCTACTGGGAGATCCCCGCTTCTGAGCCCACCGCAGAGCACGGCCGCTGGGTGCCAGGCCCCGGCCGCCACCTGTTCGACGCCGCCGTCGCAGCCTTCGGGCCCAAGCCGATCATCGCCGAAGACCTGGGGGTGATCACGCCCGACGTCGAGGAACTTCGAGACACGCTCGGCTTTCCCGGAATGCGAATCCTGCAGTTTGCCTTCAGTTCCGAGCAGACGGAGACAGACCGACCCGAGCGATACCCCATAAATTCCGTGGTCTACACCGGCACCCACGACAACGACACGACCGTGGGCTGGTATCACAGCGAGCCCGGCAAGGACTCGACACGGACGGCCGCCGAGATCGCCGCCGAGCAGCATCGCGTCCGCACTTTTCTGGGCTGCGACGGGGCAGAGATCAACTGGGACCTGATCGACCTGGCCCTCCACACGCCTGCCAACACGGTGATCGTGCCGCTCCAAGACGTGTTGGGACTCGGGTCAGAAGCCCGAATGAACGTGCCGGGCCGGCCCTGGGGAAATTGGCAGTGGCGGTTTGGCCAGGAGCAGCTCCGCCCCGAGGCCGAGGAGCGATTGGAAAATCTCACCCGCAACGCGAATCGCGGATAGCGAGCCTGCGGCACCAGTCTGCCGCCGCAGGATGCGGCGACCGGCGACCCAGGCTGCCCGCCCTGCCTGGCTGAAGGGTCGCGCAGCCTGGGCAGACCGGGAGTGGCTGTGCCCGCTCTGTCCAGGTTCTGTTTCGCCCGCTCAGTCCGCGCGGCTGATCGCCTCGTCGAGGAAATAGTTGATCTCCTCGGCGTCTTCGGCGTGAAGCACGTCGTAGGCGTGGGCGGCACTGCGAGCGTGGTAGAGTTGTTCACGGAGGTTGGTGTCTCGCGTGATCGCGCGGGCGAAGGCGGCGAGCACCTCGAGGTGCCGCTTGCGGTCGGCCTGCGGGGTGGCCAGGAGCAAGACGGCATGCACGGGGCGGTCGTCGGGGGCGTCGAGGTCGATGCCGGCCGAACTGATTCCGAGCACGCCGGTGATCGTCTGACCCTCGTCGAGCATGGCGTGGGGAATCATCAGTCCCTCGCCGAGCACCGTGCTAGCCACCGCCTCCCGCTCGAAGACCTTCTCAAGAAACTCGCCACGGGAGATTTTCGGCGGTCTGGGGGCCGCGTACAGCCGGGTGACCAGGGCCTGGATCACCTCCTCCTTGGTCGCGCCGGTCAGGCCTACCAGGATGTGGCTCTCATCGAGAAAGTCGAGCAGCCGCGGGGCTCCCTTGCCCACCTCGCGGGCCCGGGCGAGGGCGTGCCTGAGCACGCTCGGGCCGACCAGCTGGTTGATCGTGATCGCCGCCAGGCCGACCGCCGTCACGGTCTCGGCGACGTCCGCCAGCGCAGGATCGGTCTGCACCATCAGGAGCAGGCCCACCGCGACGCCGCCATGGGGGATCAGCGACAGGCCGAGCGGGGTGCGGACGCAGCGGGGAGCGCCGGCGAGGCTCATCGCCGCGTAGCCGCCGGCATACTTGCCGATGAAGCGGGCCACCACGAAAACCATCACCAGCCCGGCCACCTTGACGACCAGGCCGAGGTCGATGTTCATGCCGGCCAGCGTGTAGAAAGCGGTGAACAAGATGCCGCCAATGGCGTGGAGATAGGCCTGCGTCGAACTGACGGCGTCGTGGCGGAGGTTCGAGACGAGGATGCCGGCCAACGTGCAGGCGAGGATGCCGGAAGCGGCCAGGCCGGTAGCCCCGCCCCATGTGCCGAGGATCACGGCCACCATCGTGGGCCCGAGGAAGGCCGGGCTGATGATCGTGCGGATCAGGCCGAGGGCGACCGCGGCGGCGGCGGCAGCGACAGCGAGGGCCGTGGCAAACTCCCGGCCCACCGTCGCCAGGGCCGCAGGCGACGCCTCCTGCCAGGTCTGCCCGCCGTCGGCGATCGCCGTCAGGTAGTTGGCCGAAAACACGAACAACCCGACGGCCACCATGTCGATCAGGGCGATTGAGCCGAGCAGCGTCCGCGTCAGGATGCCGCGGGCCCGTGCCTCCTGGATGACGAGCACCGTCGTGCCGGGTGCGCCGGCGATCGCAATCGCGGCCAGCAGCACGGCCGCCTGCAGCGAGAGCCCCTCCGGGGCGAGCCACCGGCCGACGCTCCAGAGCAGCGCCAGAACCACCAGCGGTGTCACGATCGCCTCGCCCACCAGGAGGAGCCCCACCCGGCGGCCGGCGTTGCGCAGGCCCGCAAAGTGGAGGGCCGCGCCGACCGTGAAGGCGATGTAGCCAAGCACGAAGTTCATCAAGGGCCGCATCTGGAGCGTCGTCTCGGCCGACAGGCCGGTGACCTGGCCATGCCAGTCGGCGGTGCCCCGCAGCAGGATACCCGTGGCGATCCAGCCGGTCACCCGTGGCAGCCGGGCCAGGGCGAGGAGTTCCCCGCCCACGATCCCCGCCACGATCACGATGGCCAGATGATAGAGCGGATCGGTGGGCTGAAACGGAGCCATGCGGTCACCTCGAGCGACGGGGCGGTGTGAGCCTTGTGGATCGCCAGCGGTGAAGTGAGGTCAGACCGTAAACAGGTCGTCGAGCCGCTCGACGTGGCGTGGAATCTCAGTGGGCTCCATGAAGCTTGATTCGAGGCTGTTCCGCAGGAGTGTGTAGGCATCGGCCGGTGTCAGGGGCAGGGCGGCGAGCGCGCTGAGCAGGTTGTCGTTGATATAGCCGCCGAAGTAAGCGGGGTCGTCGGAGTGGACGCTCGCCCGCAGACCGGCGGCCAGTAGCCGAGGCAGGTTGTGATCAGCAAGCTGGTCAAACACCCGCAGCCTGAGGTTTGACAAGGGGCAGACCGTAAGCGGCACGCGGTCTTTTACCAGCCGGACCACGACCGCCGGATCCGCCAGACAGCGCACGCCGTGGTCGACCCGCTCCGCGCCCAGCGCATCGAGAGCGCCGATAATCGAGGCTGGCGGTCCCTCCTCACCCGCGTGAGCCACCGTATGCAGACCGAGTCGCCGGCACCTGGCGAACACGTCGCGGAACTTCTCCGGTGGGTTACCCTGTTCTCCCGAGTCGAGCCCCACACCGATGAAATACTCACGGTAGGGCACCGCCTGTTCGAGCGTCTCGAAGGCCTCCCGTTCGGTGAGATGCCGAAGGAAACACATGATCAGCGCCGCCGAAAGGCCGAGTTCGGTGCGGGCTTTTTCGATCGCCCGCGAGAGCCCACGAACGAGCGTCTCGAAGGCCACCCCGCGGGCGGTGTGGGTTTGTGGATCGAAAAAGATCTCAGCCCGAACCACGTTGTCGGCCTTGGCCCTCACGAGGTAAGCCCAGGCCAGCTCGAAGAAGTCCTGCTCGTGGAGGAGCACGGCGGCCGCAGCGTAGTAAATGTCGAGAAAGCTCTGGAGGTCGCTGAACGCGTAGGCCCGCCGCATCGCAGCCGGGTCGGAGTAGGGGAGGGTTACACCGTTGCGGCGGCCAATGGCGAAGGCGAGTTCGGGCTCGAGCGTGCCCTCAATGTGGACGTGCAGTTCGGCTTTGGGAGCTGCAGCCACGATGGCCGACAGATGGCGAGATGAAATCCGGGAAAAGTCATGTTGTTCCGTCACGAAGGAATCCCTGGTTCAAATTGTCTCGAGTTTAGCCACCCACCACCCGAACCCCACTGGTCAGAACCAGGGGCAGTGGCTGACGGGGAAATCGCAGCTCGATCAAGCCGGCCGCGTAGCCGCGGGCCGGCCGTGGCAGGGCCAGCTGCCAGCAGTCGCCAGCCCGCTCCGCCTCGGCTGCAGACCAGCGGGCGGCCCGGAAGTCGCGGGTTGGTGCAGCCGCCGTCCAGGCGACCACCTGCTCGGGCTCGGTTGTGCTGCATTGGACCTGGCAGGCAGACCCGCCGGCAGTGTCCTCAAACAACCACTGCACCTCCGGCAGTGGCTCGATCCCGGCCGTATGCCGGCCCATCGCGGCCACCAGCCCGCTGACCCGTTCGAGCGGCACGCCATGCCCGGCATTCGGCGCGTAGGAAATCCACCGCGGGCCCTCGAGCCCTTCGTAGTACAGGCTGCAGGCCTCCAGCGGCCAATACGCGTCGTTGGTTCCCAGGGCGATCATCTTTGGCTGCACGAGCCGGTCGCGGTAGGAAAAGGGATCGACGATCCCTACGAGCTGTCGGCCACGCGGCGTGCTCAAAAGTTTTTCAATGCCACGGGAGGTGTAGTCGCCGAGCTCTTCCGAGAGTCGACCGAAACTCTTCACCTGGAGGGCGAGGTGCCGCTCGAGGGAGAGCATGTCGATCACAATTGGCACGAGTCCCACGACCCGCCGATCGACCGCCGCCGTCAACCAGGTCGTCCAACCTCGCTTGCTCGCACCGGCGGGCACGAAGCCGTCGACTTCGAGCCCCCAGCGGTCGTGAAACGTCTCCTCGGCCGCATTCACCGCCTCCACGGCCGACTTCACCATCGGCAGGAGCAGGGGCCAGGAGGGATCTCCGGTGCGGACGTATTCGGTAAAGGAGTGGGCGATCAGACCATCTTCGATGAGCCCGTCGAACATCGGCTGGTAGGGCACCTGCCGCACGACAGCAGCCGGCAGGCCGGCTGCTGAAGCGAGCGTCGCGAGAATCCGCGTCGCATCCGACGGACCTTGAAACCCATCCTCTGGCAGCTTCCCGCTCGATCCGCCGTCGATCCACAGCAGCATCGGGCCGCCGGGCCGCGGCAGCTCATCTGGCACCACCAGGGAAAGCTCGTGTGTCCACTCAACACCCTGCCAGGTCTGACTGACGAGCCGGCCGGTGAGCCATTCGGCGGCAGGAAGTTTTCCGTGGGCAACCACCTCGAATCGCGTGGCCGGATCGGAGCGGTGCGCGTAGTCGGCGAGCACACCGCCGTCGGCCGTGGCGGTTCCCAGCGGGGCCTCGGCTGAGGTGGGATCAGCCGCCAGCCTACCACTGGCCGTGAGGATCGTGACGGCCAGCGCCGATCTGCCGAAGCTCCGCCGCGACACCGCCGGGTTGGCGTCGACAGGAGGGCCTGGAGGGGCGGAGTAAGCGGGGCTTGGCATGAGCATTCCTCGCGGAGACAAACTCTGGACGCTGGACGTCAAGTGTACGGCCCAACGCATGTGGCCGGAAGCCACGCTGGAGAGCCGCATGCAGAGCATGGCTGCCGACTCGCACGCCCGAGCCTGGTACACCGCGGGCGATCGGGGCTCTCGCAGTGGCTGCCGCCGGTCATGCCGCCGGTCATGATGGAAAAAGTCTCCCGTCCAGCCTGGCTGTCCCAGGGCACAAACCGAATGTGGCCCCAAGAACGAAGCGCACGCTCCTGCGAGTGAACGCAGGCCACGAGGGCCGCACCGAACGTCGGGACAGATAGCACGGGCGACCCCGGTCTCCGTCACGTAACCCCTGACAGACCTCGATCAACCGATTCTTCCGGCAATTTTGGGCGGCATGCACCGGCCGCGGGAACCGCAGCCGGGCGCAGCACACGATCGGCTCAGTCAGTTCCCAGCTGCTCCTGAAGCACGAGCCATCGCTCCTCGGCAGCTGCGAGCCTGCCCGTCACCTCCGAGAGCGCCTCGTGCAGCCGGAGGGCCTCCGCTGGATCGGTCGCCGCGAGCAGTGCGGCATGCTGCTGTTTCTTCTCGGCGTCGAGCCGGGCGATCGACTTCTCCACGTTGGCAACCTCCTTTCGCAGGGCCCGCTCATCAGTCCCGGCCGGCTTCGCCGGACGGGCGTCAGCCCGGCCGCGGGGCGGAGGCGGTGGCCGCTTGCCTCGGGCCGCCTCGGCGGCTTCGATCTCACCGGAGAGTTTTGCCACGTAACTGTCGTAGTTGCCCAGGTGGTCCAAGACCCTACTGTCGTTGACCTCAATGACGGTCGTAGCCACAGCTCGCATGAAACCCCGATCGTGGCTGGTGAAGATGACCGTGCCGGCATAGTCGGTGAGGGCAGCAGCCAGAGCCTCGATTGTTTCCACATCGAGATGATTGCCCGGCTCATCGAGTACCAACACGTTGGCGGTGCCCAGGAGTAGGCTAGCCAGACAAAGTCGAGCCCGCTCCCCGCCAGAGAGCACCTTGATCGGCTTTTCGAGGGCCGACGAGCGAAACAGCATCGCGGCGGCCAGGTCGAGAATCCGCTGCTGCTTCGTGCCCGGAGCAGCGGCCTGTTCCAGTTGCTCGATCACGGTCCGGCCCTGGTCGAGGCTTGTGTAGACATGCTGGGCGTAGGTGCCGATCTCGCAGCCGTAGCCCCACTTCAGATCACCCGCCTGCGGCCGGAGTGAGCCGACGAGTGTCCGCAGAAACGTGGTCTTACCCTGGCCATTGTCTCCCACGATGGCGGCCCGTGACCCGTGGATGATCTCGATGTCGATCTCGTTGGCGACGGTGTGGTCGGGGTAGCCGATTGCGAGGTCTCGGCAGCGGACAGCGGCACCCCGTCGCGGTGAAACCGCAGGACAACGGATCGCAGCCGTGGGCGCTGCCACGATGATCTCCTCGAGTTCCAGCTTTTCGAGTTGCTTGGCCTTCGACTTGGCCCGCGAGGCCGTCGACGCCCGGGCTCGGTTGCGGGCGATAAAGTCTTCGAGTTCCCGCTTCTTGGCGAGCACGGCGGCGTTGGTCCGCTCGGCAGTCAGCCGCCGCTCCTCCTGGTGCACCAGAAACTCGTCCACGCGGCCCGGATGGATCGTGAGCTTGCCATGGGAAAGGTCAAGCGTCTGGTTGCAGGTGGCATTGAGAAAGGCCCGGTCGTGAGAGACGACGATGCAGGCCTCGCGGTAGCCACGAAGAAAGTGTTCGAGCAGGATTTGCGTCCGCAGATCGAGAAAATTCGTCGGCTCGTCGAGCAACAGAAGATTGGGCTCATGGAGCAAGAGGGCGGCAAGCTTGACCCTCGTCTGCCAGCCGCCCGAGAGTTCCTTGACCGGGCCGGTGAGCATCGTCCCTTTGATCTCAAAGTCGCCAGCCACCTCCCCACACTTCCACTCGGCCTGACCGCTATCCCGCATAAGAAACGCCAGCGCGGTCTCCCCTGGCTCGAAGGGATCGTGCTGCCGGAGGTAGCCGAGTCGTAACCGCGGATGGCGGACGATTTCCCCGCCGTCGAGGTCCTCCTCACCCAGGACGATCCTGAGCAGCGTGCTCTTGCCGGCACCGTTGCGACCAATGAATCCGATCCGTCCGTCATCGGTGATCGTCGCGCAGGCGCCGTCGAGCAACACCTGGTCGCCGTAGCGTTTGTACGCGTTTTTAATTTCGAGCAGGACCGCCATCGGGCTCCAGGCAAGGCAGGCAACCGCTTCAAAGAATCCGCGGAACGCGGCGGGTGGCAGGGATTTTGACCCCACAACTCCGGCCACGTGCAATCCGTCGCCGCAGGTCGAGGCGGAAAACAGTATAGCTGCCGGCGGCGATGATGCTGCCGCTTCAGGACGTCAGCCCCGAACGAGCCTTGGATGACCGCTGGACGTGCGTGGTGATCCCGAGATGGAGTGGAGGCTTGCCGAGAAGCAGGTGCTTGCCAATACACTGAACCGGCAGACTCCACAGGCCCTCGGCACGATCAATTCGCCTGTTTCGACGTTTGTGGCACACAGTCGCACGCGATTCCAGGTCTGTTTCAGTCGTCTTTTTACTCACCCGATTCGCCATGCACCCGACAGCCAGACAGAATGCGGAATGGTTCTTTGCAGCCTACGCGGCGGGGCGGACGGAGCTTGCCATTGCCGAGATTGGTTCCCAAGACGTCAACGGCTCGCTTCGCGACAGCAGCCCTCCAGGGGCCCGTTACGTCGGGCTTGACTTCATCCCTGGCAAGGGCGTCGACCTCGTCCTGACCGACCCCTACGCGCTGCCGCTGCCGAGCGAGTCCCAGGACATCGTCGTCAGCAGTTCCTGCTTCGAGCATTCCCAGATGTTTTGGCTGGTGTTTCTGGAAATCCTCCGGATTCTGAAATCCAACGGCGTGTTCTACATCAACGCCCCCTCCAATGGCCCGTTCCACCGATATCCGGTCGATTGCTGGCGATTTTATCCCGATGCCGCGGAGGCCCTCGCGGCCTGGGGACGGCGTTCGGGCTATCAAGTTGTGCTGCTCGAAAGTTACACGACCGGGCAATCAGGCGGTTGCTTCAACGACTTCGTAGCCATCTACCTGAAGGATGAGCAGCAGATCTCAAAGCACCCGACCCGGGTGCTTGATCGCCTCAATTCCTTTACGAACGGCCGTGCCTATGGCGACAGCGTCCTGCGAAATCATCAGGTTTTTCCTGAGGATCAGCGACGGCTTGGGGAGGTCGGGCTGCTCAAGTGAGTGTCACCGAAAACGATCGATGATCTTTGCTCCCGACCATGGCCTGGTCCTGCTGCTGCCCTGGAAGTGCGCGAGCCAGACACTCGGGGCACGGCTTGCGGCAGTGGACCGCTCACCGTATTCGAAGTTCTACGCCGCGAACCCGCATCTCCGTCGCGTCACGCATCAGCACATTGTCCTGCCCGACTTCGTCGGTCTTCCCGAAAGCCGACTGGGGCTAGATCTGGCCGTGTTCGTCCGCAATCCCTATGACCGCGTGTATTCGGGCTTCATGGAGATTCAACGGCAGATTCGGCTCGCGCCGCATCTGGAGTACCCGGCAATGTGGATTCGGGAACTTGTGCTGGAAGCGATGGCGATCAACCACGCCCGCGTGGAGCGGGCAGGCCGGGATGTGAATCTCTGGTTTCAGCATCTCCCCGAACACGAGATTCTCGACGTCGGCCGAAACGCCAGCCTGCCGCTTCATCCCGCTCATTTCTGGACCCACCTTGCGGGAACAGCGCACGTGAGTCTCCTCGGCAGAGTTGAAGCATTTGAGGCTGACTTCGTCCGGCTGTGCCTTCGCTATGGCATCACCACACCTCCGCGTGTCGATGCAAACCGAACCTCAAGCGTTGCAGATGCCCCCGAAAACACCCGGTATACCCACGCCAATCAGCTTCAGCCCGCCACTATCGAGAAGATCAATGCGTTATTCGCCGCAGACTTCTCGCTTTTCGGCTACGCCCCCTTGAGGCCATGACGAGGCCGACTCAGCTGGCAGGGCTCGCAGGATTGACAACAGCTTTCCCTCATCCTTCCACGACTGATGAACGATCCGAAACGTGCCGGTGAAGCCATACATCCGCCCCCAACGACGAGTATCGTCGAAGTAGAAGGGAAAGGTATCTTCTGTGATGATGTTGACGTGCGTGGGATCCTGAAAGGCCTGTTTGTGCGGGTAGGCGGGCGTAAGTGACAGAAACAGGCCGCCGGGCTTGAGACAACGATGGACTTCGTTCATCAGTTCCACGAATGCATTGCGTCGGCTGGGAGCGTAGATCAAACGCGGGATGTGCTCGATAAAATCGAACGCCGTGATGTAGTCGAATGATCGGTCTGGATAAGGAATGGCATCGGTGACCAGATCAGCGGATCGGAGTTCCCGCAAGCCGGGCGGTGCGACGGCCCGAAGATCGACGCCCGAAACGGACTGGGCCTGAAAGGGGTTTTTAGGGGCTTTTCCACATCCGAGATCGAGTGAGGCCGTCTCCCGCGGGAGAATGACCCGGGTCTCGACGGCCAAGGCCCGGTCAAGGGCCAACAAATGCGGCACCGTGGCAGGCTCACCGGTCTCTTCGACCAAATAGGCAGTGCCCGCTGCCAACGCCATCCGTTCATCGATCTGGTGCGACGGCTGTCGTTGCGGGTGAAACACAGAAATCCGGTCGTCCACGGCCGCAACCATTCCCTGCTGTCGGGCCCGCACGGTCAGCAACGCGTCCAGCAGCCAGCCATGTGGATTTTTGACTTGGACGGGACTCATCGAGCGGAGCAATGACACCCGTGCGAGAAAGCAAAACCCCTCAACAACTGCGGTTTCCCTGACCGTCGCAGTGAGGCGATTGAAGCAGGCTTGATAGGCGCAGCGGGATGTGGGTTCGACGCTTGGCGTGTAGACACCGATCCGATCGTCTGCCATCGCCTCCCGCGCGAATGCGATCAGTTGCCGATGGTCGTCAACCCTCACATCTGAGGCAATGAACAGGAGCCATTCCGCCTCTGCTTCGATCGCTCGTTGCACGGCCGCCTCCCAAAGTCCGGAGTATCCGGCATTCGGGATGACGAGGTCCGCATCGGTGGGGCGAGTCGGCGAAGAGCCGTCGATCAGCACGGTGGGCGCGTGCGGCGCAAATCCGATTTTCAGCCGGGTGGCTTCCAGTGAAAAATCGTAGTTCGTGATGACGACGATCAGGGGGTCGGTGGGTGGCATGAACATCAGCTGGAAGGAACATGCCGTGAGCCAGAGAAGTCGCCCCGCGTGAGGTACCCGCCGGAGCTTCGACCAGCTAGGACTTCGAACTCCCAGGGCTTCGGCCCGCCAGGACTTCGAACCCCCGGCCTCCCAAAGGCTGCGTGGGCCGGCCGGATTATGTAAAGAGCGGAGGGCATGGGACTCGAACCCACAACTCCTTTCGGAGCACCACATTTCCAGTGTGGCCGCTAACCATTCGCTTACCCTCCACAAGTCACTGGTTTTGTTGGACTTAAGGGACTCGAACTGAGTGTCGCGATTGGCCTGATCTAACGCCGATCTAACAGATTTTCCCAACTTTTCCCGACTTGAGCCCTGATCTAACAGGGGTGACGACCGCGGCTTCGTGCACCCTGCCGCCGCGGGCTTAGGGACCAATATAGCCGCCGGCCGCGGGGTAGTCGACTGGGCCGGGCAGGGCCGGGGCGACGCGACGAGCGGCCCGCCGGGGCGGCAGGCCCGTGCTGGCAGCCACCCGCCGCAGTCGGCCGCCCCCAACCAGCGGGCCGCCCGGCTACAGGGGCCCGCTGGTTGGTTGGCTCGGCTACTCACCCGACGATGAACGTCTTCTTCTCGCCGTCCTTCCAGCTGCCATGCCCGCGGCTGACAGCTTCATCGAGGGCCGCCCGGATCTCATCCGTCGACGGGTTGCCTTCGATCGTTTGCTGCCGAATCCAGCGGACGTCGACCTCCGTCCGCTTCTTCGTCGCGACATATTCGAGGATCCGTTCGGTCAGATCCTTGTCCACGCCCCCCGCTGCCGCCTCGGTGCCGCTGCCGGCCTCCATCACCTGCGGCATCCACGCCAAGTACCGGCCCAAAAAGAACTCGGCGGCCCGGCACGCGGCGTCGCAGTCCGATTCATCGACGGAGCCGACGGGTCCGAAGAACCCGAACTCGCCCGTCGCCCACCGCAGGCATCGCCGGATCAGTGCCAGCCGCCCGGCGTTGGCCACCAGCTTCCGAACGATGCCGTGATGCTTCACCGGCACACCGATCACCTGCAGATAGGCTTCGAGATCGCGGTACAGCGTCCGGAGGCGGGCATATGCCTCCTTGGTGAACGGCACATTTCCGCACTGGTCCGCCGGGCCGTCGTACGTCGCGTCCTCGATGTTCAGCAGGGCGACAACCGCGAGGGACCAGATCGTCTCGAGATCCGGGTCGATGATCTCGTCCGACCACGGCGGCAGCCCTGTCTCCGGTTTTCCGCAGATCAGAAACCGCTCCAGCAGCCCGCCGTCGAACTTCCCGCGGATCGTTGGAAAAAGATCAGGCTGGATCCCGCCGGCGAGCGTGACGAAGGTTCGCCTGAGCACGATCGGGCCCTTGCGGTTCGTCTGGCGGTGTACGGTGCGGGCACCCGCTTGATACAGCTCGCACCAGACCTGCCGCTGAGCCGACGTGCTCTGCAAGAACAGGCTCGACAACTCGTCCGCGATCACCACGACGCCACGTTGGCTATCACGCAGCCGCTCCCACAGGGCCGCCAGCGTCGTGTCCGTGAGCACGAGGTGCTGGACTGGCTTTGGCGGAACGGGAGCTGGCCGGCGTGACGCCCACGGCGTCATCGTCACGCTTCGCGGCTCGTCGTCGCGTTCATCGTCATCTTCGTCGTCGTAGTCATCATCCACCGCGTACTCAGGCATTCGCTCCGGGGAGGCACGTTCACGCTTCTGCTCCTCCTCGGTACGCTTGGCCGCCAGCTGCTCGCGGGAGCGTTGCTGGTCGTGCAGCGGACGGAACGCAGCGTTGAAGGCCGGGGTCTTTCCGGACGACTTGTGGCCAACGACGCTCACGAAGAGCGAGGCAGGCTCCTCCCAGCCCGGCTTCAGGACGCCGGTCATGCTTGTACCGATAGCGACGCTCGCGGCCGCCAACATCGGACCGACCATGTACTCAGGGTCCATGCCGATCGAGCGTGCCGCGGACTGGCGGAACTGCTCGATCGACGTGGGGAAGAAATCCTCCGGAAACGAATCAGCGATAGAACGCTCGGACATAGAAGCACCTATTTGTGGGCTCATGGAATCAGTCCCCACGGCACGCCCAGTGGCTGTTGGGTGGGTGGGGCCTACGCATGGCATCACGAACTCGCTGGAACCCGTTTTCAGACCCGTTTTCAAAATCCAGCGAGCCCCAGCCTCCCGGTCACCGCCGCTGATACAGGGCGTTTTGGGCCGCACCGGAGGCGGGCTAAAACTTGGGGCGGAGGGCATGCATGGATATGGCCAAGAAGTCATCCCGCCAGCGGAAGCGGGCCGCAGCGACGAATCCGAACGCGGTGTCAGCGCGGAACTGGGTGCGGTCGTTTACGGACCGCACGAAGCGGGTACTCACCGGCTACGTCGCTGAGTTCACAAAACGCTCGCAGGATCCGCCCACCACGCCGAACACCCGCAGCAGGGTGCAGAGGCAGCTCTCAGACTTCCACAGAACACTTGCTTATCTGGTTGCCGAGTTCGACCTGCGTTACGCGGAGTTCAGGGGGACGGGAGGCGAGCCCGGCGACCCGGAGTTTGCAGGTATCCACGAGGCTCTCGATGCGATGGCTAACGGGGGTTTCCACGAGACACTGCGGAAGATCCGCGACGAGATCGGCGAGCAGATGATCAAGGCGAGTCAGCCGCTCTCGTCGGATGAGGAGACAGCCTTCTGGAAGAGCGTTGCTGATTTCCTCCCTGCCGTCCGAACGATGATCGAAGCGTGCCGCCGGGCGAAGCAACTCGTTGATGCATTGATTCGTTCCGGCAAGCATGCGTCGTCTCCTCTCGAAAGGAAGCTGCTCAAGAATGGCGAGCTGTTGCTCGGCGAAATTATTTTCACCATGGAACGATGCATGGACGTGGGGTGCCCATACGACTCAGTCCGGGACGATCCCGCGTTGCGTGGACATCTACACCCTTCAGTCGCTGAGCGGCTTGCCTCCACGAGTGAGTCGGTCGACCTCTACCTGACGCAGCTGAACAGCCGGCTTTCAGATCTGACCGAATGGATCGCATCGGCCGAAGGGGCTCGCATCGACGTCGACAAACTTGAGATTCACGATCTAAAGGCGAGGCTGCGATCGCACCTCTCGCTTGACGCCACGGTGTTCACGGCAGCGAAGCAACTAGTTGCAGCGGCGATTCGGCTACCGGCTCCGGCAGCCGCAGACGCAAATGCGGCATTCAGCCATTTGGATCGCGTGACCGCCGCTCACCGCGATGCACTCGCCACGCTCGCACCGGCACACTCATCAAGTGCTGATGTCACGCCGGCATCGTCAGCCCCCAAGCTTCCCTACGACAAGCTCAACAAGAAGGAGCAACTTGTCGTCGACTATCTGTACGCCCACGAGTCGATGCCTGCCTACACGATCTCCGACTTGGCTGATCCGCTGTTCGACCTAGCACGCGACGCAGGCGTCCGCATGCGAGAGAGCACGCTACGGTCTACCCTCAGCCGCCTCACTGAACTCGGCTGGGTTGAAGGCCGGCGGGATGCTCCGACGGCAGCATTGAACTCCCCACCTACGTATTACTCGCTGGCACCCGCAGGACGGGCCGCGTACGCGGCCCGCGTGACGCCGGGCGAGGCCAGCAGCCGCCCTCGTAATCGGCCGCATTCAGGGCCTGCCGACTAGCCCCGTTCATGAATTCGGGTTTGAAAACGGGTGCGGCTTCGGCCCCCGTACGGTGCAGTCAGAGCCCGAGGCTGAT